>SL_8KL_010_SEDDRAFT_10000392_pt1 | contig 38021 bp, 32 predicted proteins | sample SodLakKL_010_SED_4_FD_11160 | JGI IMG/M metagenome (IMG submission 11160)
TACGGTTCGATAGCAAAATCGCTGGTTTCGGCAATTGCCGGCAGGGCGTAGCGCCCGATTAGCCCGAAAAGAATTGGGTAAACCAGCATGAACCGCATCATCTGGTCCCTGGTCCACTTTTTAAATTCACTGACAAAAAATGTGCTGTACAAAGCCTTACACCCCGCTTTCTCTCACTGCAAATTGTTCAAACCGTTTTAAAACCATAATATAAAGAATTACCGATCCCGCTCCCAGGTAGCTGAGTGCGTAAATAATTTCCCATAGTTCTACTTCCCCGGTAGAGGCGTAAAGCAGGATCATTGCCGCCTTGGTGGGTGCGATATAAAGGATCATTTCTACCATTTCATGTTCGAGGATCCTGATATATTCTAGCAGGACCGGAATCATGAAAATAAACATGTACTTCATCATGTTGATTAAAAGCCCGGTAAAATCGCGGGAGCTGTAGGTTAAAAGAAAACCGACCAGGGAATGGAAAAGAGCGGTTAAGATTACCGCGCCAAGCAGTGCGGCAAAATTTAAAGCGATTTCTTTAAAAANCATNACGTAAANGTATAAAATTANCAGGGTGATCACGCTGCTTAAGACGGTGACCACCGACTTGGTCAGCAGGTAGTCCTGTTTACTGATCGGAGTGACCAGCATGGTATAAAGGCTCCCTTCCTGCCTTTCAAAAAAAATAGTTACCCCGACCATTAATATAGCCATCGAGGTGGCGTCAACATAGATTAACATTGGAAAAATAAAGGTGATATCGGGGATTTCGGTTAAGTAAAGCACCCCGATCCAGAGAAAAGCCACCACGGCGCTGGCGGTTATAATGTTATAGCGCTGCATTCGCTGCAGTTCACCAAAAAGAAGAATCAAAAAGTTAGCCATATTTTTCCACCCCGGTAATCTTGATGAAAATATCATCCAGTGTTGTTTCCTGGCTGTGCATGGAGACGATCTTTTTGTTGCGTACCAGGTTGAAAAAGTCTTCATTGCGGCTTAAGGTTTCTAAGTCAAAAGAAGCTCTTTTAGGGTTATTTCCTTCGACATATTCCACTTCAAGACTTTTTTCTCCGTGTTTCATTTTGAGGTTTTGCGGGGTGTCGATTTCAGCAATCTTGCCATCGGCCATAAACGCAACCCGGTCGCAAAGTTCGTCGACATCGTTCATCAAGTGGGTACTTAAAAGCACTGTTCCTCCGTATTCACGGTATTCCTTGATCATCGCCTTTATAGTGCGGGCATTAGCCGGATCTAAACCGATGGTTGGTTCATCGAGGAAAAGCACTGCCGGTTTGTTCAAAACTGCCCGGATGAAGTTGAGACGCACTTTCATTCCCTTGGAGAATTCATCCACCTTTTTCTTGCGAGCCTCGAAAATGCCCAGTCGCTGCATCATTGCGTCGGTGTGGGCCTGGTTGCGGTACAGTTTTTTAAAAAAGTTGATATTTTCCTCAGCGGTCAGCTTGGAAAAATGCACCGGCACTTCAAAGCCGACCCCGATTTCCTGGTAATATTCCTGATCGTATTCTTTAAGTTCTTTGTTGCGGTAATAGATTTTTCCCCGGTAGTCGGTAAGCAGTTTAACCATGATCTTCTGGGTAGTACTTTTACCGACGCCACTGGGGCCGAGCAGGCCGAAGATTTCGCCCTGCCTGATATCAAAGGAAACGCCTTTGATCGTATCTTCCCGGTTGCGCGGGTAGCGGTAGGTTAAATTATTTACCTCGAACAAATCCCTTCCCCCTTTTCTTGTGTCCCGGAGCAATGCCGGGTTTAATTAAAAATGAGTCTGAGCAGTTACGATAGTTTATCCACTAACCATGTGGTAGGCCCATTTCACCCACTGCATCGCCAAAGCCAGGTCGTCTTTTTCCACGGTGGCGCCGCACCAGAAGCGCAAGCCGGGCGGGGCATCCCTGTAAGCGGAAATATCAAAGGCTACTTCTTCTTGTGCAAGCAACCCGGTCAATTCTTTGACCTGTTCCGGTTCCAGGTCAAGGGTGAGGCAGACACTGGTGTTTGACCTGATCGAGGGATCTTCTGCCAAAAAGTTAATCCATTCATTTTCGGCAACGAAATTATCAATAACCGCCAGGTTTTCTTTGCTTTTTTTAATCAACTCACTAAGCCCACCAATATTTTCCATCCAGTACAGCGAATCGAGATAATCCTCAGTACAAAGCATCGAGGGTGTATTTATCGTCGATCCTTCAAAAATCTCCCGGTTCAGTCTGCTGCCTTTTTTCAGGCGAAAAATCTTGGGCAGGGGCCAGGGCGGTTGGTATGATTCGAGGCGCTCGACCGCCCGGGGGGATAAGATCAGCATGCCGTGAGCAGCCTCACCCCCTGGGACCTTTTGCCAGGAAAAAGTGGCGACATCGATTTTTTCCCAGGGGATTTCCATGGCGAATACCGCCGAGGTGGCATCACAAAGGGTAAGTCCTGTGCGCTCCTCTGGGATAAAATCACCACCGGGAACTTTTACCCCGCTGGTGGTTCCGTTCCAGGTGAACACGAGGTCCCGGTCGAAGTTAATCTTGGTCAAATCAGGTAAACTGCCGTAAACGGCGCCGTAGTAATTGACATCTGTCAACTTCAGTTCTGATTTTATATCGTCGGCCCAGGTTTTGCCAAATGCCTCAAAGTAGGCAACGTCTACGCCGCGTTCCCCCAGCAGGTTCCACATGGCCATCTCAAAAGCGCCGGTATCGGAAGCGGGAACAATCCCTGCCAGGTAATTGTCCGGGACTTTTAAGATTTCTTTTGTTTTTTCAATGGCTTTTTTCAGGCGTTCTTTACCGGTGTTGCTGCGGTGCGAGCGGCCCAGGGGTGCACTTTGCAGGGCTTCCAAGCTGTAGCCGGGACGTTTTGCGCATGGCCCGGAAGAAAAATGGGGCTTACCGGGTTTTTGTTTTGGTCGGGGATGCATTTGTTAACCTCCATTTTGACAAGTTTCTTTAAGTATTTTTTCCTGTAATTTATGCCTAAATCATATATCAATAATGATCAATAGTAAACTGGATTAAGTAAAATCAAGGGAAATTTATTTAATATTGGGCCTGATTTAGTCGTATTGCATTTTAGACTGGTACCGGCTCCTCTAAGGGAAATGGCAAAGGCTGAAGCTGTTGGCTTTCGCTTTAATTATTCTTTAGCATTTGCCATCCCTAGCTCGGGCCTCGGGTGGCCTGTCTCCAGGAAACATTACCCCCGTCCCTCTGCTTCCCTGCTTCCAATGTGCGGTGTTTACTCATTAGGCGCCTGTGTTATAATAAACTAACAAATGATAAAAAGTATCAATAATATTAGGCTTAAATTTTCCAGGCCAAGGTATATATTTTAAATAACCAACTATTATTGATATTTATTTTCAAGGAGAAGAGGGTGGGTGTATAAGATGCATATTAGGCTGGCATTTTTTTTCTGTTTGCTTTTGCCGTTAATTTTTGCCGGTTGTGCCGCCGAGGATATGGGGGCGGAGGAGGATACCCCGGCCCTGGAAGTAATGACTACGATATATCCCCTGGCCGATATTGCCTCTGAACTCGGGGGTGATCAGGTCGAGGTCAACTACCTGCTTCCGGCAGGGGCCAGTCCCCATACTTACGAGCCTACGGTTGAACAGGCTAAAATGATTGACCAGGCCGATCTTTTTCTCTATATCGGGGCGGACCTGGACAACTGGGCTTTAGAGTTGACTGATGCAGCGGGGGCGGACCTGGTTACTGCCGGGATGGCAGATTATGTAACTGCGGTGGAAGCTGCCGAGTATGAACATTTGCATGATAATCATGAAGATCACGAGCATCATGAAAATGGTCACTGCTGCAGCAATGGGCATGCCCACGGCGACAAAGATCCTCATTTTTGGCTTGATCCCTTAATAGTGCGTGACGGGTTTGCCCCGGCTATTCATGAGAAGCTTGTCAGCCTGGCTCCTGAAAAGGAAGATTATTTCGAGCAAAACCTGGATCAGTACAGCGGGGAATTAACCCGTTTGCACGAGGAAATCGAGGATAGAGTGGATGATTTTTCACAACGCAGTTTTATAGCTTTCCACTCGGCCTGGCAGTATTTTGCCGATCGCTACGGCCTGGAAGAAGTTGCCGTGATTGCCCAATTCCCGGGGCAGGAACCTTCGGCCGGTTGGGTGGCGGAACTAATCGAGTTGATCGAGGAAGAAGAGATTGCCGCTATTTTTACCGAGCCACAGTTTGCACCGGATCTTGCCGACAGGATTGCCGAAGAAAGCGGGGTAAGCGTAAAGGTGATTGATCCGCTCGGCGGGGAAGAACTCGAGGGACGAAAAACCTACTTAGACTTAATGCGGTATAATCTTTCTGTATTTGCCGAAGCGATGCAGTGATTTAGCTTGCCCGGGCTTAATTGAGGCAAGGGTGAGCAGCCAATGAAAGACCTAGTCTTTTGCAAAACTAACCGGGGGAGTTGCTTTTGAACAGGATTTACAATCACGGTAGCGCCGTTGAGATTAAAAATTTATCTGTTGCCTTAAGCCGGAAGACTGTTTTGGATAAGATTACGTTCCAGGTGGATACCGGGGAATTTGCCGGTATTATCGGCCCCAATGGGGCCGGCAAAACAACACTTCTAAGATCAATGCTCGGGTTGGTCCCAGTAAACCGTGGCGAGGTGTTTGTGCTTGGCAGCCAGCTTACCGAGATTAAAGATATCCGTACCCGGGTTGGTTACATGCCCCAGCGTCAATCTTTCGAACGCCGGTTTCCTTTATCAGCAGGTGACGTGGTTGCTACTGGCTTGCTCTCTGCACAGACTTTGCTGCGCCGGCTTCCCGGGCGGGACGGAAAAGTCAAGCAGGCGCTGCAGGCTGTCGGGATGGAAAACTATTACCACAGGCCTTTCCAGGACTTGTCCGGCGGTGAGCAGCAGCGAGTGTTGCTGGCCCGCTCCCTGGTTAAAAAACCGGAACTGCTGCTTTTAGATGAGCCCAATGCGGGCCTTGATTTCCCGGCACAGCAAAGTTTTGTTGAACTGTTGCGCGAATTGAAGGAAACAGAAAGGCTGACGATTATCCTGGTCTCGCATGACTTGATTTCGATTGCCCCGGCGGCAGATAAGCTGATCTGCATTAACCGGACTATGCACACCCACGGCAGCCCTACAGAAGTTCTGCAGAGCCCCCATTTGGATGAAGCGTACCGCTGTCAGTTTGATTATTTAAGCAGTTTCGGAGAGAAAGAGGGGTGGAAGCAGTGAGTGAAATCCTTGCTTATGGTTTTATGCAGAGAGCACTGCTGGCTGCCCTGCTGGTCGGGATATTGTGCTCGACAATTTCTTTTTTTGTTGTTTTAAAAAGGCTTTCCTTCCTGGGTGCCGGGATATCCCATACTGCCCTGGGCGGTATTGCCATTGGCCTGGTTACCGGCCTGGACCCTGTGTTAACCGGTGGCATATTTGCGGTAGGGACGGCTATGAGCACCGGGCAGATCAGCCGCCTGGGAGAAATTAGCGAGGATACGGTAATCGGTATATTCTATGCCAGCGGGATGGCCCTGGGGATTGCCCTGATCAGCAGCTTTAAAGGATATTACCCGGAGCTTTTTTCATTACTCTTTGGCAATATCCTGGCAGTTTCAAGGCAGGACCTCGTAGTTATGGGGATTGCCCTGGTTGGAATTATGCTTTTTGTGCTTCTATTTTTAAAGGAACTGTTGATGATTTGTTTCGATGAAGAAATGGCAGTAGCGGGAGGTTTACCGGTAGGCCCGCTTTACCTGGCGCTCCTGGCGGCAATGGGCTTGACGGTAATGGTTTCTATCCAGTTGGTAGGAGTGGTGCTTGTTTCTGCGCTGGTTGTGATTCCCGGTGCGGTTGCTTCTCGCGTATGCGGAAATTACCGTGGCATGCTCGCTGTTTCACTGGCTGTGGGCTTAACGGGCAGTATTTGTGGTTTGTTCATCTCCTACTTTTACCCGCTGCCACCCGGGGCGGCTATCGTCCTGGTCCTGGCAGTTATCTTTGCCGCGGCCACGGTGGTAAGATTATTATTCGAAAGAAAGTGGCGCCTGCAATACTCGCAAGATAAATAGCAACGGGGGTGTTGTGCGTGAAAGATAATAGTTACATGAAAGATAAATTCGTGGAAGAAACAAAAGCACTGCTTAAAGAAAAAGGCTACAGGTTGACCGGGCCGCGCCTGGCTATACTGCACTATTTGGCAGAGGAAACAGGACACCCGGATATTCCGGTGATTTATGCGGAAATCAAGGCAAAGTGTCCCGGCATCGGGGTGGCTACCGTATACCGCACTATTGAACTATATCTTCGACTGGGGATTGTCCGGGTGCTAACCTTAAATGACAATCAACTGCGGTATGAGTTAAACCGGCCGGAGGATCACCATCATCACTTGATATGTAAAGCTTGCCAGCAGATTGTTGAAATAGGTAGCTGCAGTTTTCAGTTGATTGCCGGGGAAATTGAGAAAGTGACCCGCTTTCGGATTGATGAGCATAACCTGGAAGTCTACGGGCTATGCCCGAAGTGCCTTGCTTCTTAATTTTTGAGCTAAAGCAGAATTAAGGTTACTCTACGGAAAAGATATAGTAATAAAGCGGTTGCCCGCCGTACTGCAGCTCCACCTCTACAGCAGGATATTTTTCTTCCACGGTGGAAGCAAGCAGTGCAGCCCTTTCCCTGCTCAGGTCTCGGCCGTAAAAAATGGTGATAATGTCGCTGTCTTCGTCAATTATTTCATCGGCCAGGTCCAATGCCGCCTGGTGAAGATCAGTTCCTGCGGCAGTAATATCATCACCGATTAGCCCTAAATATTCACCGCTCCCCACCTTTGATCCCTTGACTACAGCATCCCTGGTAGCATGGGCGATTAAACCAGTTTTTACCCGGTTGTATGCTGTTTGCATGTCCTCTAAATTGGTTTCAAGTTTTTCACTTGAATTAAAGGATAACAGGGCGGCCAGTCCCTCGGGAAGGGTCCTGGTTTCAAGAACGGCTACCTGTTTGTCAGAAAGGGTTTTGACCTGTTCGGCAACCATAATGATATTTTTGTTGTTGGGCATAATGATCACTGATTCCTGGGGCAGTTTGTTGACGGCGTTGAGTAAATCTTCCACCTTGGGATTCATTGTTTGACCGCCAAAAACGATTTCATCGGCCCCGAGGCTCAAAAATATTTCGCGGAAACCTTCCCCGAAAGATACGGAGATAATTCCGGTAATCCCGGTTTCAGTTTTTTCGGTATTGGGAAGGATGGCCGGTGTTTCAGAGCCTGTCTCGGAGTGAGTGCTGGGTTCATACTGGTCTTGCATGTTCTCGATTTTTATATCATGCAGGCTCCCATAGCTTAAAGCAGTTTCGATAACTTTATGCGGGGAAGCGGTATGAATGTGCACTTTGGCCGATTGATTGTAAGAAGCCACGATCAGTGAATCGCCGCTTGTAGAAAGCATCTCCCTTAACCCTTCAAAATCGCCGGTTTCATTTTTAATAATCATTTCAGTGCAGTAAGGGTAGAGTAGGTTTAAGGGTTCCTCACTTGCAGATGTTTCTTCAGGAGGTGCCGGGACGGTAGTGGCGGTTGCATACTCGGCTGCAGGGTCGGGTGGCCTGGATATTTTATGAGATAGAATGTCGTTCAAAGATTGCTTCATGGAACTAAGGCAGCCTTCCAGGAAAACAAGCAAGCCCAGGCCGCCTGCGTCAACTACCCCGGCCTCTTTCAGGGCCGGCAGCATATCAGTGGTTTTATCAAGAGCAACCTTGCCGCTTTTGATAGCTTCTTCCATGCTGTCATATAGATTTTCACCCCGGCAGACCGATCGCCTGATGCCGCGGGCCATTTCCCTGGCTACAGTCAAAATGGTGCCTTCCACCGGGGTTGAAACTGCTTTATAAGCATAAACTACCCCGTATTGAAAAGCCTTGCTTAGTTCGGCCGGTGTAATATGCTCTTTTTTCTGCAGGCCGCGGGCAATGCCCCGTAATATTTGGGAAAGGATTACCCCGGAATTGCCCCTTGCTCCCATTAAGGCACGGGAAGCCATTGCTTCAGATAGTTCGCCGACTGAATCGCCTTCATAGGCCATTGTTCCCTCGACGGCGGCGTTTAAGGTCATGCTCATGTTAGTTCCCGTATCTCCGTCAGGAACGGGAAAAACGTTTAAGGCATTAATTTTTTCTTTTTCTCGGTCAAAAAAGCGGCTAGCCCCGAGAATCATTTTTTTAAAGTCATTAACGTGCAAGTAATATCCCTGCTTTTCTTTGGTTATACCTGGCAATGGTATTCACCCATTTAAGTAGTATTGAGTATTACTATACTGAATAATAACATAACATTGATCTCATTTCCACTCAGGGTAGCCAATAAAATTTTTGTTTGCTCAGTCGTGCTGCGTTTCGGATTTGCCTAAACATGGTTACGCAGCATCAGTTCCGCCGGGTGCGGTTCTAAGTATACCTGGTGCTGCAGGTAGGGAACCTCATATTTGCGAACATAATGTTTGATCAGGGTTAAGGGCACAACCAGTGGGATGATAGCGCGAGAATAGTCTTCGATTACTTCGATTAATTCAGCTTTTTCATCCCTGGAAATGTAATTTTTGAAGTGCCCCATGATATGATAAAGCACGTTGACATTTTTTTTGATGGTGGCTTTCAAGGTCATGGCCTGCATCAAATATTCCTGGTATTGTTCAAAAAGTTCCCTTTGTTCGATATCCTTGCCTGCTGCAACCAGTTTGCCCATCCAGGAAAGATGTTTCGGGCTGTGGGCCATAATTTGCAGCTTATGGCGGGTGTGAAAATCAACCAGTTTTTTGTAGTCCGGGCCATTTTCTAAGAAGTTTTTCCACCGGTGGTAGCAAAAAACTCTTTCGATGAAATTTTCCCTCAGGTAAACATCGTTTAAGCGCCCCTCTTCCTCTACAGGCAACAGGGGAAAATGATTAACTATGGCATCTGCAAAAAGTCCACGTCCCTTTTTGGATGCTTTGCCCGAATTACCGAAAACTTTTACCCGGTGCAGTCCGGAGCTGGGTGAATCCTTCTTAAAGATGAAGGCACCTAGATTTTCATTTTTTAACTCCGCCACCTTTTGTTCGCAAAAACGTTTCATCCTGTCTGTGTGATCAACGCCGCTTTGCGTGGTTACCAACCGTGGATTATCCGGGTTTCCTGCCAGATGCATAGTCTCACGGGGCACCGGAAGACCGCACTCTACTTCCGGGCAGACAGGCACGAAATCAAAATAGGTTGCCAGGGTATCGGTTACGTAGCGATCCCGTTTGTGCCCGCCGTTATAGCGGACCGGGGTGCCAAGCAGGCAGGAACTGACGCCCACGCGAATTTTTTTATCCAGGAGATCACCCCCCTTAAACCGGTTTTTGTGTTTAGTTAATTTGTATCAATTTAGCAGGTAGGCAAAACTTATATTTTGAGTTATATTATCTCATAAAGGAACTATTTTTAAAACTTAGCAGTCTACTTAGACAGAATTGATATTAGTAGAGCACTTGAGAGGAGTGGGAGCTATGCTGACGATAAAGAGGGGCTGGTTTTCGGCAGCGCTGGTTTTAATAATGCTAGTTTTGGTGATGGGTTGCCAGGGAACAGTTGAGGAAGATCCGGATTTGGAAGCGGAAGAAACTGTTGAAGAGGAAATGGATGAATCGATTGAAGCAGAAGGTGTCTTCATAGGCCAGATCGACAGCCAGTCGGTGGAAATAGAAATAGACGGCCAGGCCCAGGCCTTTGGTTTGGAGGAAGGTCTGAGCGTGGTTGAAATCGAGAGAGGTATGGAAGTTTCCATTACGTATTATGAAACGGAAGGCCGCCCCATCCTGGAAAAAATCGAGATGCTTGAGGAGCCTGACCAGGTGCTGGAAGGCGAGGGCATTTATAACGGTCTGGCGGACAGTCGCTCAGTGGAGATAGATCTGGATGACGGGGTCCGAGTTTTTACCCTCGACAGTGGTGTTGATCTTGAAGGGCTCACAGAAGGCTCCATTATTGGCTTTACCTACAAAGAGAGAGAGCCCAGGCCGCTGCTTTTGTCTGTAGAAGTTATTGAAGAGGCGGATCCTGATGAAAATGAAGATGAGGAAGAGGCGGAAAGGTTAGAGCTGGAAGGTGAAGGTGTCTTTGTAGGACAAATTGACACCCAGTCAGTAGAAATAGTTAGGACCCGGGTTTTTGAACTGGGTGAAAATGTCGGGGTTGAAGAAATCGATGACGGCTCGGCGGTAGCTTTCGACTTTAAAGAAACAGAACACAGGCCGATCCTGGAAACAATTGAAGCAGTTGACGAACCGCTGGAAGGAGATATCATCCACGGAACTTTTATCGGCCAGGTTGACAGCAATTCAGTGGAGATTGAATATCACCAGGCTTATGCCCTGGGTCCCGGAGTCAGTGCTGAAGGCATTGAAGAGGGGGCAGAAGTCACTTTTACCTATTCTGAAGGTCGTTATCGCCCGGAACTGACCGCTTTGAATGCACGTTAGTTTTTTAATCCTGAAATCCTGCGCTAGTTTGGCAAGAATATTTTAACTATCCCGGAAACGTTCAAGGCCATCTCCGGTTGATTTTTTTTTGATCGCTTTAGGGCTGTATTTAAGACAAGCATAGTGATATAATTTATTGTCTTGTTAAATTAGAATAGAACGTGTTAATATATAGTTCGATAAATAGATAATCAGGCATAATCGCCGGGTTTCTTCTCGGTGCTTTATTTTTATTTAAGCCATCAGAAAGGTTTCCGGCAGGCACCGTGCCGGGGGGCACTGCCTGTGCTTAAATTGTTGCTCTGATTATAAGCAGGAAATAACAAGAGAGTGTAGAAAAAATACTACTTTGTATTTACCGATTTTAATGCCGGATGGGTAATGCAGTTTACCAGGTGAGAAACTAACTTTATAAGACAATTGCTTACCAGAAATCGGCTTTGGTTAAATAGAAAGCTTGCTTATTCTTGACCCGGCAGGCTAATAATATCGAGCCGAATTTATTGTCTTTTGAGAGGGGTATATAATGAGAAAATGCAAAAGCTGCGGAATGAATTATGAGGAACAAGAATATGGTATCTGCCCCTACTGTGGGGAGGCATCGGAAGATATAACAGAAGGTGCAAAACAAGAAACAGAGGAACCGAGCACCGAAGATAAAGAAAAAGCTGATCAAAGAGATAAAAAAACAAAGATGCCGTCAATTGTCGGTAAAATTGGCATGCTTGATCAAAAATTGAAGCTGGCTGTTGTCGGTATAGCGGTGGTCCTAATTATCGGAGTGGCAATCTCAGCCATATTCGCCCTCAGCGATACAGGTGTTACCGTGCCTGATAAATACTCGACAATCCAGGAAGCTATTGACGCGGCTGAAGATGGCGATGAAATTATTGTAGATGTAGGCGTATACAAAGAAAGCATTGATTTTAAGGGCAAAGATATAGTTTTACGCAGTACCGATCCCGATGATTCCAGTATTGTGGATCAAACTATAATAGACGGGGGCGGTGGAGGAACAGTTGTTTCTTTCCGCAGCGGTGAAAGTGAGGAGGCCGTTTTAAATGGTTTTACGGTTACCCGGGGCAGCGGGATTGTAATATCCGGCGGCAGTACCCCATTGATAAAAAATAATGTGATCGAAGATAACGAGGCGGAATATGGCGCTGGATTAGCGATATTCGATTCTTCACCGAAGATTATTAACAACCTGATCTTAGGAAATTCCGGTTTCCTTGGCGGGGGAATTTTTGTCGAAGAATCTTCCCCCTTAATTGAAGGAAATGACATCACCAGGAACCAGGCAGAAATGGGTAGCGGCGTAGTCATTATATCAAATTCTGCCCCGGAATTGCTTAACAATACCATCTCCGACAATACTGCCGAAAGGCTCGGTGGAGGAGTGGTGGTTGCCGTTGACTCCACACCTGCCATTAAGGATAACCTGATTACCGATAATGTTGCTGAACGCAATGGCGGGGGCATCTTAATTGAAGAATCAGAACCGATTATTGAGGAAAATACTATTACCGGTAACAGGGCCGCTAACGGGGGAGGGCTTTTCGTGGTTAACTCAATGACTACTGCCCTGTTGATAGCTTACAACGATATTTCCAATAACCTTGCCGGTATTGCCGGGGGAGGCCTTTACATGGAAGGTTCTTCGCCAACCGTGGAAGATAATACATTTACCGGGAATAAGTCTGAACATTTAGGCGGCGCCTCGGCTATTTATAATTCGGAGCCCGTCCTGGTTAAAAATGTTTTTGAGGGAAACGAAGCCGGTGAAGCCGAGGGCGGTGGCGCTCTTTGGGTTTCCAACGACTCTGTGTTGGAGTTAAACGAGCCCGATGATAACACCTACAGTGATAACATCCCTAATGACATATTTGAAGAGTAACTGTTTCATATAGTTACGGGATCAGTTTGTATACGGAAGGAGTATAAATGATGGAAGAGTATAATGATAACAATCAACATAAAGAAAATGATGTGCAGGAGCAAAGAAAAGGCAGCAATTTTAAGATGATCGGACTTGCTGCCGGGGCAGTAATTGTAATTGCCCTGGGGGTCTTGTCATTCATTAATCTTTACAATCCCCACATCTCTGTTCCCGGTGATCACCATACTATTCAAGGGGCCATCGAGGAAGCCAGCGACGGCGATGAAATAGTGGTTGAGCCGGGCACTTACTACGAGCAGATTGATTTTATGGGGAAAAATGTAACGGTGCGCAGTACAGCCCCAGAGGATGAAGAAGTGGTGGCGGAAACTATTATTGACGGCCGCAAGAGAGGCTCCGTGGTTACTTTCCAAAATGGTGAGGGTAATAGTGCGGTGCTTAAAGGCTTTACCATCACTAACGGTACCGGGACCAGGGAAACTGTGAGCTACGAGGAAGAAGGCGAGGAAATTACTGAAGAAGGGCATTACGGCGGCGGGATCTTTGTTAACAGCAACAGTTCGCCAACAATAACCAGGAACATAATCACCGGCAACGAAGCTGACCTTGACGGTGGCGGGTTAGCCGTGCTGGGCGATTCAAGCCCGGTCATAAAAGACAATGCCATCCGGAATAATGAGGCCTTTAGCGGAGGCGGGATTACTGTGCTTGAAGCTATTCCGGTCATTGAAGATAACACTATAGCGAACAATGATGTCCAGTACCTGGGCGGGGGAATCCTGGTGGATTTTGATTCTTCACCCAGTATTAGCGGTAACAACATCAACAACAATAAATGCACCAGCGGCGGAGGTATAGCGGTTTGGAACGCTGATCCCCTAATTGAGGGCAATATCTTTCATCATAATGAGGCAATCTGGTTTGGCGGTGGCATCGCAGTTTTTGCCGGCGCACCGGTTATTGAAAACAACGAAGTTTCACAGAACTCTGCCTTAAATCACGGTGGAGGCATTGCTGTCAGTGAAGGATCCACTGCTGATATTACCAATAACACCGTTATGAAAAATTTTACGGAAGAAAGCGGTGGTGGCTTGGCCGTGCTGGAGGGTTCAGAGCCTAATATTGCCGATAATGTTATTTCAGAAAATGCCGTGCTTTTTGGTGGTGGGGGGATCTATGTCAAGGAATCTTCTCCTTCTATCGAGGGCAATGATATAACCGGCAACCTGGTTCAGCAGGATGGCGGCGGTGTAGCCATTATGATCAATTCCTCTCCTGTTTTGACCGGAAACCTGATCGATGACAATAAAGCCGGACGGGCCGGCGGTGCTGTAGTTATTGCCGAGGAAAGTTCCCCTGTATTTACCGATAATACAATTTCCAATAACGAAGCCGAGCAAACCGGGGGCGGTTTCATTGTTCAAAAGTCGACCATCGAACTGGAAAGAAACGTTATTTCCGGCAATGTGGCAAAAGAGCAGTCAGGTGGCGGAATCATTATAGTGGGCGAGTCCTCCGCTACAGTTAATGGCAATGAATTTATCGAGAATATTGCCGCCCAGTTTGGCGGAGGGGTGGTTGTCGACGAACTTTCCGTGGCAGCGCTTACCGAGAATGATTTTATCCGCAACGAGGCTGAAATGGGTGGTGCTTTTATCGGGTTTGGCGACGAAAGCATTGAGCTGAACGATCCTGATGATAACACCTATGAAGGTAATGTCCCCGACGATGTTGAAGAGGATCTTGAAGATGAAGAACTGGACCTGGATGAATAGAGGCTCCCTGTTTGCCCCTGCTGAATAGGGGGCTTGAAGCGATGGTTACCAGGCCTCCGAAAGGCTAAGCAAATTAGCTGACAAATAAAGATGATCGAATCAATAAAAGAGCCTGTCCCTGACGACGGGCTTTTTTTTGTTTTTTTTGAGTTGCTGATCAACTGCGTCTGCATTTTGGGCGGGGGACATTGCTGGTAAAGCGGTTGCAATGGTTTTTGTGGCGAAGCCTGGAGCCAGGGGAGACACTCCCATCGTTTTCCCTCAGGCTTTCGCTGCGCTTATGCACGCTTTGAGTCGTCTCCCACTGGTTTCAGGGCTAGAGCCATAGAGGGCTAATCCTAAAGGGGAGCGAAAACGTAAGCTGCCAGCTTGCCTGTTAGTGAAGAAGGGTTGGCATAGCTAGAGAGATACGATATAATATTTATACAAACATTTGAATGATGGAGGAGAGTTAATGCAACAAAAACAGGGTGACTCCGACCGCTGTGATATTTTTTGTAGTGACCCGGTCAAGGTGGATAAGATCAAAAACCAGCTGGAAGACCTTGAAGTGATGGTCGATATCTTTAAAGCGCTGGGGGACCAGACCAGGTTTAAAATAATTTTTGCTCTCTGGCATGAAGAGATGTGTGTTTGTGACCTGGCCCTGGCGCTTGACATGCCGATTGCCGCGGTATCGTACCACTTGCGGTACCTGCGCAGTCTCAGGCTGGTGAAATGCGAAAAACGGGGCAAGATGGTGTTTTACAGCCTGGATGATGAACACATCGCCTCCCTGGTTCGCCTGACCCTGGAACACTCCCGGGAAGGCAGAGAGGAAAGGAGCTGATAAATTGGCCGCTGTTTTTAATGATCCCGGCGCAGTAAGTGCCGTGCAGGAGATAGCTTTGTATGCGGGGCAGCTGGCCCTGCGAGTACTCCCTTTGCTTATAGCAGCTATATTCCTGGCTGAGGCAGCCAGGCTCTGGTTTGGTGATGAAAAACTGAAGTTATACCTGGCGGGCCGCAGCTTGTGGGCAGGACGGCTGCGGGCAGCGGTCCTGGGAGCAGTACTCCCGTTTTGTGAGTGCGGGGCATTTCCGGTAATGCTTGGATTGGTCAGGGCCGGAGTGCCCAGGAGTGCTGTTTTAACCTTTTTCCTGGTCAGCCCGGTGGTCAGTATACCTGCTTTTATGATCCTTGTCGGTGTTTTTAACCTGCCCCTTGCCCTCATTTATTTGTTTATTACTACGGGCAGCGCTTTTGCGGCAGGTTTCTTGTTAGAGCCTGTCGGTAACAGGTGGGGAATGTTTAAAGAAGGGATTGCCGCCGGTGAAGAAAATAGTGGCAGGATATCTTTACAGATGGCTTCAGCTGCTGGTGGTTGTGAACAAAGCCCGGGAAGCAGTTGCTGTAATGAAGAAGGAATATCTTCTGCTGATGCCGCAGGTAACCGGGTTACCGCTGTTGCCGGGCCTGCCTGGCAGCATACGACTAAACTTTTAAAACGAATTGCCCCTTATGTGGTTGTGGTGATAATCATATCTTCGCTCTTAAGTAACCTGGTGCCTGAGGATCTGATCAAGCAAACCCTGGAAAGGGGAGCGCCATTTGATGTTTTAATCGGCGCCGTGGCAGGGATCCCGATTTACACTGGTGATTGTGCGATGATCGCCCTGGTTGCTCCACTTATCGGCGCAACCGGTGCTGTTGGCGCAGGGCTCGCGTTTATTATTTCCGGGACCGGGACCAGCATAAACGGGATAATTTTCATGAATTCAGTCTTTAAAGGCCGGTTCCTGGCGGTTTATGTTTTGACCGTGGTTTGCATTGCTTTGCTGGTCGGTTATTTCGTGTCCGCCCTGCTGGCAGCGGGAATTGTCTAACCTCAGGGTTTTTAAAGATTTGACAAGCTAATGCCGGTGATTTACTATATTTTTCACGGCCCCGGTTCCATGGAAGTAAAGATTGGAGGATGCTGCGATGTACATAGAAGATATCAGCCCGGTAATTATTGAACTCGGACCCTTGACTATCCGCTGGTACGGCTTGATGTTTGCTATTTCGATTCTAACCGGGTTTTACTACCTGCGCAAACATGCCCTGGTTAAGGGATATGATGAAGATACAATTCTAAGCCTGTTTATTGTTATCGTTATTTCATTGATTGTCGGGGCTCGGGCGGTTTTCGTTGCCACTAACTGGTCCTATTTCATGGAAAACCCGGAACTGATTATCCGCATCGATGAAGGAGGCCTGGCATTTCACGGTGGGCTCCTGGGCGGTCTTTTAAGCAGCTGGCTTTACTGCCGTATTAAAAAAATCAACCTTTGGGATCTGGCTGACCTGGCAGTGCCTGGCATAGCACTCGGCTATGCCCTGGTCCGGGTGGCCAATATTTTCAACCAGGAAATACTGGGCCGGGAGGCTGCGATGTTCTTTTTCGAAAGGCATCCGGCACAAATATATGGCGTCTTTATTGGGCTTTTGCTCCTGGCCTTACATAATTACCTGGCACGCCGCGGTTCTTTAAAGCCGGGAGTATTGTTTTGGAACTTTGTCCTCGGCTATACCCTCCTGCGTGGTTTGATCGAAGAAACCTTCCGGTTGAATCCTCTGCCTGCCTGGGGCTATATAAACGAAGCCTGGGGCGCCGGTTTCTTTACCACTGTCCATCTTTTTACACCGCCGATTATCGTTCTTTGTTTGATCATGTTGAAATTTATTAGGCGTAGTTAAATTCAGGAAGACTGATGAACCAAAAGAAATGTTTCATTAATAGGCAAGGATCAGCATGATAGTAAAGCATATATTTTAATATTATGGTATAATAATATAAGAAATGGTTAAGTGAAAATACTGAAGAAGGGTTGGTATTTATGCTTAAGGCATTGTGGAAAGAGAGGGTTTTGGCGGAAAGCGAAAATACAATTTTGATAGAGGGAAACCATTATTTCCCTCCCGGAGATGTTAAAGAGGAGTACCTGGTGGAAAGTGAGCATAGAACTACCTGCCCCTGGAAGGGACTGGCTCACTATTACCATCTCCGGGCAGGTGAGGATCATAGTGAAAATGCAGTATGGTCTTACCCGGAACCTAAGGAAAAAGCGAGACAGATAACCGGGTATTATGCTTTTGGAAAGGATGTTATTGTTGAAGGGTCATAGAGTAAAAGATATTTCCATAAGCACTGTGCATAATAACTTCCCCACCCTTTTCTTATTAATTTTTATGCTGGCAGCCCTGTTGTTCGCAACCGCTGGTTGTGATTCCTGGCAACCCCCTACCTGATATAGAGAACAGGCTGCAGGTTCTGCAGGTGATAACAGAGATAAAAACGACGGTGTAGCAGATCGGGAAAATTTGCATGAGAATGATTGCACGGGAGCGGGGAACACTGAAATTGAAAAAATGAAGAACGAACCCGTTGAAAACGACTTCAAGGAGGGCCGAGCCATGGATGATTTGCGTAACCGTTTGACCGAGATACAGTACCATGTTACCCAGGAAGACGGGACGGAACCGGCTTTTCATAACAAGTACTGGGACAATAAGCGAGATGGGATTTATGTGGATATTGTTTCCGGGGAACCGCTTTTCAGCTCCACGGAGAAGTATGATTCTGGTTCCGGTTGGCCCAGTTTTACCAGGCCCATTGACGAAGAAAGCATCATCGAAAAGGAAGATAAAAGCTACGGGATGACCCGCACGGAAGTGCGGAGCCGCACGGCTGACTCCCATCTCGGTCATGTTTTTGAGGATGGGCCAGAGCCTAGCGGCTTGCGTTATTGCATCAATTCAGCAGCCCTGGAATTTATTCCGAAAGAGGAGCTTGAAGAAAGGGGTTACGGAAAGTATTTAAAGCTGTTTGAGTAAAGCCCGGTTTGTTGAAATATTATGCTAGCAGGTGGTGCAGTGGATCTTTAACCGGTGAGCTTATAAGTGAGAATATAAAGGGCTTTTCCCGTGGTAGAGGGGCCCTTTATTTTATAAATTTAAAGCGTTTACTTGCTTGCATGCCTTCAAACCTGCAAACAGGCTGAAAATCACTATAGCTGCTGCGGTGTAGAAGGGTAAAATAGCGGGGTAGAGCTGCCAGATTAAGCCACCCAGCGGGGGAAGCAGGGCAATGCCGAGAGAATAAGCGGCGAAGAAAAAGCCGATTGCCCTGCCCTGCCAGGCTTGATCCGAATTTTCAAGAAGCATGCTGAGCATTCCCTGGAAAGAAAGGCCGAAACCGCAACCGTAAATGATTAATGCAATAAACAGGCCGGTTGCACTATCAAGGGAACCCGCCATGATTAAAGCAGGGAAAAGCAGTAGCAGGCCGCTGGCACACCCGGTCATGCTTTTTTTAATTCTTTTTTTAATTACGCCTGGCCAGCACAGTTGAATGATTATCGCTGCCAGGGCGAATGAGGCAAAAAGCATACCGGTTTGACCATGGTCAAGCCCGGCAGATTCTGCACGGCCGGGCAAAAAGGAGGCTAGCGTTCCGGTGGATCCGGTGGTTCCCAGGGCAAAAATAAAAGCCCCCCTGATCGCCGGGGTGGCAGCGATTTGCCTGAAAGTCACCCGGTAAGGGGAATCGCCGCATTGAGGCCTGGTGGGTCTTTTTTTAAGTAAGCCAAAGGCAACCATGGCAGAGACAATCATTAAACCGGCCAGGCTGTAGTAGACCATGTGGAAGCCGTACTGGTTTGCAATCAGGCCTGCCGCCGGGGGGCCGCTTACCGAGGCCAGCCCAATGGTGGCACCGAAAAAAGCAAGACGCAGATCGCGCCTATAGCCGGCTTTTTCTTTTACAGTAAGGCAGGCTAAAGCAGCCGGGATCATTAAGCCCCCGGTGAATCCGTGGGCTGCCCGGACCGCAACCAGGTGTTCGGCCTGTCCGGCGAAAGTATATAAGATCAGGGCTATTGAAACTCCCACCAGCCCTAGCAGCAGGGGATACTTCCAGCCTTTATAATCAATAGCCCCGCCTCCGGTAAAATTGCCGATAATGTTGAAAAGGGAATAGGTGCCCACTACCAGGCCCAGGGTAAAAGGAGTTGCTCCAAGCGACATGGTGTAAGGAGCCAAAATCGGCATCTGGGCATGGGTATCAAAAAATACGCAGAACACAACCAGGTAAACCGGCCATAGAGCGATCAGTGCTTTGATTTTACTGTAATTATTGCTTATTTTTCTTCGACCTCCTGATTTTAAACATTATAACTTGTTTTGCAGGAAAAATGGAAGTGGCTTTATAATGAATATGTATCAAAAAAAATAGGTGGTAATATTGACAACCAATATCCGGGATGTTATATTTTAATTGTTAGAAAAGACTAACACGCAATGATCTATTTAACCTCAAGCATTGTTTTGTCGCCCAATTGTTTGTTGCCCAAAGGAGGATCCTTTGACCTTGCCTCATTCTTTGCCGGTCACTTCGTCACTGCAGGATTACCTCGAGGTTATCCTTAATCTCCACCAGGAAAAAAAGACCGCCCGGGTTACCGACATAGCTGATCGTTTAAATATTGCCAAGCCCAGCGTAATCCAGGCCCTGGCTCTGCTCAAGGAGAAAGGATTGATCAAGCAGGATCCATACGGTCCTGTAGAACTGACCGAAAAGGGGCGCCGCTACGCTATAAGGGTGCGGCACAGGCATAAAATTATCTACGGTTTCCTTACCCAGGTGCTTGGTGTTTCGCCTGATGAAGCAGAGAGAGATGCCTGTTTAATGGAACATGACTTAAGCAATGAAACCTTTGAACGTTTGCTCGAGTACCTGCGGAAGCAGGAAGTAGATCCTACCTTAAAAAAAGAATTAGAGTGGATGGAATAAAGGAAGCAATACCCCCGTCCCCCTGCTTCGTCCCCCTGCTTCCTTTATCCTTCTAAGCGCCTTCTTAGCCGGTTGAGCCTGTGTTGCAAAGCCTCGATCCTGAGATCTTTAATCCGGTTAAAATGGGTGTCGCGGTTTAGCCTGGCTGCGGCCAGCGCCTTTTTGGTGAGGTCCAGGGCAGTCTGGTATTCATGGCAACGGTGTTCAAAATACTTGGCCAGCTCGATATATGCTCTTAAGTTCGCCGGGTTGTTTTTTAGAGCTTCCTGCCAGATATTGACCGCTTCTTCCCAGTTTCCCTTTTTCTTGTAATATAGCGATAATTCCAGGCTGGCTTCTTCGGCCAGGGGGGCATTGCTGCTACCAGCCGTTTCGCGCAGGTAACCGAGCCCCCTTTCAACCTCGCCTTCTTCAAGGCACAGGCACCCCAGGGCCAGTGTCTCTGCGGGGTGTTCCAGGGTGGTTCCACAGGCAGTAAGATAAACCCTTTCCAGGAGGGTTACCATGGAGAGGATGTCAAGCACATTGTGTTCGAAAACTTTTTTGAGCTGATCTGTATTACCCCTGCGGAGGTAATTGAAGTAGACTTCCGGAATTTCCGCTCCCGGGATGTCGTCCCGGCGCTGCAACCCGAGCAGGGCCTCTTCCAGGGAATGGAGGGAGCGGGAAGCCAGCCTTTTTTTCCACAGGACCCTGGCGCATTGCAGTAAATCGAGGTGCTGCCGCGGCTCGCTTACCGCGGTGCCGGCAAGCATCTGGCGGGTTTGCAGCAGAGGCAGGTCAAAGAGTTTGCCATTAAAACTGATCATGGCCGGAAAGCCGGATATTGATTCGTTGAAGTGGCTAAGGATGGCTTTTTCTTCCCCTGGTTTGCGCAAAAAATACTGGCGCAGTAAAAAGGAGTCTGCTTCAAGTCTGCCGAGCCCGATTAGAAAGGCCCATGTTCCCGTGCCCCCGGCCAGACCGGTGGTTTCTACGTCAATGAATACTGATTTTTTAGGATCGAATTCCTCCAGGGTGTTATCCCGGGACAGCAGGGCCAGCTCAGGCCCACTACAGCCCAGGATTCCCGAAAGCTTGCTTTTTCCATGCAGGTGATCCAGGGGGTAACGCAATTCGCGATAGTAGCAGTGGCCGAAACGGGTATCCACTTCGTTTTCCTGGCCGGGGAAAAGACCTTTAGTTTTCTGTTTTTCCAGGTTACCGGCAACCTGCCTGCCGGTTTTAATTTCTCCGGTTTGCCGCATCGTGGATAAGCGTGCGCCGAGATCCTTTTTCATCTCAGGATCACCTCGATTAACTTTAGGGCTTGCTCTTTGCCCGCTTCGCCGCCCTGGTAAGCGGGACCGATGCAGGAGGGACAGCCTTCAAGGCACCGGCAGTCGGTTATAACTTTGCGGGCTGCCTGGAAAATTTCCCGGTAGTTGTGATATATTTCTTCACTGTAGCCTACACCGCCGGGAAAATTGTCGTAAAGATAGAGCGTGGGAAGCTCCGTAAAGGGCGCTTTTACCTGGCTGACGGCCTGCAAATCCCTGGGGTCGCCCATCAGGAAAAAGGAAGCTACCTGGGGAAGCAGGTGGGCCAGCCCGATCAAGCCGGATTGTATCGCTGAAAGGGTCATATTGCCGTAGGCTTCACGGGTAAGGGAAACCCAGAAAGCGGTGGTATGCATTTCTGTTTCCGGCAGGTCGACCGGCCCGGCACCTAAGTTTTCATGGGTGTTAAAACGTATTTTTTTAAACATCGATACCAGGGCGTTGATGCGCACATCTCCCCAGGCCCGGTTTACTTGTCCTGTTTCCTGGCCGTATAGATCAAGGATTTGTAAGTCGACCGATAAGTTAGCGTCGGTGAAGTAGTTGACCTCCACTTCCCTGACATAAGCTTTTTTTTCTTCAAAATCAAATTCTTCTACCTGGTACTGTTTTCCCCCGTGCATGTAGATTGCCTCTTCATGCACCAGCATGGGTGCGCTGAAACGATCGACTTCGCCGATCACCCGTCTCTGCGGGTCGGTTGTATCGATAATCACCACATTTTCCCGGGTAGCGCTGCGCAGGCTGATTTCTTCAGCGGGGTAAGTGTCTTCCATCCAGTGATAGCGATTGTCGCTTAAGTAGAGGACGTCCTCTTCTTCAAGGAACTGCAAAATCTCTCCTACTTCCGCCTGCCCGAATTTTTCATCCTTGTCGAAGGGCAGTTCAAAAGCGGCACAACGGATGTGATTGGTTAAAATGATCAGGTTATCGGGATCGGCCAGGGCCCGCTCGGGCGTCCGACCAAAGAAATAATCGGGGTTGCCGGCGATATACTGGTTAAGCGGTTCGCTGTTGGCGATTAGCACCGCCAGGGAGGTGCCGCTCCTTCTCCCAGAGCGTCCGGCCTGCTGCCAGGTGCTGGCAATGCTGCCCGGGTAACCGGTCATCAGGCAGGCATCCAGTGCCCCGATGTCGATGCCCAGTTCCAGGGCATTGGTGCTGATTACTCCCTTGATTGTTCCTTTGCGCAGGCCTTCTTCAATAGCTCGCCTTTCCCTGGGCAGATAACCGCCGCGGTAGCCTTTTATGGTGCTNTCCTCACCAGGCCGGCTTTTCACTCCCTGCCGCAGGTAAGTGAGCAGCACTTCNACATTNAGGCGGCTGCGGGTGAAGATAATTGTCTGGATATCTTTTGAGATTAATTCACCGGCTAAGTTTTTTGCTTCCAGGAGCGAACTGCGCCGGAGGCCTAATTCATGGTTAACCAGCGGGGGGTTGTAAAAGACAAAGTGCTTTTCCGCCTGGGGAGCTCCGTTTTCGGTAATGGCCTCGAGCGGTTCTTCGATTAGTTGACCGGCCAGTTCTCCCGGGTTGGCGATGGTAGCCGAACAAAGGATAAACCGCGGCTCTGAGCCGTAAAAAGCGCAGATGCGTTTGAGCCTGCGCATTACGTTGGCTACGTGGCTGCCGAAGACACCACGGTACTGGTGCATTTCGTCGATCACAATATATTTTAGGTTTTGAAACAACTGGATCCACTTGGTATGGTGGGGCAAGATAGCCGAGTGGAGCATATCCGGGTTGGTTACCACGATATGGCCACTTTTGCGTATCTTTTGCCGCAATCCGGGGTCGGTATCACCGTCATAAGTCTGGCAATCTAACGGGGTTTCTAAGTCAGAGGCCAGTTCGCGCAGCTCGGTAACCTGGTCCTGCGATAAAGCCTTGGTCGGAAAGAGGTAAAGAGCCCGGCTGGTCGGGTCATTGATCAGGGAACTGAGGACAGGCAGGTTGTAACAGAGCGTTTTCCCTGAGGCGGTGGGAGTAACTACCACCGCATGGCGGCGCTCATTTAAAACCGTATCGATAGCTTTTGCCTGGTGGCTGTAAAGTTTTTCAATGCCTCTTTTCTTGAGCGCTTCCTGCAGCTGGGGATCCAGGCTTTCGGGAAAATCGACATAACTGCCTTCCCTGGCCGGGACAGTCTCCCAGCGGGTGACATTGCTCATGAAGGAAGGATCATCCTGCCATTGTTTAAGAATCTCATTTAAATTGGGCATTCGGGATTAACCGCCTTAAACACAAGTTTGCTCTCAGATATAAATTATTCGATATTCGCATCCGATTTCCTGTTAACGGGCTTGCGTGATCAATAGTTTTCTTTGGCATACTTTGTGTATAAACAATTCCAACATGATGAATAAAGGATCCAATAAAGATTTAACGAATATGGGGTTAACCAGGATTTGAAAAATAAGGGTGTGATCAGTGTTGGGACATCTGGCAGGCGGCAAAAGCGAAGCTTACCGGGCCCTGGCGGAGAGGTTGGGCAGGTTTCCTGTGGGTGTGGTGATCAATGATACCCTGATGGAAATTTTGATGCTGCTTTATTCAGAAAATGAAGCAAAAGTAGGCGGTAAATTTCCCATAAAACCGCGGCCTTTTGCTGAAATAAGGGACCTTACCGGTATGGGTGAAACTGAATTGTCCGTCTTGCTGAAGGGGATGGCCGAAAAAGGGCTTGTGGTTGACATTCCGCGCAAAGGCACAACTTATTACATGCTTTCACCCGTAGTGGTCGGTTTTTTCGAGTACAGCCTGATGCGCGCTGACGGGGCAAATCTCAAGGAGCTTTCGGAGCTGTATGAAAAGTACTTTCAAAATCCGGCCGTGGCCGAAGAGATATTTGGCAGTGAGACAAAGATGTTTAGGGCCCTGGTATATGAGCACTATATCCCCGCATTAGTCCAAACAGAAACCCTTGATTATGAAAAAGCGGAGGCAGTAATCCGCAATTCAGGTGGTGGAGGACTTTCAATTTGCGCCTGCCGGCACAAAGCCTTTCATTTGGGCAAACCATGTCGTTACCCGATGGAGGATATCTGCACCTCCCTGGGGCGACCGGCGGATTGGCTCTTAAGGCATGGTTTCGCCCGCAAAGCGCCGGTGGACGACCTCCTTCACAACCTGGAACGCAGCTACAAACTGGGTCTGGTGATTACCTGCGACAATGTGATCGATGAACCGGCTTATCTCTGTCACTGCTGTGGGTGCTGCTGCGGTCCGCTGCGGGCCATTACCGAGCATGGAGTGCAGGCGGTACAGCCGAGCAACTTCATTCCCTCGATTGATCCGGAGGACTGTGTGAACTGCGATGCCTGTGTGGAACTGTGCCATATCGGAGCGCTCGTTCCTTCAGAAGCAGCAGCACCGGGGCTCGACAGGGAAAAATGTATTGGTTGCGGGGTTTGTGCCAAAGAGTGCCCCGGTGGGGCCTTAAATATGGTGCGCCGGGATGATATCTATAAACCACCGCAAAACAAGCTGACCCAGCTTGGCAGTATTGGCATGGAACGAGGCCGTTTTTAAAGAATAAAGCGGGCGGATATTTTAGGCAAAGAAATGCAGTAAGTTTTGCAGGTTACAAAAGAATAAGTATGGCGGGAGGTAAGATGAAATGAGCAAAGGGTGTTCTTACGGAAGTCACCGGGTGGTTGAGCCGGAAGGTTTGCTTCCCCAGCCGGCCTGGAAGCTGGATAATACTATGGAAATCTACGATAATGAAATCCTGATCGATGTCGAAGTGCTCAATATTGACTCGGCCAGTTTCACCCAGATAGAAGAAGAGGCCGGGGGTAACGAAGACAAAATCGCTGAAAAAGTGATCGATATTGTCAGGCAAAGGGGTAAACATCACAACCCGGTTACCGGTTCCGGGGGCATGCTGATCGGGAAAGCAGAAAAGATCGGCAAAGACTTATTGGGTAAAATCCCGCTTGCAGAGGGGCAGAGACTCGCAAGCCTGGTTTCGCTTTCTCTTACCCCGTTAAGAATCGACCGGATCAAGAAAATACACAAAGATATTGACCAGGTGGAAATCGAGGGTAAGGCTATTTTATTTGAAAGCGGAATCTACGCGGTCCTGCCGGAAGACCTGCCCCAGACGCTTGCCCTGGCCGTGCTCGATGTTGCCGGGGCTCCAGCTCAGACTGCCAAGCTGGTCAAGCCGGGGGACAGGGTTGTGATCATCGGTGCCGGCGGTAAATCGGGGCTGTTATGCCTGCACGAGGCCAGAAAACGGGCCGGGGTTACCGGCCAGGTGATCGGGATTGCCCCGCGGGAAAAAAGCAAGCAAAGGGCGGAATCGACCGGTTACTGCGACCGGGTTCTGATGGCCGATGCTGCAGATGCCTTAGATGTAATGAAGCAAGTAGAAGAGGCTACCGATGGAGAAATGGCCGATGTGACGATCAACTGTGTTAACATCGCCAATACGGAACTTTCCTCCATCCTTGCCACCCGTTACGGGGGGCAGGTTTACTTTTTCAGTATGGCTACCAATTTTACTTCCGCAGCCCTGGGAGCCGAAGGCGTGGGCAAGGATGTCAATATGATCATCGGCAACGGTTACACCCGGGATCATGACAAAATATCACTGCAAATTATGCGGGAAAGCCAGGTTTTGCGAAAGATATTTGAAGAGCTCTATACTTGATTTGCCCTGCATTGTTTCAGAAATGAACTGCAGCTCGGCAGCGGCTAATAGTTATAGCTTAAGCGATGGCTATTAACTATATAATATACAATTTCTGCGGGGTGGCTTAAACAGCAGATAAAGCCGGGGAATATGCTGGCATAAGAAGATCTAATATTATTTTATGCCGGGTTTTGCACAGTCCCCGGGAAGTGAGATAAAACAATTAAAAGGAGTGGTTCAGCAATGCGTGTAGCTGTTGTAGGCGGCAGCGGTGAAATGGGTTCGGCGGCATCTTATGACCTGGTTAGGAGTGAAGGAGTAGAAGAGATTGTTCTATTGAGCCGCAGCGCCAAAAAGGAAAACCTTCATCCGAAGTTAGCTTCAAGCGACAAGGTAGCGGTAAAAAATGTAGATGTTTTAAATACTGATCAACTGGTTAGCGAACTTAAAGGTTTTGACGTGGTAGTTAACTGTGTGGGTCCATTTTATTCCACCGGTTACAAGGTGGTCCAGGCAGCAATTAAAGCCGGTGTCAATTACGTGGATATCGATGATGATTACGACTCAGTAAAGATTATGCTTGACCCGGAACTTGACAGGCAGGCCAAAGAAGCGGGGATTACCGTGCTTTACTCCATGGGAGCAGACCCGGGCACAGGTAATATCCTGGCCAAGATGGCCTGTGATCAAATGGACCGGGTGGATACGGTAGATTTCTTCTGGGTCCTTGGAGCGTCAGATTGCAAGGGTAAAGCGGTTTGGGAGCATGTTTTACACATGAATACCGGGATGGTTCCCCAGTTTATTGATGGCAAACTCCAGGATGTGCCGGCCGGTTCTGAAGGAGAAGTTGTTGAATTTCTCGAGCCTTTCGGGCCCTGCGAGGTTCATTTTGTGGGCCACCCGGAACCGCTGACTTTTCCGCAGTTCTACAAGGATAAAGGGGTCAAGCGCGTGATTAACAAGGGCGGCATGCTGCCGCACTGGGTTAATGAAGCGATCAAAGTCCAGAATCAATGGGGCTTTACCGGCACCGAACCGATCGAAGTAGAGGGGCATTCCCTGCCTCCCCGTGAGCTGGCCCTGGAACTTTGGCGCCAGCGTCCGCCCCAGGGGGAACTCGGTGATTATACTTCAGGAGTGAAAGTCGAGGTAAAAGGTTCCCGCGGCGAGGAAGAACTGAAGATCAGTTATGATATTGCCGGTAACACCGCCCCCGGAACAGGCATTCCCGCTTCTATCGGGGCGCAGATGATTGCCCGGGGAGATGTTAAAGAAAAGGGTGTCCTGCCCCCGGAAGCATGCATTGACCCGGAAACTTACTTGAAAGAATTTGTTAAGCGCAAGGCAATGATTTATGAAAGCCGCGAAGCAAAAAGGATCATCCAGAAAGAAAAGAAGTAAGGGTAAACGTTAGAAAAGCAACCATTTACGGAGGGCAGGCTGCTTGATTACCGGGTAATTTATAAGTGGGAGTGGATAGACAATGCAGGAAAAACCGAAATTGAACTTAGAAAAATCAATGGCCATGTTCGAGGAAGCAAAGCAGATTTCGCCGGGCGGGGTAATGGGGATCAGGCGCCCCCACAACTTTGTCGAAGGGGAGTATCCGATATTTTTAGATTATGGTTACGGCGGCCATATTGTTGATGTGGACGGTAATGATTATATCGATATGCTTTGCGCTTATGGGCCGATTATTCTCGGTTATAATGAGCCGGAAATCAACAGGGCTGTAATGGAACGGATGGACAAGGGTTTTTGTTTTACTTTGGTTCAGCCGGTGCAAAATGAGTTGACCAAAAGAATTATTGACCTGGTTCCCTCTGCGGAAATGGCCCTCCTGGTGAAGACGGGTTCTGATGCTACCGGGGTGGCTGTCAGGTTAGCCCGCGGTTACACGGGTAAGGATATAATCTTGCGCCATGGTTACCACGGCTGGCATGACTGGTGTGTGGAAGTGCCGGGCGGCGTGCCGCAGGCGGTCAGAGAGCTGACCCTGGAATTTCCTTACGGTGACTTAGAGGCCCTGGAAAAACTGCTCAAAGAGAACAAAGGAAAAGTAGCGGCGATCATGATTACCCCTGTGGGCCATCCCCTGGGACAACCGGTGACTGCTCCGCCGGAAGGTTATCTTGAAGAAGTGCGCAGGCTTGCCGACCAATATGAGTGTGTGCTTATTTTTGATGAAATCCGCACCGGATTCCGGGTAGCTATGGGTGGTGCCCAGGAGCGTTACGGGGTCACCCCGGATATGACCACAATTGGTAAAGCTATGGCCAACGGGTATGCGATCAGTGCCTGTGTGGGCAAACAAGAGATCATGAAAGTAGCTGAGAAAGATGTATTTATCAGCTCCACTTTCTTCCCTAACAGCCTGGAAATGGCGGCGGCGATGAAATGTATTGATATTTTGGAGAGGGAAGAAGTGCTCGATAATATCTGGGAGCGTGGCGGCAAGTTTTTAGAGCGATTAGAGAAGATCGTGGCTGATTCAGGTGTTCCGGCCACCTTTTCCGGGATTCCCCCGATGCCCTTTGTTACCTTTGACCGGGTGGACGATAAGTACAAAGAACGGCGCAAACGTTTCTATACCGAAACGATCAGGCGCGGTTTGTTTCTTCAGCCGTATCACCACTGGTACATCTCTTACCGCCACACCAATGAAGACTTAGACTGTGCTTTGGGGGCAATAGAAGAAGCCCTGGAAATAGTGGGGCGAGAATATTAAATTTTACAGGGGGGATTGTTCTATGGATAAACTAGTTATTACCGCCGCTTTAACCGGCGCGGAGACCACCAGGGAAGATAACCCCAACCTTCCGGTAACCCCGGAAGAAGTTGCTGAGGCTGCCGTAGAGGCCTGCCGGGCCGGGGCTTCGATTATCCACCTTCACGTGCGGGACCGGGAGGGTAATCCCACCCAATCTGCGGAAGTCTTTGGTGAAGTGATGGATAAGATCAGGTCACGCTGTTCTGCGATCCTGCAGGTTTCAACCGGTGGGGCGGTGGGAATGAGCGCTGCCGAAAGAGCAGCCCCCCTGCAGTTAGAGCCTGAAATGGCCACCCTGACTACGGGAACGGTTAACTTCGGTAATGATGTCTTTTATAACGCTACTCCGCTGGTGGAAGAGTTAGCCGGGATGATGCAGGAACATGGAGTGAAGCCAGAAATAGAGGTGTTCGATGCCGGAATGATTGCGGGCGCCCGGCGGCTTCTGCGAAAGGGCCTGATCGAAGAACCGCTGCATTATGATTTTGTCATGGGAGTTCCCGGCGGAATCAGCGCAGGTATACGGGAGCTAACTTTTCTTACTGAAAGCATTCCTGAAGGATCGACCTGGACTGTGGCCGGGATTGGACGCCATGAACTGACCCTCGGCACTGCGGCTATCCTGATGGGGGGACATGTACGGGTAGGTTTTGAAGACAATATTTATTATGAAAAAGGAGTTCTGGCAGAAAGCAATGCCCAGCTGGTCGAGCGGATTGTCAAAGTAGCGGAAATCCACCGCCGCCCGGTGGCAACCCCGGATCAAGCACGGCAGATTCTCAGCCTTAAATAAGAATAGTCTTGTCTGCTAGAGTCCACGTCTGCATTTTGGACTGGTGCTGGCTTATCGCAGGCAATGGCTTTGAATCAAACTGCAGGCTTACACTTTGTTTAAACTTTGGCATTCACCATCTAAGGCTTTAGGCCTCGGCTGCCGACCTCAATTCAAGGAAGCAATACCCCCGTCCCCCTGCTTCCCCTGTAGTAACGAATAGTAAGGCACCCGTGAGGGTGCCATTTTTTTGTCTGATATCGGTTAGTAAAGTAAGCTGGTGAGAGGCTTCGTTTTTGTTGATCAGCTGCCATTATTATTACTATGTTCTGTAGTTTTACTTATGTCTTGATCTGTTTGGTCCAGCGTTTCGGGACGCTCCAGGTATAGCAGCAAGACCGATAGGTCGGCCGGGGTAACTCCTTCCATCCGGGAAGCCTGGCCGATGGTGGCCGGGCGGATTTCCTCTAATTTTTGGCGGGCTTCTGTTGATAAATGTTTGGCTTTCCGGTAATCAAAATTTTCCGGTATTTTTTTATCCTGCATGCGGGCTGCTTTTTCGACCGCCAGTCCCTGCTTGGCAATATAACCGGCATACTTGATCTGGTTTTCCAGTTCATTCAAGGTGCCCCGGGGGAGGTCAGGGACAGCGCTATTTTCCCATTCCAGGTAAGCAGGATAAGTAATTTCAGGCCGCCGGATTAATTCTAAAGCAGTGACCGGCTGCCGGGGCAAAGATGAATTGTGTTTTTTCAAAAACTCTTCGATTGGCCCTCCCGGGTTGTACTTTGTATTTTCTAAGCGGGAAAGTTCGCTTTCAATGTATACTTTCTTGGTCAAATGCTGCCGGTAGCGTTCCTCATCGATCAGGCCGATTTCGCGCACTTTTTCGGTAAGCCTCAAATCGGCATTATCGTGGCGCAGGAGCAGGCGGTATTCTCCCCGGGAGGTGAAAATCCGGTACGGTTCCTGGACTCCCCTGGTTACCAGGTCGTCGATCATCACCCCAATATAAGCTTCGCTGCGCTTAAGGATCATAGGCTCCATCTTTTTTATATGCAACGCAGCGTTGATGCCGGCCATAATTCCCTGGGCTGCCGCTTCCTCGTACCCGGTAGTTCCGTTAATTTGCCCGGCCAGGAAAAGCCCTGAAACAGCCCTGGTTTCCAGGGAATTTTTTAGCTGGGTCGGCGGGGCGAAATCATATTCAATGGCGTATGCGGGGCGCATTATTTCAACGTTCTCAAGGCCCTTGATTGTACGCAGGAAATTTTGCTGAACATCGGGTGGAAGTCCCGTTGATACGCCCTGCAGGTACATCTCATCGATATCCGGGCCTTCCGGTTCGATAAAGACAGGATGACGGTCGCGGTCGGTAAAACGGTGAACTTTATCTTCAATCGAAGGACAGTACCGTGGCCCGGAGCCCTTGATCAAGCCGCTGTAGAGGGGAGCCTGGGTAAAGTTTTGCTGGATGATTTCATGGGTATCCGGGTTGGTATGGGTCATCCAGCAGGGAATTTGCTCCTCGGGTGCATTTCTGGTAATTATTGAAAACCCTGCTGCCCCCGGGTCGCCGTACACAGGATCAAGGCTGGAAAAATCGATGCTGCGGCGGTAGACTCGCGGCGGAGTATCGGTTTTGAAGCGTTGCAGTTCGATCCCTAAATCATGCAGGCTTTTTGCCAGGCTGTCTGCAGGAGTCAGGCTGCCCGGAGCGGCGCTGTACCGGTGATCTCCCAAGAAAAGCCTGGAAGAAAGATAAACTCCGCTTGAGACAATCACGGCCCTGGTGGGATAGAAGGCGGTGCTGCGTCCCAGTACACCCCTGATTTTCCCGTTGCTTGTCTGAATTTTTTCGGCCATATCTTCCCGGATAGTCAAAAGAGGTTCTTTTTCCAGAGCCACTCGCATTGCACGCTGGTAGCCCCACTTGTTGATCTGAGCGCGCATTGCCTGCACAGCCGGACCCTTGCCGGTATTGAGCATCCGTACCTGGAGGGTGTTTTGATCGGCAACGCGGGGCATTTCTCCGCCTAATGCGTCAATTTCCCGCACCAGGTGGCCTTTACCGGGGCCACCCAGGGAAGGGTTACAGGCCATAAAAGCAACCATATCAAGATTTAAGGTTAACAGGAGAGTCCGGCAACCCAGGCGGGATGCCGCTAAAGCCGCTTCGCAGCCGGCATGGCCTGCGCCGATCACGATAATATCATAGCTGTTTTGGGGACTCATGTTGAATCCTGTTGTTTCCATAGTTTATTTTCTCACCTTATATAATTTACCATTGTTGATAACCACGGGCAATGGGCATGCGCCTGCCCCGCCCAAAGGAATTGGGGGTAAACCGCAGTCCCGGCGCTGCCTGCCTGCGCTTAAATTCAGAAGTATCGACCATCTTGATCACTCTTTCCACTGTTTCCCGGTCATAGCCCGCATCAATTATTTCAGAAGGCGCCCGGGTTTCTTCTAAGTACATTTTTAAAATGGGATCAAGAACATGGTATGGGGGAAGTGAATCTTCGTCTTTTTGGCCCGGACGCAGTTCAGCCGAAGGTGCTTTGGTAATAATTCTTTCCGGGATTACTTCCCGGCCTTTAGTTTCGTTGATATAGCGAGCCAGCTCGTAGACCCTGGTTTTTAAGAGGTCGGAAAGCATAGTAAAACCGCCGGCCATGTCCCCGTAAAGGGTACAGTAGCCAACTGCCAACTCCGATTTGTTCCCGCCGACCAGGATCATGAATTTTTCCCGGTTGGCCAGGTGCATCATAATGTCGCCTCGCAGGCGGGCCTGGAGGTTTTCTTCAGCCAGGTCCTTGATCGGGGTGCCTTCCTCGTTGAGGATATCGGTAAAAGTATAGAAGGGCTGGTCAATGCTGATAGTCCGGTATTCGATACCCAGGTTTTCGGCCAGTTTCGCAGCGTCTTTGATGCTGTCTTCTGAAGAATAGGGCGAGGGCATGTTTACCGCCAAAACGTTTTCCGGACCGAGAGCTTCAACAGCTATTGTGGCTACTACTGCAGAATCGATCCCTCCGCTTAAGCCAAACGCCGCCTTTTCAAAGCCTGTTTTTCTAAGGAAATCTTTGGTGCCGAGCTTGAGTAGTTGCAAAATAGTGCCGGTATCGTCCCGGTCCGGGGGGACAGTTTTTTTTGCCGGCCGGTAAAGGTCTGCTGTGTCGATGTAAAAAAGTTCTTCTTCCACGGCGGAGGCGCGGTAAAGTAGTTCGCCGCGGTTGTTGTAAACCAGGCTCGAACCGTCAAAAATAAGTTCGTCGTTTGCGCCCACCTGGTTTAAGTAGATCACCGCAGTGCTATATTTTTTGGCCAGGAACGGGAGCATTTCTTCCCGGAGGGCATGTTTGCCCAGGTGGTAGGGAGAAGCGGAAAGGTTCAACAGCAGTCTGGCACCTTGTTTGAACAGCTGCTCCAGGGGATCGGTATCGTATATGGGTATTGAAAAATAGTCCATGTCATTCCAGATATCTTCGCAGACGGTTAAAGCTGTGGGTAAATCGCCAAGCATTTCGATTTGACGATCAAAGTTGCGGGTATAGTACCTTTCTTCTTCAAAAACATCGAAAAAGGGAAGCAGGGTTTTTAAATGGGTCGATTTGATCACGCCATCTTCCAGGACCAGGGCGGCGTTATATAAACGGTGTTCCCGGCGGTGGTTGGCGCCGATGATGATGGGCACTTTCTCCCGGTCAGTCAAGGGGGCCAGTTCTTCAGTAATTAGTTTACTTTCTTGATCAAGGAAGCCTGAGTAGGTTAAAAGGTCCCGGGGAGGATAGCCCGGTAATGAAAGTTCGGTAAAGACGACCAGGTCAGCGTCGCCTGCTACTGCTCGGTGGTAGTAGCTTTTCATTTTTTCCAGGTTTTGGTCCAGGGCTCCGATAATGGGATTGAGCTGAGCCAGTGCAATACGCATAATTCAAATACCCCCCGTTAAAATAAATAACTCACGGGAAAGCATCTGTTCCCGTGAGTGTTTTTCCCGTCGAAATGGTAACCATATCCTTGGTGCATTATAATCAAGGGGGACGCTAAAGTCAAGGTTTGCTTGATAGAAAGGAATTTTATTCATATAATATTGTTATAGAACTGCTGATTATTTTGCCTCAGGCAGAAATCAATTATTTGGAGGTGTTTACATGCTCGAAGTATATGTTAAAGACGGGTGTCCCTACTGCGAAAAGCAGCTGGAAGCACTTAAGAAAAAAGGAGTGGAGTATAAACTGTATAATGTAAGTGCTGATCCGGAAGCACTGAAAAGAGCCCGGGAAGAATTCAAGGCCGACAAAGTCCCTGTGCTGGTTGAAAACGGGGAAGTACAGAGTATCGGTTTTGGTGGAGGAGGCTGAGGAATCTAAAACATAGACCGCCGTGGGCGGTTTTTTAACTTTAACAGGGGTCTAAGTGGACGATTGTGTCGCAGTGGTAATTATCGCTGACCTGATCTTCAACCTGGTGGGCTATCCGGTGGGCACTTTCCAGGCTTAGATCTCCACTTACTTCAATGTGCATGGTGATTACTTTCCAGGAACCGTAATCGTGGATTTCGAGGTTGTGCACATCGACAACCCCCTTAACCTCTTTTGCGCAGTCGATCACCCCTTTTTGCAACTCTTTTCCCGGGGCTTTGCCTAAAAGGCGACTGCCTGAGTTGCGGGCGATTTTATAACCGGCATAGATAATGAAAAAGGCAATCGTAAAACCGAAAATGGCATCGAGATAGTGCAGTCCTAAGTAGCTGCCGACCAACGCGATCAGGACCATTACTGATGACATTGAGTCAGTGCGGTGATGCCAGGCGTCTCCGGCGATGGTGTCGGAATTAATCAGCCGGCCCATGCGTGCCGAAAAATAAAACAGGAATTCCTTGATTAAGATGGCGGCAAGTACCGCGGTGATAGCAGGGATGCTTGGCTGGATGGTAACGTCTTCAAGGAAACGAGTGGAGGCGTTGTAAGCAAAAACAACACCTGCCCCGGTAAGCATTGCCCCGATAATCAAACCGGCCAGGTATTCGCTGCGGCCGTGGCCATGGGGATGTTCCCGGTCAGGTTTCTTTTTCGCTAAGGTGAAACCGACCAGGACTACCAGGGAAGAGATGATATCGGAGGCGCTGTGCACGGCATCCGCCATCAAGGCGATGCTGTTGGTGATCAGGCCGAAAACCAGTTTCAGAAGAGTTAACGCCAGGTTGCCGCTAATACTGACCCAGCTGACGATCAAACCAACCCGGTGCCTTTCGGCGGGGTCATGGAGCTTTCGTCCGGCAGTTAGCTTGTAGGTTAAACGATCTGTTAAAAATTTCATTTTTGCATCCCGGTTTCGCACAAATTTCTTTTCATTATATCACAGCGGACTGTAACTCTGCAGCCGAAAGCTCAAATTTGACGCATTATCCAGGTTATAAAGCCTTACGAGGCATTTTAATATATTAATCAGGTTTAACCGTTAAATGCTCGATTTAACAATGCTATCCTTTGATTCACTGTAAGCATTACCTTTTGCGAAATTGCGCACAATATGACATAATATATAGCAAGACGCGGTTGTTTGATTTTAAACGGGCCGGATTAGAAGTTACCATTTATTTAATCCCGTATCACAATCAGCATCAGGCACGGCCTGAACGATTCAGTACGGTTTTTTTTATTTTAAAGAAAACAAAGGAGGTGAGCAGCCTGGCAGGTTTATGTCAGGCTGGAAGATTGAGTGAACGAGGAGTAGTAGTAGATAAGCCGTATGCCCGGCTAAGCCGGGAGCAAATTGAGTTGATTGACCAGACATCACTGGAGATTTTAGAGAACCCGGGAATTTTATGTTTCCATGAAGAAAGTGTTTCTTTGCTGGAAAAAGCAGGGGCGAAAGTTAAGCCGACCCGGGAAGGCGAACATGAAGCCTGGTGGGTAAGTATACCACCGAAAGTAGTTAAAAAAGCCCTCGAAACTGTTCCTGCAAAAATTACCCTTGGTGCCCGTAACCCGGAGAATCGGGTAGTTCTTGATGCTGAAGGGACCAGGAGCCACTTTGGCAGCGGCTCGGAAACAAATTATTGGTTGGAAGTAGAACCGGAAACTTTTACCTCAAAGAAAGACGGACATGAAAGGGTATTTCCGGTAATCAAACGCAACCGCGGGAACCTCGGATATCTCTGCCGGTCAGCACATTTGGCGGAGCAACTGGAAAACCTCGATTTCTTCATTCGCAATGTAAATGTTCAGGATGAAGATATTACCACCGATAACAAGGATGTAAACATATTTTTTGCTTCCCTGAATAATATAACCAAGCCGGTTATTGGCGGTATTGCCGATTTTGATCAATTGGATAAAGTCGTCAATATGGCTGAAATTATCGCAGGTGGGCGTGAGGAACTGCTTGAAAACCCGATAGTCTCTTTTATCACCAGCGTAATCAAGAGCCCCCTGCAAGTAGTGGGGGAGACTGCTGAAAAGCTTGTCAATATTGCCCGGAGGGGTTTGCCCGTGGTCATATCCACTTCGCCGCAGGGCGGTTCCACGGCGCCGATTGATGAAATGGGCATGGTGGCCCAGGTAAATGCTGAAGCCCTGACCGGGATTGTAATCAACCAGCTGGCCAATCCGGGAGCACCGGTTATATATGGCGCTGTGCCGGTGCGTGCCCGCATGGACGACCTGCATGATATGTACGGTGTGCCCGAGTTTTGCCATTATACGATGGCCTGTGCGCAAATGGCCCGCTATTACAAGGTGCCCTGTTACTCGACAGCCGGTGTCGGTGATGCTAAAGTGCCCGGACTCCAGGCGGCTGTTGAGAAAATGTACACGTACACTGCAGTACCTTTTTCCGCCCCGGATCTGGTCCATTACGCATTCGGGTTGCTTGAAAAAACAATGACCTTTTCTCCCGACCAGGCAGTGCTCGACAACCACATGATCGGCATGTCCAAGTTCCTGCAGAGGGAAAGCGGGATTAAACCGGATGAAAAAGACCGGGTTGAGAAAATGATCAGGGAAGTCATGGACAGCCCTTACCGGATGTATGCCCGTTATGCCCGGAAAATGCTGCGCCGCGGGGGCATCTTTGAAGGCTTTCCCTTTGAAGGGGAGTCGGATGATCAAGATGAATCCCTGTTAATGGTTAACAAACATCTCAAAGAACTCGAGGCGAAAGAGCCACAACACTTGCCGGAAGATGTCTGCAAGAAAATATTTGAACAAACCCCCGGCTTGCTGCCTCGCCTGAATCCGTATGCTTAGTTTTGTAAAAAGGATTCATTCTGCAGGGTGAACGTGGGTTTTTAGCATAATGGTACTTTTCTACCCACCAGCCCCTGGGATTGCACTATATCAGCAGGCCGGTCTTTGCCGGTTTCAGGTGTCAAGGCTTGCCCTTGAAGTTATTGAATCGATAAGCATGATTAAACAGATGCTCATAATAAGGAGGAAGAACTTTGAAAGAAGAACTGGTTGATAAGATTGTTGATAACGTTCTGCAGGGACGACGCAATCAGGAAGATGAAGGAATTGAGGAAGATTACGCCGGTGAACCAGGCGTAGCTGAACTGGTCCAGGAAGCACTTGATCAAGGAATTGAAACCAATACAATTTTGCTCGAAGGTTTAAGTAAAGGAATGGAAATGGTCGGGCAGAAGTACGAAACCGGGGAATACTTCATTCCGGATATGCTCACCGCTGCTGAAGCGGTTGAAGCAGGCATGAAAATAATGGAACCCTACTTGGGCGGTGAAGGCGAAAGCGAAGGTAAAGGCAAGGTTGTCATGGCCACGGTCGAGAAAGACCTTCATGACATCGGCAAAAACCTGGTGTGCATTATGCTTAAAGGTGCCGGGTTTAACGTGGTAGACCTTGGCATTGATGTGCCCGCTTCCCGGATAGTCGAAGCTGCACAAGAGGAAAATGCTCAACTGGTAGGCCTGTCAGCTCTGCTTAATACTACGATGACAAACATGGAAGATGTAGTTAAAGAATTGGAGCAAAAAGGAATGCGTGAAAAGATTAAGGTGATTATCGGCGGGGCGCCTACTTCAGAAGACTTTGCCCAGGAAATTGGCGCAGATGCTTACGGGAAGGATGCTTTTGCGGCTATCCGTGTGGCGGAACAATTATTACAAGCAGGAGGGAATAGTTAATATGGAAGCCGATAAGGCGTATCAAGAGGCAATCCGGCATGGCCGTTATAGTGAGCAGGTGAGAGGATTACGCTGCAAGTATGACCATGTGCGGATTCAATTTGAAGATTTTATTACAACCTATTACTTAAGACCCTANCTGGAAGAGCTTGTNAAGTCCAAACTGGGGACAAATGAAGAAGGGTTGCGGTTTTACGACTTGGGTTGTGGAACAGGAGACGGTTACGATCTTTTAACCAAGATTACCAGGGATACGAGGCTATCGCAGTTTGATACCCGCCTGGTCCAAAAGGATATGATGGATCAGTATAAAGGGATCGACTTAAGCGTGGAATTGCTCAAAGAAGCGCAAAATCTATTTGGTCACTATGAGCATGTTAATTTCTGTA
>SL_8KL_010_SEDDRAFT_10000393_pt1 | contig 38021 bp, 38 predicted proteins | sample SodLakKL_010_SED_4_FD_11160 | JGI IMG/M metagenome (IMG submission 11160)
AAATAATCTTTTACAGCTGGGTATACACTATTTTAACAATTTCAGCAATATAGTCGCCGATAATTGGTAAGTTAAGAACTACTAACCTTTGTAAACCCATTAAAGCAATAGCGCCCAGAATAGTAGCCCCTAAAGCAAACCCAAAACCCCGGGCAAGCCCAGCCAGGAAATTAATCCATAAGAAACGTCTGGAATTGTTAATCAACTGTAGATATTCAGCCAAATTAAATTTTTCTAGATCCTCGCCAAGCTTTTCTAACTTTTTAATTAGTTCTTTCATTAAATAATTTTTTCTATAATAATCCATAAAAACCTCCGCTATGTTTAATTTACCCAAAAATATATGTAAATAACAGTTAGTTTATAATTATTCTTATCTCAAGTAATAAAATAGACCGCAAATTTAAGTAAGCGGTCTATATCAATCCAATCATTAAATTTTATTAAAAAGTTAAGCACTATCCTAAGCAGTGGGAATGTTTAGTTTTTTAATAATTTCACTGCACCGACCACAAATTTCCGGAGCCTGGGAATCCTCTCCTACTGATTCGCTTAAATTCCAGCATCTCTCACATTTATTCCCTCCAGCCTGCCTGATTCCTAATTTCAACTCTTTAATGATATCGCTTTGGAAAATGCCTTCTTCCGCCTGGGTATCAGGCTCTTTTAAATCAACCTGGGATACGATAAAAATCATAGGCAGCTGTTCTTCATATACTTTTAAAAGGTCATAGGTTTTCTGCGAAGGGTAAATATCTACTGCTGCACTTAGGGAACCAGAAACAACTTTTTGTCTCCTGGCTTCTTCCAAAGCTTTAGTAACTTCCTCCCGGATATCTAATATCTTATCCCATTTGTTTTTTAATTCATAATCAAGATATTCTTTTTTAACTTCCGGCCATAAAGATAGCTGTACAGTTTTTTCAGTTCTCTCAGGTAGATGCTTCCAAATTTCTTCAGATGTAAAAGTTATAATAGGCGCTATCATGGATACTAGTGAAGTTAAAATTTCATACATAACGTACTGGGCAGCTTTTCGTTCCTTAGAGTTTGCAGGAAAAACATAAAGTCTATCCTTAAGAACATCCAGGTAAAAATTACTCATGTCGATTACGCAAAAATTATGGATGGCATGAAAAACAGCATGAAATTCATAATTATCATAAGCCACCGTAATTTTTTCTACCAATTCCTGCAGCCTGTGGAGAGCCCAGCGATCAATTTCCCATAATTCATTATAAGAAATGCTATCCTTTTGAGGGTTATAATCATAACAGTTACTCAGCATATAACGGGCCGTGTTGCGAATTTTACGGTATACTTCTGAAAGCTGCTGTAATATGTTTTGAGATACCCTTACATCCCCAGTAAAATCCGAGGAGGAAACCCACAACCTCAGGATATCAGCTCCATAATTTTTTATAATTTTTTGTGGAGCTATAACATTGCCCTGTGACTTGGACATTTTTTTACCTTCTCCGTCAACCACCCAACCATGGGTAAGGACAGATCTGTAAGGAGCTCTGTTTCTGGTTGCAATAGATGTTAAAAGAGAAGACTGGAACCATCCCCTATACTGGTCACTTCCTTCCAGGTACAGATCTACCGGCAAGCCCAACTCTTCCCTCTGTTCACAGACAGCGACATGAGATGACCCGGAATCAAACCATACATCCATAATATCAGTTTCTTTACGAAATTTACCACTGTCACACTCAGGACATTTAGTCTCAGAAGGGAGTATCTCTTCAGCTGTCTTTTTAAACCAGGAATCTGAACTTTCCCTGGCAAATAGTTCTTGAACAGCTTTTAAAGTATCATCGTTAATCAGCTCTTTATCACATTCTTCACAGTAAAAAATAGGTATAGGAACACCCCAGATACGCTGCCTGGAGATACACCAGTCATGCCGCTCAGAAACCATCTTACTGATGCGTTCCTCTCCCCAGGCAGGAATCCACTGTACATCTTTAATAGATTCCAGCGCTTCTTTCCTAAAGCCTTCGATAGAGGCAAACCACTGCTCCGTAGCCCTGAAAATAATAGGATAATTACATCGCCAGCAGTGGGGATAAGGGTGGGTCATAAAGCTTAAATCCAAAAGTAAATCCTTTTCTTTAAGCTCGGCAGTAACAGCTTTATTAACTTCATTATATGACATGCCTTCGAACTGTTCAGCCTCATGGGTAAAAATACCCTTGTTATCCATGGGAGCAAAAACAGGAAGGTTATATTCCAGCCCCAGCAGGTAATCCTCCTGACCATGCCCGGGAGCAATATGAACACATCCCGAACCCTGTTCCAGGGTAACCATGTTACCTGTCACCGTTTCTCCCTCTTTTTTAAGGAGGGCGTGTTTATATTTTAAACCGGTAAGATCCTTTCCTTTGTAAGTATCAACTATTTCCCAATCATCCCGTCCCAGAATCATCATGACTCTGGCCGTCAAGGCTTCGGCCATAATATAGTAATTATCACCGACTCTAACCCTGGTATATTCAAAATCCGGGTGCAGCGCTACCGCCACATTGGCCGGAAGAGTCCAGGGAGTTGTAGTCCAGATGATAATAAAAGTATTGGGATCCCCACCAAAAATACCTTTATCATCCGTAATGTTAAATTTAACAAAAATTGAAGGAGATTTTCGATCACTATATTCTACCTCCGCTTCTGCCAAGGCCGTTTCACATTCGGTGCACCAGTAAACCGGCTTCAACCCTTTGTAGATGTAACCTTTTTTAGCCATTTCTCCAAAAACTTCAATTTGCTTGGCTTCAAAAGCAGGTTCTAAAGTAAGATAAGGTTGCTCCCAATCCCCACGGGCCCCCAGCCGCTTGAACTGTTCTCTCTGTACATCCACATACTTCATGGCGTATTCCTTACACTGCTGCCGAAACTCCAGGTCACCCACTTCATGACGGTTAATCTTTTTATTTTTAATAATCTGATGCTCGATAGGCAGGCCGTGGGTATCCCAGCCCGGGATAAAGGGAGAATCAAACCCTTTCATAGTTTTGTACTTTACTACAATATCTTTAATTATTTTGTTTAAAGCATGGCCCATGTGAATATCCCCATTAGCATAGGGAGGACCATCATGAAGAATAAACTTTTTGCTCCCTTCCCTTGCTTTTTGAACCAGTTCATATAAATTTATATCTTCCCAGTATTTTAAAATATCCGGTTCTCGCTTGGGAAGGTTAGCTCGCATAGGAAAATCTGTTTTCGGTAAATTTAATGTATCTTTGTAATCCATATAACTTTAATACCTCCGTAATTATATTATAAACATTAATAAATATAAAAACCCCTCGTTCCCATAGGGACGAGAGGATCTTTCCCGCGGTACCACCCTGGTTTACATTTAATAATAAAAATGTAACCTTTTTAGCTTTAACGGAACAACCGGCTATGTCTACTATTCATAAGAATTTGGCATAGCACTCCCGGGAGATTTTCAGTAAAGTTTGAAGGTCAGCTTTCACCATTCCTGACTCTCTGTACATCAAAAGCTTACTTACTCGACCCGTTCACAGTGTTACATGTCTTTTATTATAAAAATAATATAACATTATTTCAGAAAATGTCAACTTTTATACAACAACTCACAAATTTATATTTTTTTAAGCTGATTTATCTTCTTTTTCTTCTTCTGTATTATCTTCTTCATTGTATTCTAAATCCATCCAGCTCTCTGCTTCAAGAGCTGATAGCTGGGCTTCTACCAGGGAACGCAGTCGCAACTTAAAAGCTTGAGCCTGCTTATGCAACTCTTCATGTTCGGCTAAAATACGACTGGCCTTATACCTGGAATCTTCTATAATTCTAGTTGCGTCTTTTTCGGCTTCTTTTCTAATTAACTCAGCTTCCTTGCTGGCATTTCTTTTTACCTCTTCAGCTGTGTCTTGAGCTACTACTATAGCTTTTTGTAAAGTCTCTTCTATTTTTTTATAGTGTGTCATCTGTTCTTCCAGGCTTTCAACTTTATCCTTTAGGCTCACATTCTCTTTTATTATTTCTTCATAATCCCTGGTAATTCTTTCTAAGAATTCATCTACTTCTTCCCGGTTAAAACCTCGTAAAACTACTGAAAATTCTTTATTCTGAATATCTAATGGGGTTAAAGCCATCTCAAAAACCTCCTCAGGTTATATTAACCAGTTATTATTACATTTTTCATCCTTCTCTATAATGTAGTAAATTCCTTCCTGCTATAGAATCTTTTTTATAACAACTTGAATTCTTCCTTTCCTGCTTTTACCTAAAATATCTTCTATGACAATTCTTCCCCTTCCCCTCAATGAAATTACGTCTCCCTTTTTAACTTGATGCGAAGGATCATTGGCTCTTTGCCAGTTTAATTTAACCTGATCTGCCTTAATCACCTTTACTATTTTAGAACGGGAATAACCAAAGCCCAAGCTGGCTAAAGCATCCAATCTTAAAGAGGCAACAGTACCCCTTAATTCCTTTGTTTTTTCCGGCTGAACTGTAATTTCTTCTGAAGAAATCTCTCTTATTGTTACCGGTGTGTTCCTGACCTGGTTCAAGTTACTAAGAATAAATGAAACAGCTGTAGAATCAACAGTGATTATTGCTCCCTGTTCCTCTACAATTATATCTCCTATCTTATCCCTTTTTAAGCCCAGGCTTAAGGTGGCACCCAGGTAATCCCCATGGCTAACCTTATTAAATTTAAAGTTCCCCTGTAATTTCAAAAATATAATGCCCAAATCAACTGATTCTTCCAGCCAAAATTTAGGCATTATAGCAATTTTTGCTCTTTCAGCGCTGGAGTAACCTCCGTATATTAAATATGTTAAATCTTCACAGGGCTTAAGAAAAGATTCAGCTAATTTCTGCTGGTAAGGATCCAGAAAATCAGTAACTTGAGGAGCATTATGCTTGCGAGCTTTTTCAATTTTATCTTTAACTTTTTGTTCCAGTATCTTTTCAATAGGGTCTAAATAGTTTCCTCCCTGCATCTATTCTCTCCTTTTTAAATAATTATTTATCATAACATGCCAAGCAAGGCAGTTCTTAATAAACTAAGGACTATTAAAGCTGCCAGGGGAGAAAGGTCAACATAGCCCCCACCCATATTAACAAGAGGTATTATTTTCCTGAAAGGATGTAGTATGGGGTCAGTCGCTTTGAAAACTAAAATTTTTATTTGTACCAGTAAAGGTTTTCCATAAGGATTTAAGGCAAAAAAACTAAGTATAACTCTTGCTATTAACAAATAATAAATAATATGAAAGGCAATGTTAATTATTCCCGGTAACGATATAATTCTAAATCACCCTTTCTTACTTATTTTAACTTAACATAACTTAATCTTCCTGACCAGAATCATTGTTTATCCTACCGCCACCTGTAAATGCTTCCACTTCACTTTGAGTAATAGTCGAATTAATATCAATATGGGGGGGAGTAAAAATAAATATCTGGCTGCTTATCTTTTGGAAATTTCCATTAAGAGCAAAAGCTGCTCCACTTACGAAATCTATTATTCTTTTCGCAGTATCTAAGTCGGCTTGCTCTAAATTTACCACTACTGGAGACTTGTTTTTTAAATTTTCAGCTATAGCTTGAGCCTCATCAAAGCCGCTAGGTTCTGTAACAACAACTTTTAAATTTTTACTGGCGTGTAAATTAACAACTTTCCCTTTTTTGCCATGGGGCTGTGAACTGTCCCCCTGGTATTCCATTTCCTTGGATTCATCTTCTTCCTCAGCTAAACCTAAAAAAACTAGTATTTTTTCTATAAATTTTAAACCCATTCCTTTTCCTCCCTTATATAACGCTATTAAAAATGGTTGTAAAAATATTTCTAACTTAATATCTTTTTCCAAAAAGCGCTGTCCCTATTCTTACCATAGTTGCTCCTTCTTCAATAGCTACTTCAAAATCATTAGTCATACCCATAGATAATTCCTTTAATACTACTCCATTTATAGTTATATGGTCATATAATTCTTTTAATTGCCTGAAAACTGGCCTGACTTCTTCAACATTTTCCACATATGGAGCTATAGTCATCAAGCCATTTATGTTAATACCGGGAAAACTGTCAGCTACTTTTTTAATAAAGTCTTCTGTTTCCTCAGTAGAAAGACCGAATTTACTTTCTTCTTCCGCAATGTTGACCTGCACCAAAGCATCCACCACCCTGCCATCCTTTAAGGCTCTTTTGTTTAATTCTTTAGCCAGAGACAATCGGTCCAGGGAATGGATCATATGAAATCGGGGCAGCACATATTTTACCTTGTTACTTTGTAAATGTCCAATAAAATGCCAGCTTAAACCTTGAGGTAAATCTTCCAATTTTGGCAAAGCTTCTTGAACCCTGTTTTCGCCAAAATGCTTGATTCCAATAGAAGCAGCTTCCCTAACTAGATCAGTAGTAACATTCTTTGTTACAGCAATCATGGTAACCTCTTTTTTGAAACCAGACCTTTCCCTGGCCTTGTTTATTCGTTCTACTACCTTCCGGTAATTTTCTAACAAGCCTGCCATTAAACCCTCATCCCCCGTTATATATACTTTTAAGCATCACCTTTCCAGTGAATATATTGGCCTTCCCTAAACAAACCGGGATTAGTTATTATACTCTTTCCCGGAGAAAGCTCTTCTACTATAACTTTTTCCTCAATTTTACTTTTAATTTTTACCGGCCGAAATCTTACCTTAGCTCTTTCAATAGAATACACGCCCAACTTACCATTCCTATTAATAATAGCACTAGCAGGAACAGTAACTTCCCTGGACTGGCTATAGATAACCTCCACTGCAGATTCCCTGAACAGGTAAAATTTATCTATATGCTGGGTTATTTTAAAGGTTACTAAATAACTATCATTTTCTTCTTTAATTTTATATACCTCTGCCCTTACATCCTTCTGGGGAGCAAAAGAAAATTTTAACTGAACATATCCCTTATCTTTTAGAAGCTCAGCCTCATTAAAAGTCAGGGGAAGAGTGAAATACCAGNCATAGTTGTCTACTATTTTAATTAAAGGAAATCCTTCATTTACTTTTTCTCCAAAATCTACACTTCTACGTATAGAATTTAAATCCTTTAAATGACTTTGCTTTAAAAAACTAATATTTCCAGGGTAAAGGAGGTTTTCTAAGCCATCAGTATGATACACAATTATTCCTGAATAAGGAGTTACTATCTTACTTTTATCGGTATCAAAACTACTTTGGAATACTACTTCCTGAGATAATTTTCTTAATTCTTTAAAATAACTTTCAGCTTTTTCCATATTCCCTTTTGACATTGATTCTCTCAACCTGTTAACCAATTTAGACGTAAGGTACTCTATTTCTTCAGAACAAAACTTCTCTGTTTCCGATTCTTCTTTTTTATTGTCTTCTTCAGAGTACACTTCCCCAGAATAACTTTGATTACCATATGTTTCGTTACTATCTCCTTCTTCAATTTCTTCAACTATCTCTGCTATTACTTGTCCAACAGCAACTCTGGTGCCTTGTTCAGCACCCCAGAGCAAGTAACCTTTTTGGGGTGCAGGTATTATTTTCTCATCTCTGATAATATAGCCTTCTCCCGCAAATGTTTGTTCAAATACCTGCTCTTCTACTATATATGTATCAACAAAAAAAGAAGTTACCCTGCCGTATGCCCAGCTTAATAACGGTTTGGTTAAAAGTAATACAGCCAAAACAATGATTAGGGAAATTATAATTTTTTTTTGATTTCTCTTATTAGAGCTATGTTCTTTACCTTTTCCTTTAATTAAGTGGAGATGATTTTTTTTCATGAATTTTTTCACCTTAATATTTAAAAAAATTTTAATGATAGAGAAGCTTTAAAATTACTATTAATCCCCTAAACTAATAACAGACATCATCCTACCGGTTGAACCTCCAGATCTACGGTATGAATAAAATAAAGACGAATTACAAAAAGTGCAAAGTTTGCTAACAGCAATATTATTTTTCTGAATACCGGCTTTCTCCAGCACCCTGCTATTAACTTCCTTGAGATCCAGCATCCATTTACCACCTGTTTTTTCTTCACAGCATGAAAAATCATCATCAAGAATCCTTGCTGTGCCCTGAATTACTTCTTCTCCTACCTCATAACAACAGGAACCTATGGCCGGGCTGATACCTGCCAGGATATTCTCTTCCCTGCACTGGTAAAAATTATTCATGGCTTTTACCAGTTCCAATCCAATACCTTTAACTGTTCCTCTCCATCCTGCATGCCCTAAACCAACTACCCTTTTGACTGGGTCAAACAAAAATAGAACAGGACAGTCAGCAGAATACATGGAAAGAACAATTCCCTTACGACCCGTGACCAGCCCATCACCCTCAGCCTTCTCCTGGCCATTTATATCATCCTCATTATCTATAACAATGACTTTTTTACCATGAACCTGTTTTAAAGAATATAGTTTTCCATTTAGATCCAGGGCTTCAAGTAGTTTGTTGGTTCCCACACCTTTAGCAATACGGCTGGAAAATCCATTTATTATATCATTATTTTCAAATGAAGGAATACTTAAATAGATAACACCCTTTTTCATTTGTAACTGAAATTCACGCAATAAAGAACCTCCTGCTATAAACTTTCTTATTCAATAAACAGTANTTGTTAATACTTATTTAATTATACTATAAAAAATGGTTATAGAAAATAAAAAATCCCACAGTATGGAATTTAANTTAGATAATTTANGCGCTTAAANCTACCACATCAACATCTACTTCCTTTTTCCACTATTCAAATAAACCCTTCCCAGTTAAGGAAAGGGTAACAGTAAGACTATCTTTCTATTTCCGGGGACGCATGGTTTCACAACAAGTTTGATAAGAAGTATCGGCTGAGGATCCTTGTGATCTTTTGGCGCTTTTTATGTTCTGTTCGGGCATAAATTCATCAGCAAATTCTGTTTTTAAAGCTTTTAAAGAATAAGGTATTTCTTCTTCTGCATCGACCACCATATTATTTTTAACCCAGATATAATCTGCCGTACAGATTTCACCTTCACTCCAAAACTCGCAGCTGTCAACTGAACATTTGACTTCAGTCATATATGAAAACCTCCCTATATTCTTACTAATTAATTATAAGATACCCGGAATTAAGTTACTTTATACCGTCTCTCCTTACCATTAACACTATGACATAATTATTATTATAATAACAAAAGAAATGAATAAATAATTGCCGATAGGGGAAAAAAGATATTAAATGTTAACATAATAAGTAATACTTTTTAATAATTTTTAATTATATTTTTAATAGGAAATATTTAAGTTATGTAGAAGAATACTATATAGTTAAATTAAGTTTATATAAAAAAAATATAAACAAGGGAGGGTTGGGAATTGTGTGATTATTACTTTGATGATGCCCATGGCATCGCCTACAAAATTGACCCCATCTCTACATCTGTTATGGAAGATGATAACAAAAAGGTGCCTGAGAAAATTATAGTTTATACCAACGTAAAGATCACTAATTATAGACGGGAAAAGATCCGCAGAGTTTTATCAGAGACTTACCCGATTGATCAATACGATTATGAGTCAGCTAAAAAAAGATTTAAAGACACATTATTGTCCAGATTAGTATGTAGCGCAAAAAAAATATCTGAACAGGAATACGAATCAATTAAGGCTGTCGTGGAAACAAGCCCCTAAATAATACTTATCTCCTTTAAAAGCACACCTGGATAAGGTGTGCTTTTTGCTGGATAATTTGTAGCATAAGCCTTTAAACACATAGGATTTCAATTTCCAAAGCTTCCCCTTTTTTCAATGACTCAGGCACATCTATAATCCTCTGATTAGCAGAGCCACGAAATGGCAGGGAAAGATCCTTTTGTTCCAGGATAAAAGGACCATCAACCAAAACGTCAATGCACTTCATTAATGGTGAGTGTTTTACTTCTTCAAAAGTATATCCCGTATAGACCCAGATATCTAAACCGGGGCTATTAGTTTTAACTGCAGATAAAACATTAAATAAACCCTCCTGCTGAATTAAAGGTTCTCCTCCACTAAAAGTAATGCCGGCATGAACGGGGGTTATCTTTGTTAATAATAAATTGGTAAAATCCTTTTCCTGGATTACTTGCCCCCCTTCGTAATTCTGTAGGCCAGGGTTATGGCATCCCTCACAAGCCCGAGGACAACCTTGAAGAAACGCTGTAACCCTGATACCCGTGCCATCCACCATTGACTCTCCAATTATGTCAGCATATTTTATCACTTAAATCTCCTCCAATCAGCCATTATTTCATCATTAAAGTTGAGAATTTGAAATAGATTTTTGCACCTTAGCCGTCACCAAACACATGGGGTCTGCGATCCCTTAGTTCTGCTTTTTTAGCTGTATTAAACCTATCATCTGAAGAAAGATAACCAGTTATTCTCCTTATTCTACGAATATTTTCCCCCTGACACTCAGGACAGTTATCGGATATAATCCCGGAAAAATTACAATCATTACACTCATCCACGGGGTAGTTTACTCCTCCGTAACCTACATCTTTATCTGCCATGTGCCGGATAATTTTCTCCACAGCTTCTATATTCCCTTTAGGAGGAGAAGATAGCTCAACATAAGTAATATGTCCTCCGCTGCAGTATGGATGGTACTGTCCTTCAATATTAACTTTTTGATCTATTGAAGTTAAGTAGTTTACCGGCAAATGATAAGAATTAGTATAATACTCTTTGTCTGTAATCCCTGGTAGTATTCCAAATTCTTTCTGGTCTATAGACATAAACCTTCCGGAAAGACCCTCTGCCGGTGTAGCATAAAGAACAAAATTCAAATCATACTCCTGGCTGAATTGCTGGGTACGCTTGTACATGTGCTCTACTATGCTTAATCCTAAGTCCCGGGCTTCATCAGTTTCCCCATGGTGACTTCCTACCAGAGCCGTAAGAGCCTCCGCCAAACCAATAAAACCTATAGACAGGGAACCATTTTTTATAGCCTCCCTGATAGACTCGCCACAAAGGACTTCTTCTGAATCCATGTAAAGCTTCTGACCAATTAAAAAAGGTAAATCTTTCTCCTTCAGTTCACTGAGAATTTCAAAGCGGTGAAGCAACTGTCTAACAGCTAAACGCATTAAACGGTCAAGCTCTACAAAAAATAAATTAGTCTCCTTAGTAAGAAGGGCTAAACGGGAGAGGTTTAAAGAGACGGCAGCTATATTTCCACGTCCAGCAGATATTTCAAGACCATGCCTGTTGGCAATAGTTCTGGTACGGCATCCCATATAGGAAACTTCATCCCCATATTTTTGGTTATAGGAAGCATCCATGAAGCTAAAAGCAGGATTTAAGCGATGTGATGCAACCCTTAAAGCCAATTGAAATAAATCATAATTAGGGTCTTCGGGATTAAAGTTAATTCCTTTCTTCACTCTAAAAACCAGGTTAGGGAATACAGGGTTTTCTCCCCTTCCCAGGCCTTTCTCATATGCTTTTAGTATAGTTTTTGTGACCATGCGCCCTTCTGAACTGATATCGGTGCCAAAATTTATACTGCTAAAAGGAACCTGGGCCCCTGCCCGGGAATGCATGGTATTCAAGTTGTATATAAGCCCTTCCATGGCCTGAAAAGTTTCCTCTTCCGAAGGTAGCTTATCAAAAGCCCTTATAACCTCGGCCATATCTTTATCAAAGTGAGGGAAACTCTGCCCTCCATACATATCGTTCTGATTACTTTGGAGTATTATAGCTGACAGGGCAGTTGCCGAATAAACGCGGCGGGGAGGCCTTATCCAGCCATTCCCTGTGTGAAAACCTTTACTTAGAAGTCTTTTTAAATCAATCTGCAGACAGTTCAGGGTTTTCGCATAATAGTCCAGATCATGAATATGTATAAACCCTTGCCTGTGAGCATCCTCAATCTCTTCAGGTAGGAGGTTGCTCAAATAATACTTTTTGCTGGCCGCCATAGCAATCTGAAGCATTTTAGCCGAAGGGGAATTATTAATGTTAGCATTTTCCCGGTTAGTCTCTACCAATATCTCTTTAACCGTATCCATTAGCTCAGTTTTACCTTCTCTCATTCTTGTCCGTCTATCCCGGTAAAGTATATAGGCCTTAGCTGTGCGGGCATGTCCATTTTCAATCAATATTTTTTCAACTACATCTTGAGCACCTTCAACAGAAGGTATCATTTCCTGATTATTCTCATTCAAATACTCAATTACTTTTTGAGTCAATTCCTTTGCTATGCTTTTATCTTCCCCTCCTACTGCTTTTGCTGCTTTAAAAATAGCCTCTGTAATTTTTTGATCCTCAAAGGTTACAATCCTTCCATCTCTTTTTCTTATTTCTTTAAACAAAATTTTTCCTCCTTAACTATTTACATTATTATATTGAAACCCTCTTAATAGTTACTTGATTACGGGGTTTCTTTGAATTTCAGCAAGTTATTTAATTCTTTCTTAAAAGATTCTATGTCTTTAAACTTACGATATACCGAGGCAAACCTGACATAGGCTACTTCGTCTAAACCCCTGAGCCTTTCTAAAATCATTTCTCCTATGTGATGTGATTTGATTTCTCTTATAAATTTATTACATAATTCCCTTTCTATATCATCTGCTAAATCTTCAAAAGTTGTTAAGGGAATCTCCCTCTTTACCCCGGCCCTTAAAATTCCGCTTATTATTTTGTCCTTGCTGAATACTTCCCGCCTGCCATCAGATTTTATAACAACTAAAACAACCTCATCAATCTTTTCATATGTCCTAAAACGATTATTGCAATTGGTACATTCCCGTCGTCTTCTTATAGCTGAATTTTCTTCTGTAGAACGGGAATCTATTACCCTGGTTTCAACATGGCTGCAGTAAGGACACTTCACTCCTTCTCTCCACCCTTCTTAAGAAATAACTTTCCTATATATTGTTGTCGTATAAATGCAACCATACCATATATTGTGTTTTTTTTCTAACCATAAAAATCCTGGCCAGGTTAATTTAGCCAGGATAACAACAATTTTTCATAATAAAGCTTACTTTTTCTTATTATTTTATATGTATTTTCTATATCTTTGTTCTGTACTGCCTAATAATCAATACTATCTTTTGAATAAGAGTATTCAGGAAGTTCTACTAAAATAGTATCAATTCCAATTTTAACTATATTCTCCCAGGGTATAACATAGTCCCTTTCTCCTCCAAATACACCAAATAATTTGCCACTACCGGGGACAATTAATGCCCTGATTCTCCCTTTTTCCAGATCTACATCTAAATCATTAATTAACCCCAGCCTACGACCATCTTGTATATTAATAACCTCCCTACTTCTCAAATCCGAAGTTTTAAGCATATTAAAAGCCCTCCCAAACTCCTTATATAAAAATTATATGCCTGAAAATATAAGAAAGTGATAAAAAAATATATTAAAAGCAAAACACTGTTCTTATACTGAGAATGCATGCCTGACGTTCGGCCTGCATTCTCAGTATAATCTAAGGATATATTTTTATTATAGGGATATGAGATGGAATTTCTTTATGCTCATACTTCTCCAAAACATTCTCTTCCTGCCAAACAATTAAGATCCTGTGTAGATTATTCTGGTTGTAAGACCAAACTACTTTATCTGAAAAGCCCATGAAATATAAGCTGAAAGAAAATAAAAAAATGCTTAAAGTCAGAGCGCCTATTTTTTTATAAAAATTAATCACTAATATCACCCTCCTGCCTTACAACCTTAACAAGTTATTGGATATGTTTTTTTAAGTGCCCCAGCGCAGCTTTTTCCAAACGGGAAACCTGTGCCTGGGAAATGCCTATTTCATCAGCTACCTCCATCTGAGTCTTTCCCCTGTAAAACCTCATATCTAAAATCATTTGCTCCCTCTTATTCAGCTTATTTATAGCTTCCTTTACAGCAATTTCTTCAAGCCATTTTTCATCCTGACTCTTATCATCTTTTATCTGGTCCATGACAAAGATAGGATCTCCTCCATCATGGTATATAGGTTCAAAAAGAGAAACTGGTTCCTGGATAGCATCTAAAGCAAATATAATCTCTTCTCTATCTATATTTAGCTCCTCAGCTATTTCATTAATTGCCGGCTCTCTACCGTATTTATTAGCCAGTACATCCCTTACCTGTAATACTTTATAAGCTATATCTTTTAATGATCTACTAACCCTTATAGGATTATTATCCCGCAGGTATCTTCTGATTTCTCCAATAATCATGGGAACCGCATAAGTAGAGAATTTCACATTTTGATTTAAATCAAAATTGTCAATTGCTTTCATTAAACCAATACAACCTACCTGGAATAAATCATCTACATATTCTCCCCTATTATTAAATCTTTGTATCACACTCAGTACTAATCTTAAATTGCCGTTGGCTAACTCTCTCCTCGCTTCCTCATCTCCGTTTTTATAATCTTCAAAAAGTTTTTTCATCTGTGCATTTGTCAACACTGGAAGTTTTGCCGTATTAACGCCACAAATCTCTACCTTATTCATAACTAATTTGTTACCCTCCCAGTTTTTTTTAGGTTATAAAAAGTATGTCCGTTAGAGTTTTTTTTATACTGCAGGAAATCAGGAAAAGGCGGGAGAGCAAGGGATATTATTCCATTTTTTTGATTTCTTTTTTTAGTCTTTTTATTATTCTTTTTTCTAAACGAGAAATATAGGATTGGGAAATGCCCAGTAAATCAGCAACCTCCTTTTGAGTTTTTTCTTGACCATTAACCAGACCAAAGCGTAATTCCATTATTTTCTTTTCTCTGTTTGAAAGTTTCTCCATAGCCAAACGCAGTAATCTTCTATCTACTTCTGCCTCTATACTTTTATATATTAAATCATTTTCCGTACCTAAAACATCTGATAAAAGAAGTTCATTGCCATCCCAATCAATATTAAGAGGTTCATCAAAGGATATTTCAGCCTTTATCTTATTATTTCTTCTTAGAAACATTAATATTTCATTCTCTATACACTTGGAAGCATAAGTAGCCAGTTTAATATTTTTATGGGGATCAAAAGTGTTCACAGCTTTAATAAGTCCTATTGTTCCAATAGAAACCAGGTCATCTATATTAACTCCTGTATTTTCAAATTTACGGGCAATATAGACAACCAGCCTCAAGTTCCTTTCAATTAATACCCCTTTAACTTCCTTATCTCCATTTTTAAGTTTATCCAACAAAAAATGTTCTTCATCATGAGTTAGCGGTGGTGGTAAAGCTTCACTACTGCCAACATAGTAGATTTCCGGAACAGCGCTCAGGCCAATCCAGTTGAACAATTTTAACAGGGTCAAACGAACCAATATTTTATATTTAGGTATTATTGGCAACAAACAAATCCCTCCCAGATTTTTTTAAGTTACATTAGCCAGCAAAGATGGAGGCAACAGAGCCTGGTATGAAGTCTTGTCTGAAAATGAATCAGAGTAAATAGCAACAACTGCTTTTTGTAAAACCTCAACTTCCCTGCCCTTCTCCCAAAGTTTTATCCCTTCAGGTCTAAATCCTAAAAGAAAACCTTTTTTCTTACCTAAAGAAGAATAGGGAATAAAGCATAACTTAGAAGCAAGGGGGGAATCCGACAGCTTTTCTATGTCTAACTCCAAACCTTTGTCGTTTTGCCCTTTTATATATTCTTTGATTTCTCCAGGTAATATTTCCTCTAAAGCTGAGTATTGAACAACTATTACTGGTTCCCTGCTTATTGGTTCTTTTAACTTATTTCCTGTGTCCATTATTCCTTTGACCTCTATTTCCTTACCTAATAGCTTTATAAGTAGTACTACCTTAAACAACCGCTGCCACTTTTTCTGCTCAAGGTAATCCAATCCCCATTTTCCCAAAAACAAAACCAGAAAAAAGGGGATAACCAGATTCCAGCTGGAAACAGGAGATATGACTAAAGCGCCCCTGGAAGATAAGATGGGCATAGACAGGAATAAAGAACAGGCCAGTACTGCTCCACCAACAGTAAAAGAGACCAGATAAAATACACCTAAAAGAGAGAAGAGCTCCCTCGCCTTGACAGGTAAAAATGAAACATAAATAATGGCCACTGAAAGAATAAATTTAGCAATTATAGTAAAAAAAGCNCTTTTTGCTGGTAAAAANACAGTCAGGACATACAATGCTCCTAAAAGAGCTCCCCAGAACAAGCGGTTAAATTGATAATTTCTTCGGGATAAACGGGCTGTTAACCAGAGTATCAAATAATTCATAGCCATGTTTATAAACAGTATTTCGTCAAGATACACCTAGTTCACCCCTCAATAATCTTTCCATAATTTTTATGCCAGGAAATTGTAATCTATGAATAATTATAAGGGATTAAGTGTTAAAATTTTGTCATAATATGATGTTAACAAATATTTTTTTAACGACAAAAAAAAAAGCAGCTCTGGTTAAGCTGCTTTTACAAAAATTTAAACTTTATTTCATAGCCTTTCTTTTTCTTAAAAAAGCCGGTATGTCTATATCGTCGCTGGTATAAGAACTCTTTTCCGTTCCCTCAACAACATGTTTCTTTTCTTTTCTTTCATCAAAACCTGTAGCAATTACTGTAACCCTTACTTCATCCTGCAAGGATTCATCAATGACCGCGCCAAAAATAATATTGGCATCCGAATCTGCTGCCTCTGCTACAATATCGGCAGCTTCATTTACTTCAAAAAGTCCCAGATCGGCTCCGCCGGTTATGTTAAGCAATACACCTCGAGCCCCTTCAATGGATGTCTCCAGTAAGGGACTGGAAATAGCTGTTTTTGCAGCATCCATAGTTCTGCTTTCCCCACTGCCTACACCAATACCCATAAGGGCTGACCCGGTTTCCAGCATAATAGTTTTCACATCAGCAAAATCAAGGTTAATTAAACCGGGAACAGCAATTAAATCAGATATTCCTTGAACCCCCTGCCTCAGCACATCATCAGCAATCCGAAAAGCCTCTACAATAGGTGTCCTCTTCTCTACAACCTGTAAAAGCCGGTCATTCGGAATGATTATCAGAGTGTCCACTTTTTCTTTAAGTATGTCAATTCCCTGTTCAGCTTGTGTTAAGCGCTTTTTCCCTTCGAAGGTAAATGGTTTGGTTACTACTCCTACCGTTAAAGCACCCATTTCCTTGGCTACTTCAGCAATTACGGGAGCCGCACCTGTACCAGTTCCTCCACCCATACCTGCTGTAACAAATACCATATCTGCGCCTTTAAGAATTTGCTGAAGTTCCTCCCTGCTTTCTTCAGCAGCCTGACAACCAATTTCAGGATTGGCCCCGGCCCCTAGTCCTTTAGTTAATTTTTCTCCTATCTGCACCTTTACATTGGCTTTAGCCAGGTATAGAGCCTGAGCATCAGTGTTCACTGCAATAAAATCAACACCTTTTAAGCTTGCTTCAATCATACGGTTCACTGCGTTACTTCCTCCACCACCTATACCTATTACTTTAATTTGAGCAAACTGCTCCATTTCATTATCAAATTCTATCATAATATTACTTACCCCCTTACCCAATAAACGGGTTAATCAAAAATATCTAAAAGCCAGTTCTTAATACGTTCAAAAAATTTGGGCATCACAAGCCTTGTTTCCTTTTTGGATGTAGGAACCATGTGTGATACTTGAACATAATGAATTATGCCTACTCCAGTAGAATAAATAGGACTTTTTACACCTATATATTCAGGTTGTGCCACCTGTACCGAAGATTCTAACACTTCTTCGGCTAGTTCAGCCACCCCCTTCATCAAGGAAACCCCGCCTGTTAGTACAATTCCTGCCGGCAGAAACTTTAAATAACCCATTTTTTCTAATTCTTCCCTGGCTAAATAAAACATTTCTTGAACTCTAGGTTCTATTATACTGGACAAAAGTTCTTCATTAACATTCTTATTACCTTTTCCTCCAACATTTTTTATTTCTATTTCCTCTTCTGAATCAACCATGGATACCAAAGCTTTTCCATGGTTAACTTTTAGATTTTCTGCCTGCTCTATAGTAGTTCTTAAACCTACCGCTATGTCATTTGTAATATAGTCTCCCCCTACAGGCAATACAGAAACATCCCTTAGTCCTCCCTGTTGAAAAACAGCTATTTCCGTAGTTCCTCCACCAATATCAATTAAAGCAACTCCCAACTCCTTTTGATCGTCAGTAAGGGAAACTTCTGCATTGGCTAAAGAATTTAAGACCACACCATCTATTTCCAATCCTGAACGATTTACACAACGCATTAAATTTCTAATAGAAGTTATAGCTCCAGTAATAATCATGGCATCAACTTCCAAGCGAACTCCTACCATTCCTACAGGGTCACGAATACCGTCATATCCGTCAACAATAAACTGCCTGGGTATTATATCAATTATCTCCCTATCAGGAGGCATGGCAATAACACGAGATGCCTGGATAACTCTTTCTACATCTTCATAAGTTATTTCCTTATCTTCTCCAGATACTGCAACTACTCCACAGTTATTGATTATTGTAATATGTGTACCTACTATTCCTAAAAAAACTGAATTAATCTCCATATTAATCATACGTTCAGCTTCTTCTACAGCTTCCATTATGCTTTGCACCGTTTTATCCAGATCAACAATTGCACCTTTACGCAACCCTTTAGAGGGACTGGTGCCTACACCAATTATATTAATCGTTTTGTCCTGGTTAATCTCTCCTACAATAACCCTTATATTAGAGGTCCCTATATCCATACTTGCCATGATATTTTTTTTGACCACACCTTGAACCTCCCTTGAAACCTACAAGACATAACTACCTGTATAGGTTTAGTTCAACATCTTTTAATAATTCCCTTTTTTTGCCGAGGATAATTTTTGCTCTAAAATTTTACCCTATAATAATTATTCTTGATTATTTTGGGGAAAATGGTTTACCCTTAAATCAATATAATTAGGCTCCGTATCCTTTTTTCGTATTTCTACTAAAACATTAGGTATTTCCCTTATTTTTTTATCAAAGTTTTCTGAACCTAACCATATTTCCGTTCCATCTAAAGTATAAACTATTAAATTGTTAGAGTTATTTACATTAAAATCAGAAAACATAGAAAGCGTTTCTGAAGAAAACAAACAAAATATATGTAATATTTCTTCTAAATAATAAATGTCTTCATCTTTAATATTCTGACCTATAAAAGGTCTATTAAAATTAATCCCGGTAAGAAGAGGCTTGTCCCCTTTAATTTTATCAAAAGCACCTAATACCGTACCGTCCCGGGATATCTCTAAGAATTTCCCCTGGTAAGGAGCTAAAGCAACAGGCTCCTTCTCCTCAACAATAATAGATATACCCTTGGGCATAAGATAACTTACTTCGGCTGATTGAATTAAAGGCATTCCTTCCAACTGGTTTCTTATCATCCTGTTGTTTACCTGCCAAAGGGTTGACCCTTTTTCAACATTTGTAGCTCTTATAATCTGTTCTGCATTAACTCTCTCATTTCCAATCAGATCTATCCTTTCTAATTTAAATACAGGTGATTTAACTAAAGCCACGAAACACAAAAGCACAAATAACATTAAAAAAAGGTAGAAAAAAATTGATTGCCTTTTTTTATGTATAATCTTTTTTTTGTTTTTTGTAGATTCCCTATAGTAATATTTATTAAAGGGCCTGTCCATTTTTTCACCCCTTTAATGAAAACGCTTTTGCGTTTTCATTAAACGTTAATAACCGGAGCGTGGACCCGTTTAACTTTTGCTCCTAAATTTTGCAACTGTATTTCCAATTTTTCATAGCCCCTGTCAATATGATGAATCTCATCAACTATTGTTATCCCTTCAGCTGACAGCCCTGCCAACACTAAAGCTGCGCCGGCCCTCAGGTCAGGAGCTTTTAACACAGCACCGGTTAATTTATTAACTCCCTTTATTATAGCCGATCTACCATCAATAGTAATTTGTGCTCCCATCTTCTTGAATTCTTCAACATGGCCAAACCTACCGTCAAACACATTTTCCATTATTACACTTATACCATCAGCATAGCTTAATAAAGCCATGGTTTGTGGTTGCATATCAGTGGGGTAACCAGGATAAGGAAGAGTCCTAACAGAATTAACTGCTTTTATTCTATCTACCTTCACTAAAAGTGAATCTGTATCCTCCCATATTTCTATTCCTGTTTCCCTTAGCTTAGCTATTACAGCTTCTAGATGCTCAGGGATAACATTATCTATTATTATTTCTCCCCCCGCAACTCCTACTGCTGCAATCATTGTGCCCACAATAATTCTATCAGGAATTAATCTGTGACTTACCTTGTTTAAATAATTAACTCCCTCTATACTAATTATATCGGTTCCTGCACCTTTAACTTTAGCTCCCATCTTATTTAAAAAATTCTGCAAATCAACAATTTCTGGTTCCTTGGCTACATTATATATCTTTGTGGAACCCCGGGCAAATATAGCAGCCATCATTAAGTTTTCCGTTGCCCCTACGCTAGGATAATCCAAATGGATTGTACTGCCTCTTAGTTTACTGGCTTCAGCATAAACATAACCACTTTCCTCACTTATTTTTGCCCCCATAGATGCCAGGCCCTTTAAATGAAGATCAATGGGGCGAGGCCCAATATCACAACCTCCCGGATAAGAAACCTTAACTTTACCCAGCCTGCCCAGTAAAGGACCCATTAAAAAAATGGAAGACCTCATTTCACACATCAAGCTTTCAGGAATCTCAGAAGTGCAAAGTGAGCTGGGATTTAAATTTAAAGTACTGCTTTCCCTGGAAACATTTACTCCCAAACATTCTAAAATATCTAACATTACTTCTACATCACTAATATCAGGCACATCTTTTATTTCAACCTCTTCTGAAGACAAAAGACTGGCTGCTAAAATCGGAAGAATAGAGTTTTTAGCTCCACTAATTCTTGTTTTACCTGATAATCTCTTCCCGCCTTCAACTACTAATTTTTCCATGGAAGTCACCCCCTGCTAGCTCTCTTCTCCCACTATGTTAATTTCCGGTTCTATCATAACTCCAAACTCCTCATATACTCTTTTCCTAACTCTTGTAATTACCTCTAAATAATCAACAGCCCGGGCTCTTCCCAGGTTTATAATAAAATTGGCATGTTTTTGAGACACTTGAGCATCTCCTATCCGCAGCCCCTTACAACCTGCTCTTTCAATTAGGCGTCCTGCTGATTCTCCAGGAGGGTTACGAAAAACACTGCCAGCACTAGGTTGAGTTGGATGGTTTTTACGGCGGTGATTTAAAAGTTCCTCCATCCGCTGCTTTATACTTATGTATTCTGCCCGGACAAGTTCCAGCTCAACTTCCAAAACTATCCAGTTTTTTCTCAATAAACTTGAGTGGCGATAATCAAAATCTAATTCATTAGAAAATATCACTTTGATTTCACCCTGCCAGGTTAAAACTTTAACTTTAGAAATAAGTTCAGCCATACAGTTCCCGTAAGCACCAGCATTTATTACTACAGCTCCACCTACAGTCCCGGGAATACCGGCTGCAAATTCAAGACCAGATAAACCTTCCTGCGCAGTCCTGGCTGCCAACATGGGTAAAGGCATCCCCGCCCCTACAGTTACTCTAGAACCATTAATATCAATATTTTTAAAAGCCTTGTTTAACTTAACTGCCAATCCTCTTATTCCTTTGTCACTGACCAATATGTTGGTACCTCCACTGAAAACGAAAAGAGGTATAAATTCATTTCTGCAAAAGCAAAGAAGTTCCTTTAATTCCTCGCTTCCACCAGGAATAATAAAATAATCTGCTGGCCCACCGATCTTAAGAGAAGTATGACTTGACATGGGCTCTTTAGTTTTAAGAGTTGAGCAGGATATTTCTTTAATCCCAGCTGCCAGTTTCATTGTTTTCTATCCTCCACCATATAATAAAATAAACCGATTAGTCATAACTCTGTTTCCTGTCTCTATATAATTTATTTTATGCATTTAACTTTAATGTGTGCCTTACATTGCTTGTCCTTGTTATCTATTATTCCCCAATGAGATAAGTATATTAGAACACCTGCTGATTCTAATCAATTAATTAAATTTTTCATAAGATTAAACATGACCTCATTTGAATCAGGCCTTCCTAACTCCTTACTCCTGCGGGCCATATTCTCCAGCTTTTTATTATCATTAATAATTTCTAGAACCTTTTCTGCCAAGATTTTACCTGTAAGTTTGTCCTCTACAATAAGCTCTGCTGCCCCTGCATCAGAAAGTACCCGGGCATTTAACACCTGGTGATTATTGGTTACATTTGGTGAAGGAATTAAAATAGAAGGTATGCCCCGGGCTGTAATTTCTGACAAAGTTGTAGCCCCAGCCCGACTTATAATTAAATCAGCAGCGGCCAGGGCCACAGGCATTTCTTCTAGATAAGGTTTCAAAAAAATATTATCAGCATTAATAATTTCATTGTTTTTAGCTGAACTAATTATATTATCATAATATTTTTGTCCGGTAATATAAACGAACTGAATATCTTCACAAGCTTTTAAATAAGGCAAAATCTCCAAAATACAGTCGTTAATCTTTTCTGCGCCTCGACTGCCACTGACTATTAGAATGCTCTTTTTATTAGGATTCAACATTAAAGATTTAATCCCTTCTTCTCTGCTGGCACCTACTACTTCAGAAGCCCTGGGATTTCCTGTTACTACAACTCTATCTGAATCACGGAAATACTTTTTTGAAGCCTCAAAGGACACACATATCTTTTCAGTAAATCTAGACAAAATCTTATTGGTTATACCAGGAATTACATTTTGTTCATGAATTAAACCCGGTATACCTAAAAGAAAGGACCACGATACTACCGGACCACAGACATAACCTCCGGTACCTAAAACTACTTGAGGTTTAAAATCCTTTAAAACCTTCCGGGCTTCTATTCCTCCCCTGGTTAAGTCAGTAAAAGTTTTAAAAAGCTCAGGGGATAACTTTCGTGGCAAACCCCTTACAGTAATAGTTTCCAACTCAAACCCCGCTGAAGGAACTATGCTGCTTTCTAAACCCTTTTTAGTCCCCACAAACAATATTTCAGATTCCGGCTCTTTAGACTTTATGTAGCGAGCCACTGCCAAGGCAGGATAAATATGTCCTCCTGTTCCACCACCCGCCAACACAATTCTCATTTAAGTTTCATCCCTTCCTGGCTTGAAAAAATATCTATCACTTACCAGGAGAGGTGTGAACATTGTCTAGCTTTACTTTGTGCTCCACTTCACACCAAATATCCTGAGTTTACATTACTTTTCGATAAAAAGCTAAAATACTACTTTTAATATTAACATAATATTATAACTCTGTCTAAAGGAAATATATATGCATTTCTTTAATACTGTACATATTTAGAAATATTTAAAAGTATCCCTATAGAACTAAGGCTAAAGAAAAGAGAGCTTCCTCCTGCACTAATAAAAGGTAAGTTAATTCCCGTTACCGGAATAGAACCCGTCACAACACCTATATTTATGATAACTTGTAAAGCTATCATGGAAACTATCCCTACTGCCAGCAGGCTTCCAAAAACATCTGGAGCCATCAAGGCCAGTTTAAACCCTCTCCAGATAAGCAGGAAAAATAAAAGAATCACCGTAACAGCACCTATAAAGCCTAATTCTTCTCCTATGAGGGCAAAAATAAAGTCGCTGTGGGGTTCAGGCAGGTAGAAAAATTTCTGCCTGCTTCTTCCCAACCCTACCCCAAAAAGCCTTCCCGGACCTAAGGCGTAAAGGGATTGTATGATATGGTAGCCGGTATCCATTCTATCCGCCCAGGGATCCAAAAAGGAAAAAAATCTCCTTCTCCTGTACTCCTCCGACAGCATTAAATAACCAATAGCAGGCACACTGGGTATGACTAATGCAAAAATATGCTTCCATTCTATCCCAGCTGTAAAGAGAATAATTAATACTGTTCCTGCAATAGCCACAGCTGTTCCCAAATCCGGCTGTTTGAGGATAAGCAAAAAACATACTCCCATTATAACCAGGGGAGGAAAAACACCTATCCAAAAATTTTTTAATTCTGAATTTTTCTTTGATAAAAAAGCAGCTGTAAATATAACCAACACAATCTTGGTGAACTCTGAAGGCTGTATGGTCATTCCCCCAAACCCTATCCACCTTCGGGCAGCATTTATTTCAATTCCTACACCGGGAACGTATACTAAAAGTAATAGTATGAAATTTATTAAGAGCAAAAATTTAATATATTTTTTAATTTTCCAATAGTCATAATTAGCCAGGAATATCATACCTAACAAACCTAGAAAAGCCCAAAAAACCTGTCGTTTTAAAAAATAATAGCTATCTCCTTGTATCTCGGTAGCAGTATAAAAACTTGAACTAAAAACCATTACAATGCCAATTCCCAGCAAAATAATAGCCGTAAAAAATATGATAAAGTCAGGAGGTTTACCCTTTGTTTTTCTCAATCTTATCCCTCCCCAAAACTTTAACCAACCTTTTAAACTCGTTACCTCTTTCTTCATAACTATCAAACATATCCCAGCTAGCACAAGCCGGTGATAATAAAACCAGGTCCCCTTCTGTGCTCAACTGATAAGCCTTACTAACAGCTTCTTTAATATCTTTAACCAATGTAAAATCGTTAAAACCAACTTTTTTTACAGCTTGAGCAATCAATTCCTTTGTTTCCCCCAGAAGCAGCAGGTGTTTTACGTTCCTTTTAATATAACTGGTTAGCTCTTCAAAATTAGATCCCTTATCCTTTCCACCGGCAATTAATATTACTTTTTGAGGAAAAGCTTCCAAAGCCTTAATAGTAGCTCCTATGTTTGTTCCCTTAGAATCATTAATAAAAGTAATTCCCCGGTAAATTCCCACGTTTTCCAAACGATGAGCAACACCCTTAAAAGAACGTAAGGTTTGAGCTATTACTTCTACTTTAATACCTGCCACAAAGGATATAGCAACTGCCGCCAGGATATTTTCCAGGTTGTGTCTTCCTGGAAGTAAGACTTCATCAATGTGGCATACTTTAACCGTTTTATTATCTTCTCCTATAACAATATGCTCATTTTTAAGGTAAATTCCTTTTTTTAATTTATTTCCTAAACTAAAAAATAATGTTTTAGCTTTTATTTCCCTTGTTAAATCAGTTAAATGGTGGTCATCGGCATTAAGTATAGCAAAATCATCTGGCTGCTGATTTCTAAATATTTGCTTTTTAGCATCCACGTAATTTTGTAAGCTGTAATGACGGTCCATATGATCTTCTGAAATGTTTAAAATTGCACCTATATGGGGCCGGAATTTTTCTATTCCTTCAAGCTGAAAACTGCTCAACTCTGCAGCAATAATGGAATTAAAAGGAGCTTCTATGGCAATATCGCACAAAGGAACACCGATGTTACCTGCCACATACACGTTTAATCCAGCTTTTTTAAATATTTCACCAACTAAAGCCGTAGTAGTGGTTTTTCCATTAGTCCCGGTAATACCTGCTATGGGAGACTTTATAAAATGGTAGGCTATTTCTATTTCTGTTATCACTTTAATTCCTAAATCTTCAGCTTTTTTCAGCGGTTTGATATCCATAGGAACTCCGGGATTTTTTACCACTAAATTTGTATCCGAATTTACTATGCCTCCCGGATGCCCCCCTGTTACAATCTTTATATTATGAAAAGACTTTAAAACCTCTATAGAATGTGTCAACTCTTCGCGACATTTATAATCATTAATTATAACGTTTGCTCCTTTTTGAGCCAGCAAAAGTGCTGCCGAAACCCCACTGAGGCCCATTCCAAAAACTACTACTGTTTTTCCTTTAAGTTCCATACCTGTAAATCCTCCCTGTTAAACAGAAACTAAACCAGTCAGAGCCAGGATAAAAGCAACCGCCCAAAAAACATTTACAACTTTCCACTCACTCCAGCCGCACAACTCAAAATGATGATGCAGAGGGCTCATTTTAAAAACTCTTTTCCCGGTAAACTTGTAAGCAATCACTTGTATTATTACTGAAAGGGTTTCCAGAACAAATATCCCACCAATTATAACCAAAATAAATTCTGTTTTAGTTAAAACTGCTACCGTGCCCAAAACCGCCCCCAGAGAAAGAGACCCAACATCTCCCATAAATATTTTTGCAGGGTGAAAATTATATATTAGAAACCCAAAGCAGGCTCCTACCAGAGCCGCACAAAAAAAAGCAATATCGGTAAACCCCAAGCTAAAAGCAATAAACATATAAGCTAAAAGACTTATAATAGCAGTACCAGAAGCTAATCCATCTAAACCATCTGTAAGATTTACAGCATTAGATGAACCTATTATAATAAGCAACATAAAAATGGGATAAATAATACCTAAATTTACCGAAGGTCCGAAAGGGATATCTACAACGGTACTATGTCCATTTATCCACAAGACGACTGCCAGTAGTAACACCAGAAGTGCCTGACCCAAAAGCTTATTCCGTGCCTTTAACCCCAAGGAACGCTTATAAATATACTTGGACATATCATCTAGCAGACCAATAGCTCCATTACCAAGAATAATCAAAACAAGGAGATAAAAATTTAAAGTTTTAGGAACCATAAACAATGAAGTTACCAGCAGTGAAAAAAGAAAAATTACCCCACCCATAGTAGGAGTCCCTGTTTTCCTTAAATGACTGTAAGGCCCGTCTTCCCTTACCTGCTGTCCGAATTTAAGTCTTCGGAGCCTGTAAATAATTATTGGACCTGTGATTACGCTTATTAAAAATGCTATAAACATAGTATGATAAAACTCTACCTTCATAATAATCTCCCTGGTAAATTATTTTAAAAACTCAACTATTTTCTCCATTTTCATTCCCCGGGACCCTTTTACAAGGATATAATCTCCAGGACGAAGGATTTCTACTAATTTTTTCTCCAGATCCATATGATCTGTGAAATGCCAGGAATCAGTTATTCCCTTTTTCCTGGCCTCTTCTACTGCTATAGACATCAAATTTCCAAATCCTAAGAAAATATCAACTCCTATAGAAGCTGCATGCTGACCAACTTCTTTGTGAGCCTTTTCCTTTATAGAGCCAAGTTCCAACATGTCGCCCATCACTGCTATTAAACGAGAACCCTCCCCTACAAGACCCAGAGTTTTTAAAGATGCCTTGGTAGAAGACAAATTGGCATTATAAACATCATTAATAATAGTTATCCCACGGGAAGCATCTATTACTTCCATACGCATACCTGTTAATTCAGGTTCGACCAAACCATGTTTAATCTCCTGTAGAGATACTCCAAAATAAAGGGCACATGATACGGCAGCCAAAGCATTATATACATTATGTTCCCCGGCTAGGGGGATAAAAAGTTCCTCTTCCTGTCCCCTGGCATTTACTTTGAAATAAGTTCCCTTATTTTTCGGTGCCAGATCATATCCCCTTATATCAACTTCCTCTTTTATACCGTAAAATATAACTTTACCTTTAAAACCTTCTGCTATACGGCGGAGCCAGTAATTATCACCATTAAGAATAGCTATGCTACCTGGCCCCATCTCTTCCAAAAGCTCTCCCTTAGCCCGTGCTATACCTTCTACCGAGCCTAACAATTCAAAGTGAGCTTCCCCTATATTAGTAATAACACCGACTTCCGGGCGGGAAAGTTTAGTCAGCAGCCTTATTTCCCCCCGATCGCTCATGCCCATCTCTAATACGGCTGCCTGGTGGTCTTTTGTTAATTCCATAAGCATTAAAGGTAATCCTAGATGATTATTTAAATTACCCTCTGTTTTAAGAGTATTAAAACTGTAACCTAAGACACTTGCTATAAGATCTTTTGTAGTCGTCTTGCCTGAACTTCCGGTAATTCCTATAACCCTGACGGAAAACTTGTTCCGGTAATATTTGGATATTTCCTGTAAGGCTTTAAGGGGGTCGTTGACCCTTATTATTACTCTATCATAGGGATAATTTTCCCCTTCATTTATGTACGATATAATAGCTCCGGAAGCTCCTTTTTCCATGGCATCAAATATATATTTATGTCCATCAGTCTGTCCCCCCTTAAGAGCTACAAAACAATCTCCCGGCTTAAGGGTCCTTGTATCAATAGAAAAACCGTTTATAGAAGCCCATCTATTCCCCTGGACCATTTCTCCAGCGGTGACTCGTAAAATTTCTTCAAAGCTAATATCTACCATATAAATCCTCTCTTTACTATTTGAAAATTATTTTTGCAGCTTCTTTTTAAGCATTTCTCTGGCTACTTCCCGATCGTCAAAGGTTATGGTCCGATCCTTAAAGATCTGATAGTTTTCATGGCCTTTTCCGGCTATAAGTACGACGTCACCGGCTTCAGCCATATGAATAGCTTTAGAAATAGCCTTTCGCCTGTCCTGGCAAATTTCAAATTCTTCAATTTTTTTATTTGTCAAAAGGCCCGGTTCTACATCTTGGAAAATCTGCCTTGAACTTTCTGTGCGGGGATTGTCTGTAGTTAAAAAACAATAATCACTGAATTTTCCGGCTACTTCTCCCATAGGAACCCTTTTAGCTCTGTCCCTGTCACCTCCACAGCCAAAAACAGTAATAACTCTCTTCTCAGCAAATTCCTTAATTGTCCGCAGCACATTATCCAAACCATCTGGAGTGTGGGCATAATCAACAACTACGGTAAAGTCCTGACCCATCTCAATTTTTTCAAAACGTCCCGGAACTCCTGTAATCTTTTCCAATATTTTTTTGGAAGTTTCCCAGCTTAAGCCCTCTATAAAGGCTACAGTTAAAGCTGCAAGAGCATTATATACACTGAAAAGGCCGGTAAGTTTTAAATTAATATCCCCTTCTCCCCAGGGACTTTCCACATAAAAAGAAACTCCGATATCCTTTATAACTATATTTCTAGCCATTACATCAGCCTCATGTTTAATGCCGTAAGTTATTTTTTGTGCTCCCACCTGGTCACTTATATATTTAAAATTGCGATCATCTCTGTTAATTACAGCTATCTTTGGACGCCCTTCTTTTTCCGGCAACGCCCCTAGCCAGGAAAACAGTTTCCCTTTAGCCCTTAAATAACGGTCAAAAGTCTGATGAAAATCCAGGTGATCATCAGAGATATTAGTTAACACACCAATATCAAAGTCACAACCCGAAACTCTTTTTAAGTCCAGGGCATGGGAAGAGACTTCCATAGATACATGACTCACACCTTCTTTTAGCATATAAAAAAATATATCTTGAAGGTCGGGAGATTCAGGAGTTGTAGCCAGCACCGGCAGCGTTTTTTCTCCCAATTTATATTTTACAGTACCTATAAGCCCTGTTTTTTTACCAGCCTCAGATAGCAAAGTATCTATCAAGTGGGCAGTAGTAGTTTTACCGTTAGTACCTGTTATTCCAATTAGCCTTAATTTAGTCGAAGGAAACCCATAATATTTTGAGGAAATAACAGCCATGGCTTCCCTTACTTCAGGAACTATAATTTTAACAGCTCCCTCTACCTCTTCTGTGTCCTTCCTGTCCGTAAGAACAGCTCCGGCCCCCCTGCTTACAGCATGGGATATAAACTCAGAACCGTGAGCCCTGGTACCAGAAAGACAGGCAAAAATATATCCTGGCTTCACCTTCCGGGAATTATAAGTAATACCCTTTACCTTAAAGTCACTAAAACCTTCTACTTTTTTAACCAGTAAAGAATTCAAGATAACACTTAACCTTGTCAATGTCAGACCTTCCTCTCCGATTTGACTAAGCTGAAAATTACAGACTTTCTTATGGCTTTTAATTCAGCAAAACATATTATTAACCTTATCTTATATTTTATAATTTAAAATCTAAAAAGCAAGTTACTTTATTGAACTACTCTCACTTAGCTCCTTCGGAGCTTGAAGTGGAAGATTCTGACTTGCTTTGCCAGAATCCAAGCTGTCGTTCAACAGACGCTTGTAAGCAGACTAAGGTTCTATAACAAATCAGGCAGAAGAAGGCTGTTTTAGCCCTTCTTCTGCTGACTCTAAAAGTTTTTTAANATCTTTTAGAGAGCTACAGTTACCTAAATTGCCTAAACCTTGATATAAGCAATGAAGCTTAATATCTTTAAGCTGACAAGAAATGTAATTCCAATGCGCCCAGTGATGCCTAACTGCTATCTTCTCCGGTAGCATATTAAACAACTCTGGTGGAACTTTTTCTTTAAAACCCATTTTACGGCGAGCTATAACATAAGCTGCCGCTAAATGGATGGATAATCCTTTTGGCTTCATATGTTTAAATTTGCCTATCTGTGATGTATAGGCAGGATTTACACTAAATACAGCAACCCCAATTTTATGAGCTCTAGAATAGATTGAGTCAATTATCTTTTTATAGGCAAACTGTGTAATTTTGCGATTGGCTTTTTTGTTGCCGTAGGTTAATTTAGATTTGGACTTAGAAGTATTTAGCTTCTCTAAAACGATAGGCTTTTTCTTGTCATTAGCAATATCAATAACTTGGATAGCCAACCCTTCAATGATTTTTGAACAGTTCAGTTTTGTATATTCTTTTTGAAAACAAACATTTTTCCATTGAACATACCCTCCTTGAACCTTGTTATTGCTGAAAAGCCCTGCCATTATTATACATTAAGGCTTTATGCTTTAAAACCGCAAAAACCACATTTTTAAAGGAGTTTTTGTCTTTTTTGGTAAAGTTTAAGCTAAAACATTAGCAATTCATCCCCCGCCTTACGCTTCGCTTAGAGGCAGGGGGTCTTCTTGCTTGAAAAGAGAGATAAAATAAAAGGGCGGGCATATAAATAACCCCACCCTCTATAATATTTACTACTATTCATCATCAGCATGAGACTTAAACTCTACATTAACTACAGACCCGGTCTCAACCTGGGTATCAGGAGGCGGATCCTGTTCTACGGCAACCCCCGAACCATAAGAATTAAGGTGCAGTCCCATCCAGTTTAATATTTCACTTACCTCCCTTACTGTTTTACCTCTAAGGTCAGGTAAAAACACTTCAACAGAATCATCTATATTTTCATCCCCTGTATATACAAGTATATTCGTCTGAAGAGGAACTACTGCTCCAGGTTTGGGTGTTTGCTTAGTGATTAAATCTCCTTCACCAGCTATTTTTAAAATTAGTCCTTTTGTTTGTAACTGAATACTGGCATCATCAATAGTAGAATCTACTAAATCAGGTGCCCGAACTGTACGAGCTTCTTCTGTTTCAGTTACTTTCCTGGGAATATCAAGATAATTTAGAATATCTACCATCATATTCCTGAAAACGGGTGCAGCTATTTGTGACGCCCACATGGGACCACTCTTGGGCTCATCAACAGCCACAAAGAGAAGTATCTCAGGATCATCTGCAGGGGCAAAGCCTACAAAAGACATTATGTTTTTATCAGGTGCATAAACACCTTGTTCAACTTTCTGCGCTGTGCCGGTTTTGCCCGCTATTTCATATCCTTCAATAAAAGCATTAAGGCCACTACCTTCTGAAACCACTTTTTCCATAATCCAGGAAACCTGTTCCGATGTATCAGAGGACAACACTTCCCGGACAACCTCGGGCTCATTTCTTTTTACCACATTACCATCTGTATCTAAAAATTCCTTAACTATATAGGGTTCTAAGAGCTTCCCACCATTAGCCATGGCTGCCACAGCCATTATCTGCTGAATAGGTGTTACAGATACCCCCTGCCCAAAAGATGTTGTGGCCAATTCTACGGGACCAACCTGCTCAGGACTAAATAAAATACCTAAACCTTCACCTGGCAAGTCTATGCCAGTCCTGGAACCAAAACCAAAGGCATGAATGTACCTAAACAATTTTTCCTCCTCTAACCTCTGACCAAGGGTAATAAAACCAGGGTTGCATGATCCGTGTACCACTTCAAGGAAATCTATACTCCCATGCCCCCCTTTATGAGAAGTCCAGCACCTGATAGTCTGACCAGCTACCGTTGCATGGCCAGGACAGTGAAAGCTCTCATCCATACGATACATGTTTTCTTCAATAGCTGCAGCCAGGGTTACAAGTTTAAAAGTGGAACCAGGTTCAAAGGTTGCAAAGATAGGAGTAATTTGCCAGGATTCTGCTGGATAATCCATGTAATTGTTAGGGTCATAATCGGGTTTTTTAGCCAGAGATAATACTTCCCCTGTCTGAGGATTTATCGCTATAGCTATAACACTACTTGCATCATATTCCAGCCTGGCTTTACTCAATTCTCTTTCTACAATAAACTGTATAGTCTCATCCAGGGTTAAAACCATATCATAACCCGGCTCTGAAGGTATGTACTGCTGTACCCCTTGAGGCATTTGAAGCCCCCGGGCGTCTGATTGGTAAATAATTCGACCATCCCGGCCCTTTAAAGTATCTTCATAGTAAAATTCTATTCCTGCCAGGCCCTCATCTATTCCTGCAAAACCAAGAACATGAGAAGCCANGCTTCCACTGGGATAAAAACGTTTGCTTTCTTTAGCAAAGTCAATNCCCGAAAGCTCCAGTTCCCTTACTTTCTGAGAANCCTCATCTTCAACCTTTCTCTTCACGTAAACCAAAGACCTATCCTGGGTAAAAATGTCCTTTAACCTTTCTTCGGACATATCCAGAACTGAGGATAAAGCTCCAGCTGTTTCTTCAGGGTTCTCTATCTGCTTGGGTATAGCTACTATAGTTTCGGCCGTAGCACTGCCGGCTAGAATTTTTTTATTGCGGTCATATATAGTACCCCTAAGAGCTGTAACTGGAATACTCCGATTCCACTGCTCATAAGCTTCATCTTGCAGTTCTTCTGCTTTAACAAGCTGTATCCACGCCAAACGTCCAATAAGAATTAAAATACAAAAAGTAAATAAAAAGAAAAGGAAGATTAGCCTTTTTTTAAGAGTTAACGTTGATATAGCTCCCTTTTCCAAATTTCTAACCCTCCTATATTATAAGAAGCTTAATTAGTTTGTAGCCACTAAACCAGGCCGCTTATCTTCATTAGGGTAATTCATCCCCAGTTCGTTGGTAGCAATGCTTTCTATTCTTTCCAGGGTGCGCAAATTAGCTATCTCGATTTTTAAATGTTCCTGTTCTTCCTGGAACTCTCCCAATTTCTGTTCATAATGTATAACTTCCCTGTTTAACTTTGTAACCTGATTATAATGATTTATTAAGAGGATAGCTGCTGCTGCATGAAATAGTACAAAAAAGCAACTAAATATTTTTATTAATTTGTTTTTCTTTAACTTTATTCTTTTTTCAGATTTTTTATTATACCTTTCATAGTTCCTGTAATCCTGTAAATTTTTTTGCCTGGCTAATAACAAAAATATTCACCTGCCCCTTTTTTTAGAACATCAATTAATCTTTTCTCCTACCCTGAGCTTTGAACTCCTAGCCCGGGGGTTAGACTTAATTTCCTCCTGATGGGGAACTACTGGTTTCCTGGTAATTATTTTAATCTTGGGTTTACAGCCACAGGCGCAAACGGGTAACCCTGGAGGACAAATGCATCCTCTGGCGTTATTTCTTAAAAATTGTTTTACAATCCGATCCTCTAAAGAATGAAAAGAAATTATACACAGCTTTCCACCCGCTCTCAGTATTTTTAATGATGCTTTTAAGCCAAACTCCAAGTTATCCAGTTCTCTGTTAACAGCTATTCTTAAAGCCTGAAATGTCCGCCTGGCAGGGTGTCCCCCTTTTCTCCTGGCCCTGGCCGGTATAGCAGCTTTAATAATATCAACAAGCTCACCTGTTGTAGCAATCTCCTTTTTTAATCTTTCATTCACTATAAACTTTGCTATCCTGTTTGCCCAGTTTTCTTCTCCATAGACCCTAATTATCCAGGTTAATTCTTTTTCTGTTAACCGGTTAACCAGACTTCTGGCAGTAGTTTTTAAACTCTTGTCCATCCGCATATCCAAAGGAGCATCTTTTTGATAAGTAAAGCCCCTGTTCTCTTCGTCCAGTTGTATTGATGAAACCCCTAAATCAAATAAAATACCATCTACATTTTTTATCAAGTATTCCTGGGATAAATATTCTAAATCACCAAAATTACCCTTAATTAATTTAAAGTTTTTATATTCCCTTAATTTTTCATAGGCTATTTCTAAAGCTCTATCGTCTTGATCAATCCCCCACAAAAAACCATCAGGCTGTATAGCTTCCAATATTTTCTCGGCATGGCCACCCAGGCCTACTGTACAGTCTATAATGACTTTTCCGGAATCACAGTTTAAATAATTAATTACCTCTTCTAAAAGTACAGGAACATGCAATCTTATACCTCCAAATCCAAATCAAAATCTACAATCTTTTCTGAGATTTCTTCAAAAGATAAATTAGCTTCTTCACTGTACTTTTCCCAAACTTCCCGGCTCCAAATCTCAACACGATTAGATACACCTATTACCACAGCTTCTTTATCTAGATTTGCATGATTCCGTAAATTTTGGGGTATTAAAACCCGTCCTTGTTTATCTGCCTCACACTCTACTGCTCCGGAAAAGAAAAAGCGGGTAAAAGCCCTGGCATCTGCCTTGGTAAAAGGTAAAGCCTTTAACTTTTTTTCTAGCTTTTCCCATTCTTCTTGAGGGTAGACAAAAAGACAGTTATCCAGACCCCGGGTAACAATAAAGTTTTCACCTAACTCTTCCCTAAACCTGGCTGGTATTATTACCCTGCCTTTTCCATCAATAGAATGTTGGTATTCTCCCATAAACATTTTTCATTACCACCAAATATGTAAATTGTACCACTTCACACCACTTTCCACCACTCTCACTCATTTATTATTCTCCTAATAAATAAATAATCCTGCATACTTTTGGAAATAATTTAAAATTTCTTAAAAAAAATAAGCTTCCCCAAAAAGTTAACAGCGTCAGCTGCAAAGGAAAGCTTATATATTGCATATTACAGACTATCTTCAGTTATTTTTAAAAGTTGCGAGGTTTACAAATTATTTCTTTGATTGCCCCCTGGAAAAAAGTTTTAGCATGAGAAGGCTCTAAAACTAAGGCTGTATCTGCCCCCCTTCCAGAACCCCCTATAGATATTATTTCCTTTCCAAAAGGAATTAGCCCGGCATCTAAAGCCATAACAGCTATTTCTACAGCCACTTTAGTGCCCTGACCAAACATTTTAAGTGTATTGGCCACTACAGTTGAATAAGTGGCCCCACCTAACTTATTTTCAATTCCCCGCTCAATGCCACCCATTAAATGGGTAGTTGTAAGAATTATTATTCCTTTGGATTCCAGTTCATCCCTATCTTTTTCTTCCATGATCTGCTGCCCGTGTTCCTTAAACCCGGCATGATATCGAACACAAACAACCTTTACCCCTTTCTCAGCAAGCACTTTAGCAGTGTAGCCGGTACTAGAAGCTACAACAAAATTTTTTATTTTAAGCTCTTCCCCTTTATTAACAGCCAGTTCAAGTGTTGCATCGGTCATTTCCTTACCTTTCTTATCCCAGTACATTTAGTATTTGCCTCCCTTATTTTGCTGTAAGCAACTACCCAATTATTTTTTAATGTGTGGTTACTATAATACCCCGTTCTTATTTATGTTGGTAGCATGTCCATAAAAAGAGTCGCCGTAGAAAAATATATTAAAAGACCCGTAACATCTTTAATTGTAGTTACAAAAGGCCCGGCAGATATGGCTGGATCTGCGCCCAACCTCCAGAATATGAGGGGTATTAGAATTCCTATAACTGCCGCAAGAATTACGGTTGAAAACATGGCAATCCCTACAACCAAACCTAATATGTAAGATTGCTGCCATAAAAAAGTAGCCAGAGTTATCATCAAGCCACAAATTAATCCCATCATAAGCCCGACTTTTACCTCTCTAAAAAAATACTTCCATACTTCATTTGCTTCAATCTCTCCCGTTCCAAGACCACGAACAAAAACAGTAGAAGATTGTGACCCTACGTTACCTCCCATATCCATTATAACAGGTATGAAAATGGCCAGGGTTACAATAGTCTGTAGCGTTTCCTCAAAGACACCAATAACGCTACCTGAAAAAAGTCCTCCAAAAAGACAAACTATTAACCAGGGAAGTCTTTTTGAAGCTACATGAGTAACAGAAGCATTTATCAGGTCTGTCCCCTTGACCTCAGAAGTACCTACCAGACGGTAAATGTCTTCCGTTGCCTCTTCCTCCAGAACATCCAGGATATCATCAACTGTAATTATGCCCCGCATGTTTCCCTTATCGTCTACCACAGGAACCGCCAATAAATCGTATCGGGAGACTATCCTGGCAACTTCTTCCTGATCAAGTTCAATATCTACAGTAATTATGTTTGTTCTCATTTTTTCTTTTAACAAAGTTCCATCCTCAGCACTGATTAATTCCCTTAAAGAAAGCACTCCTATTAAATGATTTTGTTCATCAATAACGTAAATATAATAAATAGTTTCTACTTCTACGGCTACCTCTCTAAGACGAATAATAGCCTCTTCAACAGGCATATTTTCCGGTAAAGCAAGATATTCGGTAGTCATAATACCACCGGCAGTATCTTCAGCAAATTTTAAAAGCCCTTCAATTTCTTCAGTATCTTCTATTCTGTTTAAAAGTTCCTGGGCATCTTCAGAGGGAAGCTCACTCAGCAGATCCACAGCCTCATCGGAACTCATTTCTTTTAAAATAGAAGAACCCCTGTCTTTTTCTAAAACTTTAAAAAGGGATACCTGATCGAAATCTTCCATGTACTGTATAATAAGGGCTGCCTCTTCATCATTAAGAAGATCAAAGAGTTCCTTTTTCTGCTCCTCATCTAAATCCTCTGACAACTCTGCCAGATCTCTGGGATGTAAGTGCTCTATTAAGTTGTTCAACTCCTTGTTCTTATGTTTCAACAACCTTATTAGTTTTTGTATTGTTTTAATAGCCATATGTCTTACCCCCCCAGATAAACCTCACAAAAAATGTTAATAAATATAAAAACCCCACCGTGCCGTGCTCTCCGATGTTTTGAACTGCTCCTTCCACAGGTGGGTGCCCTCCTATATACTTTATATGTCCTTCCTTAGAAGGCCTATACGCCATATATAGAGTCCAGGCTCCCTTTTAATTGCTGTTAGCTCAAAACTTGTCGGGAACACACGCACACAGCAGGGTGTTTGAATATTTTAAATATTCTGCTTACAATCTGCAAGCGTGGCTACTCTTTTTGTTTGAGTTTATAATAACATATTAACAGTTAATTGGCAAGAAAAATTGAGATTAATAATATTTTGGTTAATTTTAACAACCCTTTTCTTCCGATTCATCATCTTCTTTTTCAGGCAGCTCTAAACGAAGAAAAAGCTCATCCAATTGTTCTGTATTAACAGAAGCAGGGGCATCAGTTAACAGGCAGCTGGCACTTGCTGTCTTAGGAAATGGTATAACTTCTCTTATAGACCTAGCTTTCAACATTAGCATTATAAGACGGTCCAACCCCAGGGCGATTCCACCGTGAGGTGGTGTCCCGTATTCAAAAGCCTGCAATAAGAAGCCAAATTTTTCATAGGATTCTTCCTGAGTAAAGCCCAACAGTTTTAACAATCTTTCCTGAAGCTCCCGGCGATGAATACGAATACTTCCACCACCTATTTCGACACCATTTAACACCAGGTCATAAGCCTGTGCCCTGGCTGATAGGGGTTCCTCCTCCAGCAAATTTATATCTTCCTCTACCGGAGAAGTAAAAGGATGGTGGTTGGATACATACCTCTTTTCTCCGTCATCAAAAGATAATAAAGGAAAATCAGTGACCCATAGAAAATTGTCTTCTTCTGAAATTAAATTTAGTTTTTCTCCCAGGTGAACCCTGAGTCTACCTAAAACTTCTTCCGCCACTTTCTGGCTATCTGCCACAAATATTAGCAGATCTCCATCTTCGGCGTTCATCTTTTGGCTTAACTCTTCCAATTGCTCTGTTTTAAAAAACTTGTTTATAGGTGACTTTAACCCTTCCGGACCTACCATAAACCAGGCCAGACCTTTAGCACCCAGC
>SL_8KL_010_SEDDRAFT_10000394_pt1 | contig 37988 bp, 13 predicted proteins | sample SodLakKL_010_SED_4_FD_11160 | JGI IMG/M metagenome (IMG submission 11160)
GACTCCATCTTTCTTCGGGGGCTTCGGAGGAGGCTTGTTCACTACCCCCATCACCTCATCAGTAGAAAATATAGAGGCGTCCATCCCAGTATGAAGACTCAACCTAGGTCTTACCCTACACATTTCCTTTCTCCTGGTCTTATCATCGAAAATAGCTACCAAGCCTTTTTTGAATTCCATCTCACTCACAACTTTCTGTATATCGTCAGAACTAGACATATAGGATTGTTTAGCCTTCCCGAGTGCGTCTATATCGTCCTTTGATGTCACGTTATGTGCTATCAAAAGATCAGACTGTCGTATCACGCTTTCGTGGATCGCAGCCGGTTCTTGAGTGCAAAATACAGTGGATAATCCGGGATGTCTTCCCAGTTTGACCCAGTCTATCAACACGTCAGATGAGATCTTGTCAGCCTCAGAGGGGAGAAAGAGGTGAGCTTCGTCCATTATAAGATAAACTATCGGATGTTCCTTTGCTATGTCCTTCTCTACATCCTCTGAGATCAGATTTGCCTCGGATTGCATTTCCAAGGTTGTATAGAGAGTCCTCTCTTTCATCAACTTATCAGCGATTATCTTAACCACAATGTTTCTCATATCTAGATCCCCCATCCTTCCCAAATAACTTATATCAAGTACGCTCAATTGACCCCCTCTAACGATCTGTTTGGTCGGTGTGCCTTTTTCAGCAAAAAGTCCCTTATCTTCGATCATCTTGAAAAGCTCTTTTAAAGTCTTCTTGGTATCATTTTCAGCATCTACACTCTCGATACCGGTGTAAATATCTTCGAACCCAAAATATTCGAATTCTTGCTTTAGAACCCTGATCACTTCGCTGAGAAGGGAACCCACAGGCTTTGTTATTTCTAGATCGAAAAGTGATAGCCAATCAGAAACTTCCACCTCTGATAGGGGCAATTGCAATTTTTGGTCATAATATATCTGTCGGCCATCATCCTTCTGCTCTTCGATAGATGTTTTCGGCATGAAGATTTCGACGTAATCTTCGAATCCGCGAGGAGAAAGATCTTGAAAATCTTTCAGTCTTTCTACCTCAGATGGATTTGAATTTGGAGTCTTCAGGCTGCTAAACACACTCATAGTATCTATTATAACTACTGAGACCTTGTTTTGAAGATTTTCTTCTAACAATCCAAATCCTTCGGCTAGAACTCCCAATGTGTAGGATTTACCAGTCCCTCTCTTTCCGACAACCAACATACAATGAGGGAAGGCCAAATCGATATAAACAGACCCTACCTCTTCGTATTTTCCGGCAGGATAGCTGACGATTTTACCCAAGTAGGCAGTTCCTTTATTACCGAATTTTTCTATCATCTCTTCAGTTCTGCCAAATATCTCTTTTTTTGTCATTTTAAACACCTATCATTGTTTGGGAAAAGATGCTTGTCAAGGTGTATATACCCATGGCTACCGGTAGACCAACACCTATCGAAAACTTCATCTCTACTCTATCTTCTCCTTCAAGAATACCGATAGAAAAGTAGATTATCACTAGGGTCATCAAAAATAGATAGATGCCTATTACCATCGAAAAATTAGAAGGTGGTATCATCGGAGCAGGATTCGGCATTGCCTGGAATTGATCATATAGAAGATTATAGAGTCCAGTGGTTACGCCCATAACTATCGGCGCAAAGAATAGTGCGGTGCTTCTCATCATGCTCACCGCTGACTGGAGTGAAGCCTTGATGTCGTTCTCTATCTTCTTTAGATCTCTTAAATAAGTGGAGACATCCGTGATGACCCTTCCGGCGGTCAGATTGTCTTTCTTAGTGGCCTTCACCACGGTCCGCATGGTTCCCTTGATAGTTCTAGAAGGATGCCCTGTCAACGCTCCTAATTCTTCGTCGAAGAGAGCATCTTCAAGAGAAAGACTAGTAACTTTCAACCGATACCGTATGTCCTCAAATAAGTCTAAAATTTCAGTACCTTTTATTCCCTCCTCAATATCTTCCAAAGCTTTCTCTACAGGTTTTCCCTCTGCTATCCTGTTGCCCAGTTGAAAGAGAGCGTTAGGAAATTCGTCCTCCATTTGGGAAATTTCATCCTTCCTCATTTTCTGCTTTATCGTTGTTCCCAGTAAGTAAACGGACACGGCAAAAGTTACCCCCCATAATACTGGGAGGAAACTTCCCGGAGCAAGGATGAAGTACTTTGATAAGGGTTCAAAGGCGAATAATGATATAAAAATCCCGCCTACGATTGAAACTATTAGAAGTATTTTTCTTTTTGTCGGAGAAACTGGGTTATCTACTTGAGGGGGCTTAGACGTACCCGGCCTCTTACCTAGGATATAATATGAATATATCCCAGCAGCTGATGGAAAACCAAAATTCATCAACAACACTATTAAAGGTGTACTGACCATCGGTGATTCCTCCGCTCCTGTAGTGCCTGCTTCCTCCATTGCTCCCATCCCGGCGGTTCCGGGCAATTGGATTGAGAGCATAGGTAACATGGCTCCAATCACCAGTGGTAGAATGACACCTAGAGCGAACAATACCATCGTAGGTCCAGAAAGAGAAGAAGCAAAATCCTCCATAGTGGATTTCGTACCCGAGAGTATGACATCATATGCTTTATCAAGATCCTCTTTAACTCTTGCCGAAGAGGTTTCTAGTGTGGCACTCCTGATCACATACAATGCTTGTCTAAGGTCCTCGTTCCATTCCCCCCATTTGAGAGCGAAGTCCACAAGAGAATCCTCTATAGTAGAGTACTTTCTCATCATGACATCCCATATCATCCTTCTGAATCCAGTCGAAAGAGGTTCATCTGTGTGCTTAGAGGTGAATTTCACGGCCTGATCTAGAGCTGGATTCAAAGACATAGACATGATCATATAATTGATGCACGTCGGCGATCTACCGATGGATTTGACCCGTACTCTTTTCGCCAAAAATTCAGGATAATTAGCAGTGAAAACAAACAATCCTACCGGTACCAATATCAGCGCGGGTGCGAACATCAGTAGGCTAGATAACCCGATACCGAGGAGAGAGAGGACCAAAAAAGTGATTCCTACGGAGATCAAGCCAATTATAGAGATAAAACCAGCGAAAGTCAAAACTTGATGAACCTTTAAATCCCATCCCAAAAACCTTACTGCATCCTGAAAGTCCTGTTGCTTTAGCTTATCTTTTTTCTTCTCTAATTTTTTCCTCTTTTTTTCAAATTTTTTCTTCTTCTTTCTGTACTTTTTACTGTCAGAACCGTGTTTGATTTTCTTCTTATTCAGATCATTTTTCAAACTTCGCAACTCAGTTTCGATATTCTTCAATTTTTTCTCATCTTCTCGTTGTTTCTCTTCTATTTTTTCTGGGTCCTTAGGAAGAACCTCGTTTATCTTTTTGCACCATTTCAAATAATGCTCTCCATATTCCACCAAGAGTTCCTCTTCATCGGCTTCCTCAAAATCCATTGAATTAAACCCTCCTATCGAACCATTCTTTCCACTCTTGGTAGATCTTGTCGTGATCTAGCTTGTCCATCCCGCTATATTTCTCGGTGAGACTCCAGAACTTGTTGTTAGACTTCAAAACCCATTCTGGAGAGAGCAGGTCTCTGTTACCGGTCTCCCGTGCTTTATCCACTATATATTTTCTATATCTGGCCCTCAGTTCGATGTTTTTCAAAGCCTCTTCGAGTTCTAGTCCTTGAAAACCCGCGATAGAACCAATCTTTTCAGAACGATAACTGAAAGTCTCTGTCTTTTCCAACCTCCTTTTATCTTCATTGTATTCCATCAAGTTTTCCATCTCTCCAGGTTTAGGAGCGTCTTTTTTCAGTTCAGCTACCTGAACAACTTCTCTCTTGTATTTTTGTGATCCCTTTGGTTTAGTCAACCCACAAACAATTATTATGTCGGTAGCCATGAACGATTCAGGTGGTATGTTCATGTCCCCAGTGGCTCTTTCGTAGACCGCCTCAGCGGAATTGCCGTGAAATGTGCCTAAAACAGAAGATCCAGCAGTTCCAGTCCTCATTGCTTCATAGAGAGTCCTTGCTTCGTCACCTCTGACCTCTCCCAAAACCAATGCAGATTCTCCTAGCCTCAATGAAACCCTGAGAGCCTCTTCAGCTGTCATCTCACCTTCAGTCCCAAGAGAAGACTCCACGGCAAGGCTCTGGACATTGAAGTCAAGTTCTTGCATCTGGTTTACTGGGAGTTCTAAAGTGTCTTCGATCGTGATTATCCGTTGACTGATAGGAAATTCCAGCAATATAGCGCTCAGCATAGAAGTCTTCCCTGCTCCCCTGCTTCCGGCTATCATCATCGTAGATCGACCCTCTAGGAGAAAAGATATGAGGCCAGCTGCTGTCGGCGTGATGGTTCCGTTCTCTATGAACTTCAAAAGAGTCCAGGGGTTAGATGCTCTTTTTCTGAAAGCCATCGCAACACCGCTAGGGCTTAATGGTTGACCCGTAACAGTTACCCGAGTCTCATAAGAATCAAGATCCATTTCAAGGACAGGATTCGCCTCAGAGAAGGCTCTTCCACTTTCATATCGGAATCTTGAGAGCATATTTTTAACGTTCTTTTTTCCTACGATAACATTCGTTCTGAACTCATCGTACAAATCAGGTTCATTTATCCCGCCTAAGGACAGATAAACCTCATTTTCTGAGGGTGGTGAATCGATATAAGCATCCTGGAGGAATCGGTCTTCTAAAAAATATTCAAATACACCTAATCCTACAGTATACCTAGCAAGGATATTGGTGAGTTGTTTCAGGTTTCTGCTCTTTTCCTCCCTTGACTCGCCTAATGGGATATCGTGCTTTCTAGCTAATTGGTTTATCAACCTTTTTCCAACTTTCTTAATGAACTCACGAGTTTGCTCTGATGTCTCGATTTCCATCTGTGCAGGTTTGTACTCTAAGAGTTCCTTTTTTGCTTTCTCTAGCAGTTCCATATATTCTACATCCAATTGATATTCTATAGGGTTTAATTGATAAAGGGAATGTGGTTTGTCCTTCAAGCTGAGTAATCCGATCTCAGATCCGTTTACTTTATATTTCCTGATCATCCTTGCATCTGGAGGTGTGGAAGGAAAGACCCATGAGGAAGAAAATCCTGGTCTCACTTTAAGGCTTTTGTTGAATATTCTCTTCAACCCTCTTGAGACTCTTGTAAAACGTATCCTATCGCGGTTTTCTTCATCGAATGCTCTGACAACTTTCTCTATCGAGGTAGCCTTTTTCTTTTTCACCTTCGTAGGTCTATCGCCCCCCTTCCCCAATTCTCGACCTATTTCTTCTTTCTCCTTTTCCTCCTGTACTATCTTCACCATAGATTCCACCTATAATTATCTATATCAATATTCTATAACCATACCGGAATATCTTCTCACGAAGGTCTTCAGATTCATTGAAGAGATAAACCAAATCGTCCCTCGTATTATCTATACAATTCTTACATTGTTTCTTTTTTTTGTTGACTTCTTTCACATCATTTGAGATGGAATATAATTCTTGGTAGAAATCTTCTATCCCTCTCAGAAAAGATTTCTCTAAATGTGAAAATATGTTCTTTGGATTGTGTTTGCATTTTTCACAGGAGAGATCTTCTTGTGAAGGGGTCGACCTCATCGATAGTTCATCGATCTCGTCCATTAACCTCCTCATCTCCATCAAAACCTCTAGAGATTCTCTATCATAGGCCTTCTCTAAATATCCAGATAATCTTACCCCACCAACGTTGGACTCGTCTCCTAGTCCCTTCAAAACCCCCTTTCTGCAACTTGTTTCTGTTAGATCAGAGCCGGCTTTGCAGTCTTTACATCCAAAAATCAGCCATTTTTCCCTAGGAGTCTCGACTGAGTAACTACAATTAACCTGCCTGGAATCTTTTTCCTCTTCATCTTTACTTTTGCCGAATATGGATTTCATAAACTCTCCCTATCCGTTATTATCAAACCTAAATAACTAAATTAGTTTTATTTTTTTCCCCTTTCCAACAGAAAATTATGTTTGAAAGGGTTTGGATCGTCAATTTTCTCGAAAATAGAAAAGTGAAATTTTAGGCAGTCACAATAGCATACAAACCAATAGCTGAACCTAACATGAAGGCAAGTTTATATTTGGATAACACATTTTAAAAATATTTTCGAAATTACCTTAAATGAAATCTGAAAGGGAAAAATTTTTTAGAAGCTAATTTATTTACGTCCAAGTAGCTAAGATATGTCCTTAGTGAATGAGAAAAATAAAGAGAGGGGTACTTATGAAAATTAAAAAAGGTTTGACAATGTGTTTAGTGGTAGTAATGATTTTTGGTATCGCTAATCCGTCTTTTTATCTCCAAACGGAAGATGAATTAGAGGAGGAGAACGAGGAAAAGGTGATAATAGATCGAATCCCTACTGAAAAGGGGGAATATGAAGAAGAACGTTCAAATGAAGATGATTTAGCTTTGAGATCATCATCTGACCAGTCGTCCTTTAGGGAGAAAGAAAAATTTGATCTCACAAATCTTGATCCGAGAGAGCCGATCCACATCTACGGTGATGAAGGTTTCCAAGATGTAGCCGACGAAGGGAATGGGAGTGAAGAAAATCCTTGGATCATCGAAGGGTATGAGATTGATGGGGATGAATATGAAGAGGATTATGGTTTTGGAATTTTAATCGAGAGTACAACTGATCATTTCATAATTGAAAATTGTTTTATAACTGACATATCTTATGATTCGGATGAACATCCTGGTATGGGGATAGCCCTCAATGATGTGAAAAATGGCACTCTAAAAAACAATGAAGTCGAACAAACAGATATGTATGGGATATCCATCAATGATTCTGAGGGCAATATATTTACTGGTAACAATATCATTGATCCGGATAGCCATGGAATTCATATAAGAAATTCTGATGACAATGAATTTGACGACTTATACATAGCACGGGCAGAAGATGGATTTTATATCGAGGGCGATTGTCATTCTAACAATTTTATGAATTCGGAAGTTACAGGTAGTTCCAACCATGGAATCCATATCGACGGAGCATTTGAGTCAAATGTATTAACAGATTTGACCATCGATAATAACGATAAACATGGTATTTACATCTCGGATGATCATATTTTTGCTGACAATAATATAGAAGGATGTGGTATCAGGTCTAACACAAAAGATGGTATCCGAATAGAAGAAAATGCCGGTTCAGACGGGAGCGGGGATAATACAATACAAGATAATATTATAAAGGAGAATGCTGGATACGGTATATATTTATCTCATAGATATAATCAACTGGATGAAAATATTATAGAAGGAAACGTTGATTATCAGATTTATTTTGATGAGTTAGACCATCTTTCCAATTACTTTACAGACAATACATTGAACGGTGTGCGATATTATCACCTTTTTGAACAGGATAATACGACTGTAGGACCTGAAGAATATGACTTTGATTCTTATCAAAAATTGACCAATTATGGTGGGGTCGTATTCTACGAGTCCGAAAATATTTCCCTCGAAGAAGTGTATATAGAGATGTTGGAATCTAGAGGGATGACGATACACTCCTCGCAAGATGTTGATCTAACAGATTTTGAAGTCACGTATTGCAAAGAGAAGGGTATATGGATAGAGAACACAGAAAGGGTTGATCTAGATGGGTTTGAAATAAAAGAGTGCGAAGAAGAAGGTCTCTTAGTGCAATCTACTAATGGCATATATATGAAGGATTTCGAAGTAAATAACTGTACAAGGGAAGGTATCTTTATTGAGGATTCAAAGGATATCTATCTTATGGCCTTTGAGATCGCCAATTGTGAGAGTGATGGTATCCGGATAGAGAATCCAGAGAACAACATAGAGGCCGTTGATTTCAAAATATCGAATTGTGAAGGAAAAGGGATCGGAGTAGGGAGCATAGAATATATAAATTTAGAAAAATTTAATATTACAGAGTGTACTGATGATGGAGTTGCGGTCGGTTCTTCAGGAGAAGTAAATCTTTCAGATTTCAATGTGACTGATTGTGAGGGGGATGGTATTTTCATAGATGAAGCCGAAAGAATCATCGATCTCACATCTTTTGAAGTTATGAACTGTGATGGTGAAGGTGTCTCAATAGGCGGAGCTAAATATGTTAATCTTACAGGTTTTAAAGTATACGAATCAGGTGAAAGAGGAGTTTCGATCGGTTCTTCAGGAGAAGTTAATTTTTTAGATTTCAACGTAACTGATTGTGGTGGAGATGGTATTTTCATAGATGAAGCGGAAAGAACCATCGATCTCTCCTCTTTTGAAGTTATGAGATGTGATGGTAAAGGTGTCTCAATGGGGGAAGCTGGAGAAGTGAATCTTTCAGATTTCAATATAAGTGATTGTGGAGGGGATGGTATCTCTATAAGTGGTTCGGAAAATAACATCGATCTCACCTCTTTTGAAGTTATGAGATGTGATGGTAAAGGCGTCTCAATAGGCGGAGCTAAATATGTTAATCTTACAGGTTTTAAAGTGCACGAATCAGGTGAAAGAGGGGTTTCGATCGGTTCTTCAGGAGAGGTGAATCTTTCAGATTTCAAAGTAACTGAATGTGAATCCGATGGGGTTGCAGTAAGGGATGCAGGATTCGTAGACCTAGCAGACCTAGAAATTAAGGATTGCAGTGGCAATGGATTATCTATAGAAGATACAGAAGAAGTCGTCGATCTAACTGACTTCAAGGTGACGGATTGCCAAGAAGCAGGAATCTATATTTCAAATCTAGATGATATTACTCTTGAAAATGTAACCGCTCTTAGGAACGGTAAGGGAATTCATTTTAGAAACTTGGAATCCGGCGACTTAGAGGAAATTAGAGCAAAGGAAAATGATAGAGGGAGTTATATAGAGAAATCTAGAAGGATAACAATCTCAAAGAGCATTTTTAAATCAAATATCCAAGAAGGAATTTATTTAGACGAGGTAAATTTTATTCGAATAAGAAGATCCAATATAATCGCTAATGAATTTGGAATCGTATCGGAAGGTGGATCTGAGAATTCTAGAATATTCAAAAATGAGATTTTAAACAACGAAAAAGACGGTGTCCAACTTCTAGATGGGACTAGACAATTTGGTATAGAAAACAACACGATCTCAAATCATGGTAGGTACGGTATTCATGTTGGTGAGGAGGCATCGTTGATAAATCCTATAGCTAATAATAGCATAATGGCGAATCTTGATTATGGTATCCATATAGAGGGAAATAATAATCAGATATTCAATAACAAATTTATGTTTAATAATGATTCTAACCTCACTTACAATTCAACTAACATTCAAGCTTACGATAGCGGAGATATTACCGATTGGCGGGCTGAGGACAAGAGGATTGGCAATTACTGGTGGGATTGGATGGACAAGTATGATGCTGAGGAAGATGAAGGTGAAGATGTTAAAGTTATCAATGAGTCATATGTAATCGATGGTGAAACGGAAACAGAAGATCCTTATCCTCTATACGCGGAGATAGATAGTTATGAGTTGACTATAGGGGTTGAAGGTGAAGGAAGTATCGAACCCCGGGAAGACACGTATACTTTCTATCACGGTGAACCAGTTATGTTAGAAGCGGAACCCGAAGAAGATTACATCTTCAGTCATTGGACTGGGGATTATCCTAGAGGTGATCGAGAAGATAAAGAGATACGGCTTGTAATGGACGATGATAAAGAATTGACAGCCCATTTTGTTAGCATTGAATCTTTATTTGAAGTAGAGATTATCGAATACGATGAAGAAGTAGTTATGGAGGAAGAACTCCATGTCACAGTTGAAGTACATAACTTAGGTAATATGGATGATACCCAGGAAATAGAACTTCGAGATTTTGAAGGAGAGATAGTAGATAGTCAAGAACTTACACTTTCTTCAAATGAGGCGGATCAGATTACTCTTTCGTGGAATACGGGTAAAGGAGATATTGGAACTGACAATATATCTGTTCATAGCGATGATGATAAGGATGGAGTAGAAGTGACAGTATTTGGTCCCTATTTTGAAGTCAATATTGTTGAATACGACGATGAAGTAAAAGAAGGCGACACGCTTGCCGTTGATTTCACGATTGAGAACAATGGCGATGTAGACAGTGAGCAGCAGATAGTTTTCAGTGTAGACGGTGATGAAGAGGACTCCATGTATATGATGATCGGAGCAGGCGAAAGTGAATCTAGCGAATTCGAGTGGGAAGCTGACGAGACGGGAATTATTGACCTGAAAGTAGCTAGCGAAGACGATTCAGAAACCGTAACGGTAACTGTACTAGAATCATACTTCGAAGTCGAAATCACAGACTACGACGATGAAGTAAAAGAAGGTGCTACGGTTACAGTAGAATTCACTATCGAGAACACAGGCGATTTAGCTGGTGAGCAGGAAATAGTTTTCAGCGTAAACGGTATTTATGAGGACACGATGGATATGACTATTGGAGCAGGCGAGAGCGATACTGGTGAATTCAAATGGGAAGCTGAAGAGATAGGAGATATGGACCTTGAAGTTGCTAGCGGTGATGACTCGGATACTGTGACGGTAACGGTGGAAGAAGAGAGAGACATGATGACGATCATAGGGATAATCGTAATTATAATCATAATCTTAGCTATAATAGGATACGTGATTAAAGGTAGGCATACTGAAGAACCCAAAGAAGGGGAATATTCCGAAGAGAAAGAGCCAATTGAAAAACCAAAACCACCGGTCCCTCCAAGTAAAGAAGAATTTACAAGAGAGGAAGAAAAGGAGTGGATGGAAGAGAGAGAAAAAGAAGAACAATGGGAATCTGAGGGTAGAGGAAAAGAATCAGAGTACGAATCAAAACCACCGATTCCTCCGAGTAAAGAAGAGCTATAAGATAAAAAAAGCGAGGATTTGTACATCGATGGAAAAAACAACTAAGAATGAAGTGAATCTCTAACAAATTTAATACTTAGCAAAGTAATACTTAGCAAAGAGATACAGTTGGATATTTATTTTCTAATCCCAGCTATCTTTATCATACTAGATAGTTTATTTTTAATAAATAATTGTGAAAAACAATTATAAACAACAAAAAAGATAAATAATCAATATAAGATATCAAGCTCAATGAGAACGTTGGGAGATGATGAAAAGGGTATAGCTGGGTTTTTTGAAGACTTACCTACATTGCTCATCGTATTGGTAGCAACTACTCTTTTCCTTTCTACGATGTTGAATACAGTGATGACTTATAGGGATTACAAAGAGACCCAATATATACGGGAGGATTTAAATCAGTTCATCGAAGAAATCAGGAATTGGAACTACCTAGTATTGGAAGAAAGGGGTCAGTTCGCCGGAGATAGGGTATCGTCCCTTGACGCAGATAGGATGAAAAAAGAGTTTAATACAACTGCGTTAGGGTATAACTATCGGGTATTCATCGAAGATAGGAGTGATTACCCAAGACAATTTGATAAGACCATTCATACAGAAGAAATACCAGATGAAGTGGAGATTTACTCTCGTAGTTCGTTCGTCACAGTAGTGGATGAGAGGGGAAATGAACACCTTTGTGAAATGGTAGTCAGCATATGGGCGATATGATGAAGCTAAATCGTGATGAATGTGGACAGTTAAGTCTCTATGACGCACTGATATATTTCACTATACTATTAGTTGCTTCTACAGCTCTTTTCTTTTATTCATTTGAGATGGAAAGAGATGAAGATTTCACACGTACAGAGGAAATGTCAAAGATAACAGAGGAAACTAGATTATCTATCATGCGCAGTACTGTTCCAGAGACCACATATGTGGATAAAAATGGAGATGAGATCCAGAGAGAAAACAATAACGTGGAGTCTTTGATTGTAGAAAAATTGTATTTGATAGACAAAGGGATAGAATCTGACAATATCAGTTATGGAGAAGACATTGAGAGATTAGTGGATGATCTTTTGAGAGGACGCTATGAATGGGCTCTGACCGCGGTATATGTTAGAGAAGAGGAGAGTCTAATAAGAATGAGCCTAACTGATGAAAATTTGGAAAGCGGTGATCAGTCCGAAATATTGGAGCAGATAGATGGAGACATATATACTTCGAGTTGGGACGTAGACATGATTAAAGGAGAAAGAGGGCATGTTAGAATGAATTTTATACTCTCACCTGTATGGCAAGTTGGTCTTTGACCTTGGAATCTTCAATATATCTCAGTATATCGAGTAGAGCAGGAATGCGGAATTGATATCCTACTCTAAAATACAAAGTTTTGTCGGCTCCGTAATATCAAAAAAATCTTTCATCGTTTAATGAGAAGTATTGAATCTCGAAAGCACAAAAATTATAGACGTAATAACCTATTAGGAAGATAAAAAGAGGCCTGTAAAGATGTTGAGATTGATCAACAAGGAAACGGAGAATGTAAAAGAATTCTATGTGATGGATGCCCATCACCATCTGGGTGAAGATGAGGACGGTATGGAGGTGAAACCGATAGGGGTGAACAATTCCTATACTTTCTGTAAGAAAGTAGTTAATGGAGACTCCGAAACGGATGGCTTCAAAGAGGAACTAGAAGATCAACCTGAAAAATACGGGTGGAAAATTCCGGAAGATGGCCTCATAAAACCTCATCCTCTAATAGAGAGTTTCGAATCCGGAGAGATTAAAAAGAGGGGGATAGAATCCTACATGATAGACCAGATTGTCGTGTTTCCGATGCATGACATTTTTAGAGACAATAAAGATTTACTGTACGAATCAAGCAATGATTTTATCAGCAAATGGATAAAGATTCCTCCACATTCGAGAAGATTGATAGGTTTTGGCAGAGTTGATCCTAACGAACCGATAGAAAAAAATATTGAAGAAATAGAGAGAATAGTAAATGAGTGCGGTCTTTGGGGATTAAAGCTCCATCCACAGTCTGATGAATTTGATTTAGATGATCCAGAAATAAAAAAAATATTGAAAAAAACTTGCGAACTCAATATTCCTGTAATATTTCATACCAGTTATGGAGTCGAAGTCAAAAAGTTACACGATATCTGTAATGAAATCATAAAGGAATTCTACGAAGATGGAAAGGAAAGTATGATAAAACAATTGAAGGTAATAGTAGGACATTGCACCTATCAATCAGAAGATGTTTTTACCGCTTTATCTCATCCCTGTATTTATGGAGAACTTTCAACTCTAGGAAACCCACAAAAATATTTTGATATGCTCTCAGAAAATGTTGGACCGGATCGTTATTTCTCGGAATCTCTTCCGCATCTAAAAGAGAATTTCAATGAGATAGACAAAAGAGGGATCAAAGAGATATTTGGACTAAAGGTCACGGCTTTCGAATGGCATAATAAAATCATGATGGGTACCGATAACCCCTATATGCCTGTTAGCAAATCGATAGATCTTTTAAAAGCCCTATTTTCCTCAGATTTCAAATTCGATACTAATGCGATCCAGAATATCCTATCGGCCAATCTTTTGAGGCTCTTGTCACCTCAGTTTACATCTAAAGGGACCTCTTCTACTAATATCCATTTTAAGTCATTAGCCCAACAAAATGTAGAGTTATTAGAAATCCACCCTTTCACGGAACCTAATACCATCGGAAGAGTGAACACCCATAACAATCTCCTCAAAGTGAAAGTAGTAGAGGAAAATGGAGAAGAGAAAATCGACTTATTACTCCACAATAAAATCGAACTCCAAGGAATTGGAGATTCTGAGGAGATAGTAGAAGAGGAAAAATTATCATCTCTTAAGGAAGTAAAGAATAAGAATCCCTTTATCTTTGAAAAAGGGAATCCAAGGGAGATGCCTATAGAGGGAAAAAAAAGAGTATCGTTTATTTCAATTCCTCAGTCCCTCTTATCCTGATGAGATAGAACATAATAAATAAGTTATAGGTCCCATCCCATCAACATTAGATGGTTTCGTAAAAGAAGTAGGTAATTATTTATTACATCTATAAAATAATCCTAAAGAGAAGGACATTTTGTGATATTTATAAATTAAAGTGAATAAGAATCCTGCGGGCTTTCTACAGGAAAGTAAACCTTTCTTTCCATTGCTTAAACAAGTTCCAACTAACAACCCTCAGATGAATTGCTTTGATTCCAATTTAACTCGCCCCTACAGCACAATTATAAATAACTTGTATCTTTTTAGAAATCCATCAGGAGATTCTACTGTGATTCTCATCTTATCAAATTCTCCAAAAAGGCTTTGAAACCCAATCCTACTATTATATACTGTAGACGGGGTTTTCTTACAAGATAAAATGAAAAACCCATCCATTTAGCGAGCAAAAGAATCAGGAAATGTGACTTCTTAAGGGTTTATCCTTTCATTTTGCTCAGGTTCTCAAAAATCTCTTTCACGTTCTTTTCTTTATCTTTTTCTTCTTCCTCCTGAACTTTGGTTGAAGTGAATTGATTTGCTTCTTCGTCGTAGAACTCTATCAATTCTTTTACATCTCTGGTATTGAAATACTTTCCACCACAGGTCTTAGCCATAGCGATCAATTCCTGCTCCTCAACATCTTTCCCGAGGCCTATAGAGTGGAGGACCGTTTTATCTAAAGGCGCGATTTCCTCTTTAACTACCCCTATTGGAGACCGACCGACTGTTCTTTTTCCGTCCGTAAGAAAGATTATCATGGTAGGATATGCTTCCCCTTGTTCCTCCTTTTCCTCTTTGACTATCCCGTCTCTAATTTCTCTAGCTTTTTTTATGGCTTTTTCCATGTTAGTCTGCTTTGATTCTATCATTTTTGCTTCGTTTAATAACTCTGAGGCTATTATCTCGACCATAGTACCCTTTTCTCCAATCTCTCCTCCAGAAATCCAAGACTTTTTCTCACCTTCAACCACGAAATTTAGTGGGATTGCTTCTTCAGACCATAGTATGATGGATATTTCTTCCCCTCTCCCCCTAGAAACTTTCGCAGAAAGGAAAGCCAAGATTGCTAGAAGTGCAGCATCCAATTTTGTTATCCTTTCCTTTTCATGGATCTTTTCTCTTATGTATTCTTTTACTTCTTCATTGCTTGAGAGATTTTCCAAGAACGCATCGTTCTCTAGAGGCTTCATCATATTTTCTTTCTCTGTAGATGACATAGATTTGGAAGAATCTACAAGTAGGATACCGTTAAAAAAACTCTTGTATTTTTTAGAGAGTTGTACATTGACATCCTCTTTAAAAATACCGAATTTCTCTGAGGAAAGGGACGGTTCAATAGACTCGACCTCCACATATACCCCAAGATTAGGAAGTGGGAATTTACTGTTTTGATTTAGATAGCGCCCTCTCAATCTCTCGGTGATTTTGTCTTTTTCTCCCGTTATATATGAATCTACATCAGCCTCTTTATCACCCAATGTATCTATCTTAAGAGAAATGCTATTCAAATCTTCAGGCTTCTCTTCATAACTATCGAGTTCACACTCAAAACCTTCCTCTATGCCAAAATGAAATGATAATCCTTCGGCACAGATAAATTTTCCACTTTCCACTTCATTGTCAACTTTAACTCTCAGTAGAGCCGTTTTCATAGTAGTCGGGAAAGTTACTTTAATGTGACCTTCCTGCTCTAGATTTAGTTTATCTAATGTTTCCTGGTCAACTTTGATATATCCCTCTTCTATATCCCCTTTTTTCATCTGCAATAGCTCGGCCAAATTTATCCCTCTTATGAATTCATATAAGAAGTACTAATTTTTGTTTTTTTTGGTGACTTTAATCTTTATTTTAGCTTTGAATTTTAGCTTAAAGAGGGTTCTAAAAATAATCCTAAAGGAAATTGGCCAACCCTATAATAACAAGTTTGGCTCTCTACTTCAGGACATAAGAGACCTTTATCCTACTCTGTCCCCACAGTTGAAACAATAACTACTCCCCTCTCTGTACTTTGTACCGCAGGTCTCACACCTACCTGCGATCGGGTTTCCACAATGTATACAATATTCATCTGAAGCTAAACTTTGTTTACCACAATTCGGACACGGAATGTGATAATTTTCTCGACTTCTTCTTCCTCTCTCATCTCTATACCTGTCTTTTGATGACCTACTTCGTGAGGGGTCACGAGATCTAGATTTGAAATTTTCTTCCTCTTTAGAGGGAGGTTTTGGAGGGATAGGAGGTTTAGATTTTTCTTGGGATTTCTTACTAGTTCTACCAGATTCAAAACGATCATCAGATTGAGATTCTGGTGAAGAATATCGCTCTTGAGAATCAAGACTCCGACTAGAGGATCTTCTAGATCCTTTTCCTTTATAGGAATACCTTTCTTGACTATAATCGTCTCGGTCGGAAGTCGCTGTGAAACCATCATCCCGATTTGTTGCCCTGTAGTCATAATCACTTCGCTCTGTAGATCTCCTATATTCATCGTCCCTCTGGGGAGATCCTCTGTGATCACCACTTCGGCTATAAGGTGCTCTATGGCCATAATCATCTTGTTGTTCCGGGTAATTATCATCTCTAATTGGTTCACCTCTCCTTACATGTCCACCGACAGCTCCACCGATGGTAGGCAATATCGCATTAATCAATCCTATAATTATGACAACAGTGCTAACGGCTCCCACGACTCCCATAAGACCAGGAATCATACCACCAACTATCATCAGTAAGATAACTAAAATGATGGTTCCGACCATTCCCGCACCGAAACCAGCTTTTGCGCCGTGTTTTGCCCCACCTTTCGCTATAAGACCAGCGAGAAGCCCAGCTAGTAAACCGGCTAGTATCGACCCGATTATCGGTATCCAACCTATTATTATATTGAACAGAATTAGACATCCAAATCCCACACATATAGCAAGACCCAAACTTCCTTTCTCATATTTTGCACACATCTAAATCACCTTTTGACTCTTCTGGATCAAACTTTTTGACAATTCTGGAAATGAAAGGATGATGAAAAGTGGTGGTATCAAGAATATAAATAATACTAGTCTAAGATAAGGTTCTAAACTTGTCATCACAAACCCGATCCCAATACCAAAAGCAAATCCAGTTGCGATCCTATTTTTATTATTGCTTTCTTTGATACCTAAGTACTGAAGACTACCGTCTACACCGATAGGTATAATCAAGACAAGTGAAATCAAAAAGACCAGGGATTGACGTAGGGGTAGAGGGTTATATAAAGAATAACTTAGGATGAAAATTAAAATTCCTATGACTAAACAGCTACAGCGAGCGCAAAGATATATTCTACTTCCTAAAATCTCAAAGGAAAAACACCTTTTTTCTTTTGATTCATCCCTATGATGAGATAACAATAATCCAATAAAAGATTTCACTTCACTCCTATCCAAATATTTAACTCCTTCATCATCAGAGATGCGAATATCTTTCACCGTAACATTAAGTAAAATATTATATTTATTTTTTTGGCTTTGTATTCTTAAAAGGAGGACCAAAAAGGCCAAACATTCAAAACAGACTCTCATAGATGACAAGTGTTGGTATCAAACGGCGCTCCTCAATAAGTAATCCTTTATTCGATAGGGTTGCAAACGGATTATTTTTTCGTTTCTTCTAAACAAAATATTTTTAATCTCAAAACTATTTGCGCTCTTCACTATCGGGCTCTTCTATCGATTTCTTAATAAGTTCCGCTAGAACGATACCCACTCCTTCGACCTCGGTGAGTTCTTCGGTAGAGGTCTCTTTCAGATCATCGAGAGATGTGTAGCCTGCTTCGTATAGATTATCTGCTGTTGAGTCGGACACGCCCTTTATCTCCTTAAACTCTTCAACAACCTTCTCTTTTGGTCTTTTCTTTGCTCTTTCAGTATCCTCCTCGTACGATCTCTCTTCATCTCTTTTCTCTTTTTCTCTTCGCAGTTTTGCCTTCTTCAATTCACGTTTTCGCTTTTCGACTATTTCTTCAGATTCGCTAGGTGTAACATCTTCCCTTTCCTCAACCTCTCTTTTGATCTTCTCTTCATTTATCTTTTCTTCATCGTCTCCCTCTAAGGGGTTGTAGCCCACTTGATGGACGTCATGATCGGAAATGTCCGGATCATTATGGGAGACTGCTTTCAGCGCTATTTTGGACTTTTCCCCGTCCTCAGCGAACTCGGGTATGGTGACTTCCACGGGCACCTCTACTTCACTTTCACCCTTGATAGAGATCTCTTCAGTGACTTTTGCCTTCCACTCATCTTCAGTTGAATCGACTTCTATCTTGAATGTATCTTCCTTTTCCCCCTGATTCTCCACGATGAAATCGTAGGTGTAGGTTCTACCCCGTTCTCCTTCGACTCGGTCTTCCGGGGCAGTGACCAAGACGTCTTGAGGTAAACTTCTGTTAGTTAAAAAGAATCCAGCACCTATCAAGATCGCAGCTATGAGGAAGGCTAACAGACCTATAAAGTAAGTATTCTCCGGGAGTGAGGCTCTCTCCTCTTCCTCGAAATGCCCCGTCAACGATACGTCTTCATCTATCTCTATGACGATGTATTCTTCTTCATACAGTCCTTCCGGCACATCTCCACTCCATTCAACGAATTCGAAATCATCGTCTGATACCGCCTGAATGTGGACTTCGACCCCTTCTTCATAGTTCTCTTTTTCAGGATACACCTCTATCTCGCCTTCACCTTCCATATCTATATCAAGTTCGTACATCACCGGCTCGGGCTGAGTTTTGAGTTCAATAGGTTCACCTATTTCTTCTGTACCCCCCCATTCTATCAAAGCCTTGAACTCGTAAGTGGTCTCGCTTTCAAGCTCGTCGACGAGCAGAGAGAATGTACTTTCGGATCCGACGGTTCTTCTTTCATCGATTTCAGTCCATCCGTCATTGTCTATCTCTCTAAATCTAAAATAGGCTTCGACTTCGTCTTCAATTCCGATCTCGATGACTTCGCCGTGAAGAGTCGCCTCTTCTCTCCCCACATCGGTAGCTTCGAGGGTCACTACTTCAGGATGATCGGAAACGAAAATCTCTGTTTTCACTTCTTCCTCGTAATACGGATCATCCACCGAGATGGTGTATGTACCGGATTCATCTATATCGTGAACTAAAGTTGCAAGCTTGTACTCTCCTCCGATGACTTCCACGGTCTCTTCACCTATCTCTGTTCCCTCCTCGTAGAAAGTGACCGGGTGCTCACCTTGGACTTCTCCACGGTTTTGGATCGCAGCTTCTATAGTGAATTCCTCTTCAACGTAGGTCTCGTCAGGTTCCACCGTCAACTCACTTATCTCGAAGGTAGCCTGTTTCAGGACTTCCAGGCTCGTTTCGTCATGATCATCCTGGGTTTGAACAGAGAGGTTCCGTTCCTCTTCAGAACTTTCAGCGATCCACGAGAACTCACCTTCATACGTGGAATTACCTTCGATCTCTATATCTTCTTCCTTCTCTATCAGCTCGTTGTCGACATAGAAATTGATCTCCTGTATACCTGCAACATCTCCAAGATTGTTTACCAAATAATTTATCTGCACCACGTCTCCTTCCACTATCTCTTCACCCTTGTTCTCTAAGATCTCCCTTTGTAAGACCTCTTGGTCGTCCTCTTCTATCTCAACTTCGAAGTACGCATCTTTTAAGACCTCTATTGAAACCTCATCTTCATCGTCATCGCTCTCTACAGAGATGTTCCTTTCCTGATAAGGTTCTTCAGCTTTCCAGGTGAGGACGTCAGAATAGGTTTTCTCTCCTTCTACGGTCACACCTTCCTGAACCTCTTCGATCTCTCCATCTACTCTCAATACGATGTTATCCTCACCTTTCACGTCACCGGTATTGTTGACGGTATAGAAGACCTTGACTTCTTCTCCCTCTACATATTCATTTCCTTGTTCAGGTGAGATGATCTGTATCTCGAAGAAGGCGGATTCCAAGACAGTAACTACAACTTCGTCTTCATCATTTTGGGTTCGGACAAAAATCGTACGTTCCTGGTAAGGCTCTTCGGCGGCCCAGTTGAAGAGGCTAGAATGAGTCTCATCTTCATCAAGGGTGATATTTTCATCTATTAACACGAGATTATCGTCTATGAAGAACACTACGTTCTGGGTATCTTCCACGTCTCCGGTATTTGAAACAGTGTAGTTGACTTGTATCAACTCACCTTCAACTACATCCTCTTGGTAATGGGTTATATCAATTTCAAAATAGGCATCTTCAAGCACCTCAGTGTCGACTTCAGCTTCATCATCTTCGCTCTCAACTACAATATCATATTCTCCTGCATCGCCTTCACTAGTTTGCCATGTGAATACATCCTCGTAGAACTCTCCGGGGCCTAGAACCACATCTATCTTCATATCTTTGTTAACTACCTCTTTTTCTTCGTCGTAAATGGTGAACTCTATATCCTGAGCATCTTCTGATTCGTTAATGTTCTCTATTGTGTAGTTGACGACCAATTCGTCTCCTTCCACTAATTTTTCATCGTACTCTATGATCTTGACTTCGAAGAACGGTTCTTTGACAACATCAAAGTTCTCGTATTCCGAATCATCTCTTGAAAAGAGTTCGAAAGAATAGTTATCAGTATGGGTGCTGCTCCACTTGAACTGGCCAGAGAAGCTCTCCTCTCCTTCAAGAGTAACGTTCAATTTAGCGGCTTCAAAAATATTCTCTCCTGCAAGATCATACTCATCATGAACCACGAATTCAATGTCCTGAGTATCAACTACTTCACCTGTGTTATGCACGGTGTATTCTACCGCTAGGTCCTCTCCTTCCACGACTTCTTCGTCATACTCTACAATCTCAACTTCGAAGTTTGCTTCTTCCAAAACATCGATAGTGACTTCATCTTCATCCTCATAACTTCGGACTGAAAGGACTCGCTCTCCATATGGCTCTCCTGCTGTCCATACAAATTCATCCTGATAGTCTTCTCCAGCTTCAATCTCAACACCTTCTTCCGTCTCTATCAACTCATCGTCTACGTAGAACTCCATGTCCTGAGTGTTTGGTTCACCACCTATGTTATCGACAGTATACCCCACTGTCACCTCATCGCCTTCAACGTATTCATTTCCCTTTGATGGATGATCTATCGTCACTTCAAAGTATGCCTCTTCTAGAACTTCTATCGTCATTTCATCAAGGTCATCCTCGCTCCCTACCGTCAGATCTCTTTCCCCATACGGCTCTTCTACAATCCATGTAAATTCATCTTCGTACACTTCTCCTCCATCTAACAAGATATCTTCTTCCGTCTCTATCAATTCATCATCAACGTAAAACTCTATATTCTGAATGTCTGTTTCGTCACCTACGTTATGGACGGTGTACTCCACCGTAACCTCATCGCCTTTAATGTATTCGTCCCCCTCTGATGGATGATCTATTGTCACTTCAAAATAAGCCTCTTCTAATATTGTCAGCTCCATCGAATATTGATCGCCTGTCTCATCCTCGGACGCGAGTACGGTGTAAGTTTCAGCATCGCTCACTGACGTGTCGAAGGTGAATTCTTCTGTTTTGGTCTCGCCACCAGCTACATCCACGGTAGTCGTCTTGGGATCGTCTACCACTGGATCGACAGTTAAATTGGTCGAAGCGTCTTCTTCACCAGTATTTTCCACGTCCACCACGATGGTAAAGCTCTCCCCTTCCACGATCTCGGTATCGCTTTCATCATCGTCTATCATGACTTCAAAATCGGCTCTCTCTAGAGTCGTAAGTGTCTTTATTCTTCCTTCGACCGTGCCGTCCCCATCTGCCACCGCACGGAACTCGTAGGTAGTGTCTGGCTCCAGATTGGTGAGGTCTGCGGAGAAGCTGTCGGGTTGGGTTAGAGTCTGTTCTGAAGTTTGGTTTACCAAATTCCCCCTTTTGCCCCACTCAAACCACACAGCAACCTCGTCTGTAGCCCCTAAATCGATCAGCTTGCCGTGGAGTGTGGCCGAGTCGTGGGTTACATTGGTAGCCTCGTGGGTTTGAACATCTGTACTACCTTTGGGAAGAACCTTATACGCGAGGTCTTGAGAATCTTCATCTACTCCGTCCCAGTCCGTCCAAAACAAAACATCGTGTCCCTGATCCATTCTCCTTGTGTCGGAGGGACCGAAAATCTTGTGTTCGTTCAAAGACTCAACTATTTTGGTCGTCTCTTGTTGCCACTCCCCGTCTTCCATCACCGCCTTCCTTATTGCATCAACATCGCCAGTTTCGTCCTTGAAATAGAGTTCAACGGTTTCCGTTTCCTCGTTATAGACCGTCATGGGTCCCTCCCCTCTCCCATATTCGGCTATGGGGTAAATCTCGTCTAGATGGACAGGATCAGACCAGGTTTCGGTCTCAAAGTCGAAAAATCCGTATGAAATAGTTCTATTGGGGTTCATATAAGTTAGGTGAATCCCATCCTCTCCTACGACACCACCTGTAAAGGTGTCGTGTGTGTCTTCACCTTTCTCGTATTCCAGGTCATGCTCGCCGTGCCACCCATCGTCCGGATTCCAATACACAGCGGAGTATTTCGTTTCTTGATACCTTCTCGGCGAAACGAAGACGTACCTAGTCTCTCCAGCGTATTCATACTCGAAGATTCTCTTTGATTCCAGCCGATGATTTGAATATGTCTCCGAAATGTACTCTTTATTCCAGTCTTCGCCGTCATCGGACGCCCATATGGTGAAGTGATTCCATGAATCATCCCAGTCACCACCCACGTACACACGGTACTTGCCGTCCTCGTGTATCTTTACTTCTAAAGCTTTACCACCTATTTCTGTATCCACATCAACGGGATCTTCCCAATCTATAGACCCCTCGCCGTTCAGAGTCCCACTCCTGAAACGGAACTCTGGATAAGTTCCAGCTTCGAGATTTGTAACATAGGCTATCTCATCCCCCTTTATATCCATACTAACACTTCGAGCATCCTCTTCACCCGACCCTATATTGAAGGACTCGCTATCCCACGTCTCAAAGTCGTCGGTGTAGTTGTACCCCACATAATGTTCACCACCGGATTCGTACGAGTAGAAAAAGTAGTAGTGTTCGTTCTCTGGGGCAAAACTATGTCTGACGCCCGTCGGTTGAAGTATTGAATCTTCGATGATATTCGTTAAATTCTTGGCCATAAAGTCCATATCGGTGACATCATAGCTTACATCCTGAGCCTTCAATTGTTCCTTAACCCAGTTTTCTTTCTGGTCGTCTTCCCAGCCGTTTTCTGGTCTTAGAATCGGATAGCCGTCTTCTGCAGGAACTATGTCGTGAGCTATCTCCTGATTCGCCTCTACGGTGTAATAATCGTTGTCGAAGTCGAAGTTCATATTATGCTCGGCCTCAGTCCCGGTCATCTCGCTCGTGGTTAGCCCCAAACCTGCATCACTTGTATCCTGGCCCGAGGCTTCAGTATCCCAGTAAGAGTCGTCTACATCCCCGTGTGAGTGCGAGGCCATCAAACCTCCGACCGACCCTCCCGATGTGACCGCGGCTGTGGAGTAAACGTCTGTAGTATCGGAACCGAAACCGTGTTGTTCGCCCTTGGAACCCCCAACAACTTCATCCCCAGAAACGGTGCCCAAAACGTAGCTCCTCCTGCACGAGACCTGGTTAGCACTTATTCTCCCAGTAACGCCTCCCACGTCTATGCCCCCTTTGACCTCTACGTCGCTAAACGAATCTCTAATTATAGTGCCGCTTGACGAGGCAGCCCCTACTATACCTCCAACATCTTCACTTCCCTCTACACTTCCGAATGCACCGATTCTTTCTATTGTTCCCTCGCCACGGTAGCCTGCCCGTCCTATAAGCAGACCTACCCGATAGTCTCCCGTGACGTCACCTCGGATAATTAGATTTTTAAATACTCCCACACACTCACCGTAATCACGTGAAGGAGTCCTACTAAAAAGACCAACTTCACTTTCTTCAGGTCTATCCATATACAAATCTCTTATCTCGTGCATTCGCCCATCAAACGTCTCTCCAAATCTATCTTCATCCTCGTATCCAAGTCCTATCGGTTCCCAGCCAAGTGCATCTCCTCCCTCTTTCTCTGTCTCGACCCAATAATATTCACAATCCTCCCCTTCACCTGGCTCATTATTAGAATCCGAAGTGTGACTTTGGAGGCAATAATAATCCTTTCCATCATGAGAGACTAAATCATTTTTCTCGTATATTATTCCAGAACCCCAATCCCCTTCATCAACAAGTTGGTTCGATGTCTCTGAAGCATGTTCTTCGTAGCCAGGGGTGTTTTCGTCGAGACTTGAATTCAACGCATAATTAGCACTTAAATTCTTGCGAATATTGTTTAAGTGGTGCCAGTTTTCTATCAGATATGGATCCTCTTCGCTACCACTCCCGCCTCCAAATGATTTTTTTTCCGAACAAAGATACACTTTATCCTCTGACCCTAAAGCTAAATAAAAGCTATCATGACTGAAAGAAAGTGTGCCTACAGCATCCGTTGTTTCGTCCAATATCTGAAGGAGAGACCAATCGGAAGGGTCATAAATATAGGTATTATTGTCAGATGATCCAAAAGCCAATTGGTTTCCGTCTGAAGTAAAAGACAGTGAGTTCACCGCTTCTTCAGCTATCTCTAAAGTTTTTTCTTGAGTCCAAGTCGAAGTTTCATAGATATAAACGGAGCTATCAGTACTCCCTGCTACAAGGTGATCTCCATCTTGGTTAAATGATACTGATCTCACCCTATCGTTAGGTTCGTCTAATTTCTCGATTATATCCCAGGAATTTCTTTCTACAATATACGTTTCATATGGCTCTCTCATACCCAATGCTAGATATTCGCCATCCGGAGTCCAAGACTGGCTGATAGGATCTTCTCCCCAAGCAAAATCATCGGTTCTTTCTATTTCCAAATTCCAGTCATTAGTATCGTAAACAAAAAACCCAGAAGCAGACGAAATTGGTCCTCCTCCGAGTACCAGGTGTTCACCATCTGGACTGAATGATACTGACTTTACATGATCTCCTACATCATTCATTTTCTCTATTAATTCCCAATCTTCTGTCTCATACACAATGGCATCTGGATCGTCTAAAGAATTACCAGTTGCCAGATAATCACCTTCTGGACTCCAACTGATTGACCGATACCTATCGTTTACATCATCTAATATATCTACAACACTCCAATCCTCTGTCTCAAGTATATGAATCTCAGGAACGGGGCTTTGGAGTGTCACAGCTAAATATTCATTATCTGGGCTGAATTCAACTACTCTTACATCTTCCTCAAATTCTAAAATCTGATCGATGTCCCACCAATCATTTCCAATATATTCGTTGGACGTATGAGATAAATAATTTCCCGATGATTTATTTAGTTCTCTAGAGCTGAATGTGAGACCGAGGGATCCCACAAAACTACTCCCTACAAGAATCACAGCTAAAATCACTACAAAACTCTTCCGAAAAGATTTTCGTATCGTAGAGCCTCTATCAAATAACTCAATATCAATAATACCCATCATATCCCTCTTCCAAACTTTCGATCATTCCTATCCCGTATCCGGCCCTTCGAAATATTGATGATATCCTTAATAAATAATCTACTTTATAAAATATTTCCCCTCTATCTCAATTCTTTCATCTAAGTATCTCGAAGCTGTCGCTCTCCTTGCTAACCATCGATTTTCCCTCAAGATCCAACTTCGCTTCTATCTTGAATTTTTCCCTGTCCTCCGCCTCGTCTATCTCTACTTCTAGAGCCTCAGTCTCTTCATAATCTTGTTTGTTGAGAGCGTTTAAAGCCCAGTCAGAAGTCACGTCCAAAACTGAAGCGAAGGTTTGTCTCTCGTCGATCTCGATCTCCACCAGCTTTTCGTCGCGCGTTTTCCCATCATCATCTTTCACTACTATATTCATCTCCCCCTTAACGCTCTCTTCATGAGGATTCTTCACCTCTATCGAATAGGGTATCTCCATCTTGTCCGAGTCAGCGTGTATGAGTTTGGGCCCGGTGTAAGAAACGTCGAGAGAAACCTCGGTCTGAGGCGGTAGTGGGTGCTGTTTCTCCACGAGTTTTTCGCTTTTTTCGTAGACAGCGAGGGTTAGCTCAGATGGAATTTCTCCATCCTCCATATCGAAGTCAGATTCGAACCTGAGTGATTCCTCTTCATCGCTCTCGAACACTGGTATATTGAGAGTGTTTTCTCCAATACGCTCCCCTCCATCAGAAAGGTACCTGCACTCTATCCGTAATTCCTCCATCTTGCTGTTCGATTGATTGCTGATCGAGAGAACGGTATCGATCTTCATCTCAGATTCACCGATATACGAAACTTCGTTTGTCTCCACTGTCAAGCTCACAGAAGTGGGCTGAAGAGCCTTCGGAACATCGGGATAACCAAAATCATCTATGATCGGGTTGAACTCTGGATGGGCTGCACTCTTAGAACTGATCTCGTCCAGTATGAGCAGAAATTTTTGTAGATCGTGATTTGTTTCCCTTAATAGGTACAACTGATATTGTGCAGAGGTCAACGGTGAACCGATCTCATAAGAGCTTTTCGGCCCAAATAATTTTATGAGGGTCGGATCTATATATTGAGATCCTAATAGGTTCATCTCCGAGAACTCCTGTTTAAGCCAGAACATCAGAGATGCGCATGCATCCTTGACGAATTTCATATCTTCCTTTAGTACTCCCTGTTCATCTTTCAATTCTGGATAATATTCCTCGATGGAGTTATCTAGATCGTAACTCTTGGTCAAGAATGGAGAGAGTAAACCGTTCTTGTACGCATTCTCTCTTAAGTTCAAAAGTATTTTTTCATCTATCTTTTCGGGCATCTCACCCTTTTCAAGCAGTTTTTTAGCTTTGAAAGAGATCGCCTGTATCAATACCGCAAGAGATATCCGGTCAGAAAGGGTGAGTTGAGTATCGCTGATCCTGAACTCGATGGTCCCAAACCTCGTGAAGGGGTAAAGATCGATCATCCTTGCAGATTCTTCGTCTCGGGAAATTTTTTCCAAAAATCTTTCTTCATTATCTTTTTCTTCAAGAATAGGTGGGCAGGAAAGCTGGCCTATATTGTTTTCTATCCTCAAAGAGAGAGAAGTTAGTGGTGATATCAAACTTCCGTCTTGATTTTTCTTTATTTCCGGTATCTCTCCTCCTGGGATTGGAGAATTGACGGACAAAGCGATCAGATGGGGAAGATAGTTTCTTAACAAGTTATAGGCTGCTCTCCTGATCTCTTCATCAGGTATCCCTATGTGATGATGATCTCCAAAGGTGACTCCTTGAGAAAAACCTTCAATTGAGTTCATACCAGTTGATACCAAAAGGAGTCCAGTACCCAACTTTTTAACAGCTTTGTAAGATACATCGAACACTGTTTGCAACCACCATTCAAGTTCCTTTAGGTAAATGGAAGGCGGTGTCTGTATCTCCAAGATATTTGTGGTAGTGGTGACATGAGAATCTTTCCCGATTATGGAGAACCAGTCCTTCTCTCCACCAACCTCATATTTCACATGGACCGCCTCATTTCCTGCTTTATCTTTCTGTACCTTTACGCCGTCTATCTTGTCAAGTATATAATCCGGTCCTTCGCCTCTTTTCACCTTTTGATATACAAGATATTTTGCATCTTCCAAAATATGTTCAAATATCTCTTTCATCTTCTCCCCTTCGATCCAATTCCCATCTTGAGTTATTATCTGTAGCTCCGTTTCAATACCATGCGTGAAGGGTAGCTCGATGCGATTTTTGATTTCCTCCCATTTGTTTTCACAGTTGAGTATGATTGATTCAAATTTTTCTATCTTTTCTTCCACATCTCCGTACCTTTCAAATTCCAGTAGTTCTCTGATCTCATCCTCATATTCGCCCACCGATGTCTCTAAATATTTATCAGGGATGGCCTCTTTCTTTCCCCGTAGTTTCTCAAATTTTCCCTCCATATCCTCTATCCATTTTTCCTTTTTCTCCTCCAATCTAGTCTTTATTTCCTCGAGAGATTCTATCGCTGATTCTATATCTTCTTTTTCTTTGAATCGTTGGACACCTTCTTCCGGTAAACTTTCAACATCAGAAATAGAAACCCCTATCTTGCTTATATCTTCGACTAACTCATCGACATCTTCACACAATTCGTTTCTCTCTTTCGTTTTTTCTATCCGCTCCGAGATGATTTTCTCTAACGCTTCTAGATCCGATCTGCATTCTATGAGCGCGCCTTCTTCGATCTTTTCAATTGTTTCTTTCAAACGGGTCTTCAAATCCGAAATATGACCTTCTAATCTCTCTATGTCTTCTATCCTATTCTGCAAATCTTCGCATTCATCGAGTAATCTTTCCATGTAATCTTCTTTCAAAGGTTCGACCTTATCCTCTATCTCCTCGACGGACTCGAAAAACTCTTCGATATCACTCTCTTCCTTCCAACCTATCTTTTCAGCTTTTGATAGTTGTCTTTCAATCTGAGATGTTTCCTCCGGTAGGAAATCCGAGTAAGTAGAGTGACTAATATCTTCAAGTAGTGTTTTACTTCTACTGATAAATTCTTTCTTTTCCTCAAAAATTTGAGTTAATTTGTCTTTCAAGTCAGTAATCGATTCCTCGATGATCTCTGTCGCTGAGTAATAATCCTCTTTTGATCGAGCTTCCGCTAATTGTTCCTTTACCCCCGAAACATCTATTCCAAATCTTTCCAATGTCTCTTTCAGATCTTCTGCCTTCTTCATTTTTTGAGAGAAATTCTCGTGTTTTCTTTCTATCTCCTTCAATTCTTCCTTTAAATTAGCTAGATATTTCACACCTTCTTCTATCCGCTCTCTCTTCAACGAGTTGGCTCTTCTCTCCAATTTAGATTCTAACTCTTCAGTTTTTAAATCTTCAGTCCTCTGTTTCTCTTCAAGATTCCTTTTCAAATCCATGTATTTTTCCTTCAACAAGTTTTTACTTTTTCTTTCATATGTAACTAATACTTCTTTCAATGAGTCAGTTTTTTCTGAGATGTCTTCGTAGCTAGTGTAAGTATTTTTAGCAGTTCTTATTTGCTTCTCAAGCCCCTCTACTTTGTTCCCCTTTCCTATCTGGATTTCAACCAACTCTTCAGCGATATTAAAATAGATTTCTATGGTAGAATAGACCTTTTCTCTTTGATCCACTTTATCTAGTGCATCTTCTAATTTATGGTTTGCTTCCAAATAATTATCCTCTTCTACTAGTCTCAACCCCTCCTCGTATTCAGCTATATGAACCTCCATGCCGATTTCTTCTCCTCTTTCCTTCAGATCTGAGATTTTTCCTTCTAGTTCTTCCAGTCTAGAATGAGTCTCTTGTTTCACCTCTTCTATCAACTCATCAAGTTCTGCTTCAATTTCCTGTAAGTCAGATATCGCTGATGGGTAATCAGTTGATTTCTTGAATTTTTCTATGCGTTCGACCTTTTCCTCATAGTCGAGATCTAGCCCAACGGTTTTAGCAGTGTTTAATTTGTTTTCAAGCTCATCGGCTAAAGAATTTAATTGTTCGTATTGTGATTTGCGTTTCTCAATCAAATTCTCAGCCTTGTTTAAGATGGCGATGCAGCTATCATAGTCTTGCCCCTCATATTCTTTTCTCGCCTCACCTAACTCTTCCAAACATGCCTCAAACTCGACTCCTTCATCCTCTAAATCTGTTATCGTACTCTCTACTTCTTCCATCCGATTCTCTATCTTACTTTCTTTTTCTGACCTCCTATCATCTAGAACGCTCTTGATTTTCTTACATTCTTCGATCAAGCTATCATATTCGCCCCTTTTTTGCAACTCCTCGATTTTATTTTTAAAATCCTCTATTTCTATACCCATTTCTTTAAATCTAGCCATCTTGTTTTTAGTTTCTTTCAAAATGTCTTTCGCTCTTTCGTAGCCTTCCTTTAGTTGAGCTGATAGTTTGTATGCCTCCTCGATTTTATTCAAGGAATTTTTGAATTCCATCTTGGTAGCATTTTCATTAGCCTTCTTTAGAAGTTCTTCAACTTTTCTCGTATTTATTCCTCTTTCTTCTAGGTCGCTCTTATAAGAAAAGAGAGATTCTATTTTTTCCTCTATCCTCCTCGCCTTCTTTCTTTTCTTGTCTTCAACCTTTCTAGATATCTCGTCGATCCTTTCTATTTTCTCTGAATATTCAGATATCTCTTTTGCCTGTTCGAACTTCAAAGCCAATTCGATAGGATACAAACCTCGGGCAAAACACTCTTGCAGTTCTGATTCTACTTTCCCTATTTTCTCTTCAGCCTCTTTATGTCTGCTTTCAAGCTTTTCAGCTAGACTTTTACTTTCTTGTGCATGTCGGATCGCTTTAATGAAGAGATTCTTCTCAGTTTTTTCCCTTGCCTCTTCTAAAATCTCTCTACATTCATCTATATGTATACCATTTTCGACCTTCTCTTCAAGAACCTTTTCCGCTTCCTGAATTTCATTTTCTGCCCTTCTCTGGTATTTAGAATACAGCTCCCGAGCGTCTTCTAATACCGCTTTCGATTCTTCCAAAGCGACTTCCAGGTTCTTCTTTTCTGTTAAGGAATGAACATCCTGCAGTATATCCTTGATTTCTATCTCTGATTCTTTTAATCGAGAAAGTAAATCTTCCAACTTGACAATGTTATCGGTTAACGAATCCTTTTTTTCCTCAAAGATCTCTATATTTTTCTCGATATCGTTTACGATTTCTTGAAGTCGGGTACATTTTTCCATCTGATAGAGGAGACTATCCGATTCACCACTCTCTAAAAAATCATCATCTATTCCCTCTACTGATTCGAGAATCTTTTCTGAAAGTTTTAAGCCGATGCCTTCTACTTTCTGCAGTTCCTCTTTTGAAGAATCTTTTATATCCTCTATGGATTCAAAACCATTAGAATATAACCTTTTAGCCTTTTCAGCACCAACTTCATTCAGTTTAGACAATTTGTTCAACATTTCCCTTTCAGGGATAAAATCGTCATTACCGGAGAGAAGCTCCATACCCTCTTTTATTTTTTTAACTGCTTGGACAGGACTAAAGTGGCTATTTTTTGTAAGTTTCGTGGTCTTTTCATCGAAATCGCCTAATTTCTCTTCGAGTTTACTCTTTTCCTCTTGTATACTTTTTGAAATCTCATCTATCAATTTTTGATAGTTTCTATTTGCTTTTTCATAATCTTCGTAATTGAACAAGCTTGAAAAATCATCTTCTTTTTTTTCAAGCTTTAAATCGATATCTGGTGATCTCTTGAATACCTCTCGTAGTAAATTCTCCTTCTCCCTTGCCTTTTTGAACAACTCAATCCTTTCATCTATCCTTTTTTCAAGTTCTTTCAATTCATCGAACGCTTTTTCATACTCCTCCTGATCTAATTTTTCCCGAATATATGTTTTATTATCAGTGAATTCTGGAAAATAGCATTTCTTTTTTCGATAATTAGTTACTTTTCCCTCCAATTCATCCAGTTTGTTGTTAACATTTTCTTTCAATTCTTCAAATTTCTTCAACAATTCGCTTTCTGATGACCGAATAAGATCGATTTTTTCTTGCATCTTCTCTAAACTCATCGGTTTTTCACTGATCTCAGGAAGTCCCTCTAACAGCTCTTCAACTTCGATCCCGGCTTTTTTAGCCCTTTCTCCCAACTCTTTGATCTCTTTGTTCCTTTCCTTCAGCTTTTCAAATCTTTCCAGCCTGGTCTCCATCAATTCTTCTGCCTTTTCCAACTGCTCTCTAGCTTCAAACACTTTTTCTCTCTGACTCCTTTCCTCAAGTGAGTTTATCTCATTGATTTTTTCATATGCTTTTTCAAGCACTCCAAAGGCAGGATCTAATTTGATACCTTTCTCCTCATTATCTATCATACGATTCCTCAATTCGTCTATCTTTTCTAGCTGATTTATGCTGTAATCCTTGATTTTCTTCTTTATTTTCTCTTCTATAGACTCGAGCATCCCAATAGCCTTATCTAAATCCTCGACTTTTTCTGCCTCTTCTAATTCTAATCTCATGTCTGCTACATCGAGGTCACGATCTTTCATCTCATCCAAATTCATCTCTATTTTTTCATATAATTTTTTGAATTTCTCGTATTTTTCCTTTTTTTCGGTAAAGAGGTTATTAGATTCTTTGAGTGATTCTATTGAGTCCTGGTATTCCTCATCTCTCAATTCTTTTTCTGCCTTTTCTAGTAGTTTTGAACATCTTTCTAAATCGATCTGTGAATCTATTTCTTCTTTTATTTTCTCTTTCTCATTTGTGATCTTCTCTTTCAAAAATTCTTTCACTTCTTCTTCTACCTCTCTCGCCAGGTCCAACTTTTCCTCTTCCTCCCCCTTCTGCTTTACTGTTTTCTCTAGATTTCTAATCTTATCAAGCAGGGTATCCTCTTCAATCTCGTCTGCTAACGGAGATATCCTCTGATAGATGTCTTCTAATCTTTCTTGCTTTTCAAGTTGCCGTTTCTTTTCGTTAATTTTTTCCTCCACTTTAATGGAAATAGACTGAGCCTTTTCAAAATCTTCATCATATACTTTTTCCTCTGCCTCCTCTATTTTTTCCCAGTACGACTGAAAATCCATCTCATACCTTTCATCTATCTCTTCTAAATCCTTTCTGATAGCTTCTATATCAGACTCGATTTTTTCTCTTTCCTCTATTATTGCCGATCTCATATCCTTTTTCAATGAACCCATTTTATTTTCTAAGGACTCGAATATATCTCTGCATGCTTGAGAGTGATTCTGTCTATTGAGATCTTTTTCTTCTAAAATTTTTTCTAGATCTAAATTTTCATTAGTAGGATCTATATCAAAAGAATCGAACTCTATTTTTATACAATCGAATTTACTTGGAGGAGGAACTATATTATCCTCCATCTTGATGATTTCCTCATGATGGTGTTTAATCTCTTTTAAGGCTTTCTGAGATTCCTGCAGATCTTTCAAATGCTCTTTGCCGTTCTCAAAAATGTAATCCCATTTTCCCTCTTCTAATTTCTCTTCCATGTCATCAACTAGTCCAATAAGTTCATCAACAATCTCAAGTATAGGATTCTTAGCGATTTCATTTTTAATTTTCTCTACTATACTTTTCGCTTCTTTTTCTAAAGATGATATATCATTAAATATTTCATCTAGTCTTTCCATCTCGGCATCGTATTTATTATCCAATTCAGATATCTCATCAATCAACTTTAGAAATTCTTTTTCTTTTTCCTCGGGCAATTTCACTCGATCTAAACGTTCTTTTACATTTTCCAACTTTTCTAAAAAATTATCGTGAGTTCTCGATAGATTATTCAACTCTTCCCCGATACTATCGATCTTCTCTATACCTCTTATATAATCCTCAGAACTTATAAGGGAGTTAGCTTTTTCTATTTCTTCCCCTATTTCTTGGATTACCTCCTCTTTAGCGCCCTGTTGCTTCAGGTCTTCTAATTTCTGTTTATAAATCTGAATTTTTTCTTTGAGATCGTCTTTCTTTTGAGTAGTCAAATAAGTGAACTTCTTCTCCAATAACCGAGTTAGTTGTAGTGACTTTTTCAAATTTCCTCCATTCAAGACTGATTCAATGTCATTGATTTTTTTTCTGCAACTTTCTATATCCGTTGCTTCTACATCCAAATTCTCTAAACGATCTACCCGTTTTTTAAAGAGAGGTATGCTTCTCTTGATTTCTTTTTTCAGTTTATTTGCTATTTCCTTAAAAGAAGATGAATCATTTATTGGTTCTTCGACGTCGATCAAAGAGAAATTTAAAGAAAGGATATTATTACAAAAATTAATTTTTCTATCCACAAAATCTATTTGCTTTTTTAGGGTATCTTTATCTTTGGTTTCTAGATTCTTTTCTATCTTATCTAAATAAGATTCTACGGGCAGAGAAACTTCATGTTTTTTCTCTAATTTTTTGCTTTTTTGGTCAAGCTCAGTAATGTATTCTAAAATTTTTTCTTTATCAACTTTTACCATGGACGACCTCCCTAGTGAATCAATCTAAACATATATCTCACTCGGCTTTGTTATCATGATTTATCGACTATATCCTAATAAATATTACCCTCATCTTTTGTCTTGTATTATATGTAAAAAATTTATTCGTGTCATATTGAGATAGCGTCGGTAGAGTTTTCTCGTCAGATTTATCTTTAAGTCTTTAGTTCCTACGTCCGAGATCACTTTCAAAATCCTTGGAGAAAATGGTTGTTTTTTAGCCTATGGAGCATCACGAACTTCAGATAAATGTTCTTGTATCACTCCTTCATACTTTTTCTTTGGCTTTATGAATCTCCTAGTAATCCGCTACAATATCTGATGGTAGAACTGTAATAGTCATACCTTGCTTTCAACATTCTTTCTATAGAGGCCCTTTTTCATTGAACAAAACCATTTTTAGAAATTTTTGAGCCAATGATTCTGTTCTATTGGTTAGATAGCAACCTACCATCCCTCTATGAAGATGGTTTAAACCTATAAATATCACAATATATTCTTTAGTTTACCGGCATTCTCTAAAATCATACAAAATTTTCTTATATTTGATACTAATTTGAAAAATGCAAGCTATAGTGGTAAACAAGGTGAAATGGATATGGTGAAATTGCAGATAGAAAAAGTTAGTACGAGAAAAGCCTGTCTAGCTCCTTCATTGATTAAACAATTGGATATCCATGAAGGAGATATATTATCCATAAAAGAACCCAGTACAGGAAAGAAAGTTGTAGCTTTAGCTACAAAGAATCACGAGATCCCCGAAAGCAAAGTCGGGATTGGAGGGGAACTAATAAAATCTCTCGGAGTCGACGAAGGTTTTACTATCGAGTTAACTCCTTATAGAGAAGGATTGGTTCCGGTGAGAGAAGTAGAACTGGGGATTCAGCCGGCCACGAGCGGAGGGATAAGGGCCGAGGACAGGATGCTTTCCATCAAGAAAAACGAAAAAGAGCTCCTCCAGTTCCTAGGAGATAGGGTTTTTACCATCAATAGTAGATTTGAATGGGAAAAGCATGATGTTATCATAACTATAGAGGACACAAAACCAGAATTAAGGATTGACGATGTGGCGAGATTTGGGGAACTAGAGGATTTTCAATACAAATGGGTCGGAAAAGAAGTAAAAACTTTCAACGGCATATTGTTCATCGATATCTCAGGAAGTATGGAAAGAGAAGACATGAGATGTAAAGGAATTGATTGGGCTATAGACAGGATGAAGCAGGAATTTACGGATCCAGAGGCTCAAGATTTTTTCAGAGAAGTTCAGGGAAAGGAAAATTTGAGTAGATTGAATGGAAGCCTTCTAGCGGCCTTGAAATATTTAGTGGAGAAGATCGGAAGGGGCGTGGGAGAAAAGATTGCCGTCATACTTTACACCACTGAGTCTCACATTGTAGAGTTCGGTGAAGGGAACAAATATTTTAATTCTGCACAACCCACAGAACGGGTCGCTAGCAAACTTCTAAGAGAAGCAAAAAATATTCGCCATGGAAGGACGAATCTTTTGGATGGTTTAAAGAAAGCTAGGAAAATCAATAAGGAATTTCCTATAAATAAGATGAAGATGTATGTTATATTAACTGATGGTCAAGTCGATCATGAAAAAGATTGTCTAAACTTTTTCGAAGAACATATTTATCCAAGGGGAGATATAATCGTTAATACATTGGGCTTAGGAAACGACATAAATGAAGAATTTCTTTCTAAGGTGGCAAGAAATAGTGGGGGGCAGTATCATCACGTGGAAGATCTAAAAGAGTTAGTGGAAAAGTATTCTGAATATGCAATGAATCTTGAAATCCAAGGGGCAAAGGAGTCTATCCAATCTTGGAGAGAATCTAGAACTCAAGATCAAATAATAGATGAACAGATGGTGGAGAGCAACGCTTCAATAAATAAACCTAGGTGTTCTTCATGTGGCAGTGGTTTATCCTATTATGAAGAAGAATGGTACTGCCATAAGTGTGAAAGATATATTAGAGGGGTAGAGGAAAAGAATTTTCCTAGATGTGAAGGATGCGGTAGATACCTCTCGTATTTTGAGGACGATGATAGTTGGTATTGCTATGAATGCGAAATATATGTAGAGATATGAGAGATTATTATGACCATCATAAAAAAAATCGAAAAAAAGCTCAATCCCGAAACATCCTTTGCTGAAAAAGACCAAATCTTAAAAGATTTTGAGATGTTGAAATCGCAAGCTGAAGATCTTGGTATCGATACCTCGAAGGCGGAAGAACTGTTAGAAGAAGCGAAAACCGCTTTTTCAATAAAATCAGAAAAAAGTGGGAAAGCCCTTGCAAATAAGGCGAAACGAGAAATTAGAAAAAAGATTAACAGCCGAGACAAAGCCCGCATCCGGGTAATGCTTTCAAACAAAACCGTTGATCACTATCAAGAGAAAGTCGATTTCGCAAAGAAAGAATATGATTTTACCCCGGAAGAAAGTCAGGGTTTGGAACTATTAAATAAGGCAGATGAAAAGAAATCGGAGGGTGACTACGCTTCTGCAGAAGCACTTGCTTGGAAAGGGAAAAAAATGTTAGAGGAGGAGATCAAATCGAAAAAATTTCGCGACTCATGTAATATGATGCTGGAGTCAATATCGAATCTATATGATTATCTATCAAAATATGATTCTAGCTTTGACGATATCGAGGATGACCTGAAAAGAGCAAAAGAAGCCTTTGAAGAAGAAAACTTCGAGGAATGTCTTTCTTTAGGCTCTAAACTTTTTCTTAGCCTTTTAGAGTCCTTAAGGTCCCTGAAGACGAGTGATTTTTTGGAGGATTTTGAAAATTTAAATCATTTAGAAGAAGTATATAAAAAACTACAGAATAATGTTCGAAGGATAGACGAAGAAATAGTTGGATCTGAAACCATAGAAAATTTGAAGACCGATATTAATAATATACAAGATGAAATAAAACATATAAAATCTCTAAAAAAAGAATATCATGCCTTGAAAAAAGAACAGGAAGACATGCATGAAAAGATTGAGGTTATAAGAGAGAAATACGTCGATTCTGAAGCTATTCAAAATCTAGAAAATGAATTATTAGATGGGAGGAATAGAATTCGTGATTTGGAATCATTAAAAGAAAAATTTAGGGATTTAGAAATGCAGATTGAAAAGATGGAAAACACAACCCTTCAAAAGAAGGATATAGAAGAAATGAAATCGCAATCAAAAACCCTTGGGGAGGGAGGAATAGATAAATATATTAATTTTGAGATAGAAAAAATAAAAGAAAAATGCGATCATTTAGAGAATCAGGAAGGAGTGGAATTGGAATTAGACGAAGCAAAAGAAAAACTCGATTTGTTTAAAAGAAAACTTCAGGAGAAAGAGGAAGAGTATTTTTTAACTAATCTCTCCCGAATAGCAAATATTGAGACTTTGATAGATGGAGCTTTGTTAACTGAGGTTAAGATAAAACAAGATGAGATCCAAAATCAAATAGACGATATACTTTCGATACCTAAAGAGGTTCCGAAGAGGCCAACTACTGTTGAAAAGGAAAGAGAAGATGAATCTGAAATATTAGAAATCTTCAATACCTCTCCTAGAATTGAAACAGAACGTCTTGATTTAGAGTCAGATTTTGTAGTAATTACACATCCTAATTTTCCTTTATACGATTTTTCTTGGATCGAAGAAGTACCCTCTATAATAAATTGGATAGATTATTCAGAGGAGGACATCAGTATCCTCTTAAAAGGTTTGATAACTTTTGACGAAGTCATAGGGATCGATATGATTATCTTGCTGAATAGTTTTGACTTTGAGATAGAAGAAGAATTAATTCTCTTTTCGGGTCTTGGGAGAGAAAAAGAAGAATGGCATAAGCTATTGCCTTCTCAGGTAAGAGAAAAATCTTACATAGACCGATCAAAAGGAGTTCAATCTCCACTATATGAGCGACTAGTAGCTAATACAGGAGGCATGGTAATCGACATCACCTTGAATAGGAAGGCTAAGGGAAGCAATGGAGTATACGAAAAATTAATAGAAAAACTAATTGAATAAAACAAAACCACTTTTCTTTTAGTTAA
>SL_8KL_010_SEDDRAFT_10000400_pt1 | contig 37750 bp, 35 predicted proteins | sample SodLakKL_010_SED_4_FD_11160 | JGI IMG/M metagenome (IMG submission 11160)
GTGCTGTACCCAGCCACTGAGCCCGGCATGCCATCATTCGCTATAGCTTCCCCGCTGTATATAACCCGGCCCAGATCATGGCCGCGCCTGGTTTCCACTACAACATGAACATCCCGGCCGGCATGGTAGCCCGGGCCGAGGGCGATAACCAGCGGGGCAAGATCAGGGCTGACCCCGGTATTTTTTTTGGACAGGGTTGCTTCAACAAAAACGTCGGGTTTTAAATAAGGTATAAGCTGCAACAGGGGGTCTATGACTACAGGAACCAGGCCTCGGGCTATCAGGGTAAAAATATAATTAATAACTTCTTTTTCTTTTTGTTTTTCATTTTGATCTTCGCGACCGGAAACGATCCCCTTTACTCTCCGGGCCCGCACCCCTTCCACTTCTGCTTCTCCTTCAAATACGGCCCCGGCAAAAGAAACCGGGCGGCGGATAACCGTCGGGGTTTCCTGCTCGGTCATCACAACTTTAAAACCGGCCCGGTAGAGGCGGTGGGCCACACCCGTAGCCAGATCACCCGCCCCCTTGATCAAAACCAGCTGCCGGTGCGGTTTTTTTATTTCCGCGTCAACTTTGCCCACGATCAACGTCCTCCCCGCTGTAGCGAACTTTGACAATTTCAGCCGCTATACTCAGGGCAATTTCAGCCGGTGTCTTTCCTCCTAAATCAAGACCGATCGGGGCATGAACTTTTTCTAAATCTGCCTCCGTAAAACCCTTTTGCTTTAGATTGTCAAAAACCGTCTTGATCTTAGTGCGGCTTCCAATCATCCCGATGTAAGCCGCATCAGAGCCGGCCACTTTTTCCAGGGCCACCTGGTCGTATTTATGGCCCCTGCTTAAAATGGCCAGGTAAGTATTCCCTGTAATTTTGAAATTATCGAGAGTGTCAGCAATATCAGCAGCCACCAATTGATCTGCTTCGGGAAACCGCTCTTCGCAGGCATAATCTTCCCGGTCGTCAATTACGGTTACCCTGAAGTTAAGCATTTTGGCCATCCTGGCCAGGTGCTGGGAGATATGGCCCGCCCCAACAATGACCAGTTCCGGGCCGGTGACAAAACAATCAATAAAGGCGCTCACTTCCCCGCCGCAGACCATACCCAAATCGGCCGCATCGTCATTGTTCAAGCTGTAGGATGCATAAAAAGGTTCTCCTTTTTTTATCGCCCGGCGGGCTTCTTCAATCAGCCGGGCTTCCAGGGCCCCTCCGCCGACGGTGCCCAGAATCGAACCATCTTCATAAACCAGCATTTTGGCCCCGGGTCGGGAAGGAGTTGAACCGGAAGCCGTCGTTACCGTAACCAGGGCGGCCGGTATATTTTGGTCCAGGCAGCGCAGCAGTTCTTCTATGATCGCTCTGGGATCCATTTAAAAACCTCCTTTGCCAAAAGCACAATCGGGATAAAGGCACGATTCACAGCGGCGGCAAAAACCGCCGTGCCCGAGGGCGGCAATATCTGAGCTTTCAATTCTTTCGCCGGCCAGCAGGCGCGGCAGGACCAGATCGAAGATGGTAGTTTTAAAATACATGCCGCAGGCCGGCACCCCGACAACAGGCACCGGGCCGTGATAGGCCAGCAAAAACATGGCCCCGGGCAAAACCGGCGCCCCGTATTTTTCAACTTCAGCCCCGCTCAGCCTGATCCCGGCCGGGGTAACATCATCGGGGTCAACGGACATCCCGCCCGTCACTACGACCAGGTCACAATTTTTTTCAAGGAATATCTTTATTTTAGAAGCGATCAACCCGGCATCATCGGGGGCGTAATCGAGCAGCGGCTCAGGCAAACCGAAATACTGCGCTTTTTCTTTTAAAACCGGGGCAAAAGCATCCTCGATCCGGCCCTCATATACTTCTCTGCCGGTTATAAGCGCCCCCAATCTTCGGGGCTGATACTTTAGGACCCTGATCAAGGGGCCTTTTAGGGCCCTGATCTGTTCAGCCTGCTCTAAGATCTCTTTCTTTACCGCCAGGGGAATAACCCTGGTTCCGGCCACCCGCTCCCCTTTTATAACCGGGCTGTTGGTGTGCAGGCTGGCCATTACAACGCCGGGCAGCTGATTGATTTTAAGCAGGCCTTCCACCTCAACTTTGAGCAGCCCGCTGCAGGAAGCGATGAGATCAACCCGCCCTTCAGAAGGGCCCTCCATGGTAAGGCCTTCACCGGCTGCAATAGAAGCCAGGTCCAGGCCGGCCTCATCCTCATGAAGCTCATCTTCCTCGAGATCCAGAAAACAAACGTGCTCTTTGCCGATATCGAGCAAAAGCGGGATGTCTTCCGGTTTAATGACATGGCCTTTCTTAAAGGCCGGCCCCTTGCATTTTCCCCTGACAATACGGGTCACATCATGAGAAAGCACTTTCCCTACGGCATCTTTTGTGCTGGCATAAGATATTTTCAACGGGCCACCTCCGAATCAAAGCGTTATGCTTAACCTCATATAACGCTATCATAAATATATTCGTTCCTTGTAGAATTGTCAACGTGGTATCGAAGGCAGTTGTTGTAAGGGGGATAATTACTTCTCCCACCAACCAGGCCCTGTTAAACCTCGATCAAGGTCGAATCGCCCTGGGCCAGGCCTCCGCAGATGGCTGCCACTCCCAGCCCTCCGCCTCTTCTTTGCAGTTCATAAATCAGGGTCATGACCAGGCGGGCGCCACTGGCCCCCACCGGGTGCCCGATGGCGATGGCTCCTCCGTTCACATTAATTTTTTCCCGCAGGCTTTCCAGTTTTGCTTGATCCTCCCCGGCCAGGATTTTGCTGCTGACCAGGGGCATGGCGGCGAAAGCTTCGTTTATTTCGATCAAGCTGACCTGTTCCAGGTTTATTCCGCCGCCCCCTTCCAGGGCCTTTTCAATGGCCGGGGCNGGGNCCGCCGCGATCAGGTGAGGCTCGAGGGCTACACTGCCGGTACTTTTCACCACGGCCATGATCTCAACGCCCAGCGCTTCAGCTTTTTCCCGGGACATCAAGATCAATGCCGCTGCGCCGCTGTTCAAACCCGGGGCATTGCCGGAAGTGACCGTGGGGCTGCCGTAGATAAGCGGAAGCCGGGCCAGGTCTTCCAGGCTCGTATCGGGCCGGGGCTGTTCGTCCCGCTCGATCAAAAGGGACCCTTTTTTTCCTTCAACCCGGACCGGAAATATTTCCTGGTCAAGCTTGCCCTCTTCCAGGGCCCGGGCNTAGCGCTCCTGGCTGCGCAGGGCCCAGCGGTCCTGTTCTTCACGGCCGACCCCGTACTCTAAGGCCACTTCNCCGGCATCCACCGCTACCGGGTTCCAGCCGGAGTAACCCAGGGCATACATGGGATCGATCAATTCAGCCGGNCCCAGGCGCCGGCCCCAACGCATATCCGGGGCCAGGAAAGGGGCCCGGCTCATGTTCTCGGAGCCGGCCGCCACAACCACGGCTGCTTCCCCGCTTCTTATCGAACGGCAGGCCAAATGAAGGGCGGTCATGGATGAACAGCAGGCCCGGTCGATGGTCAGCGACAGCACGCCGGCGGGCAGGCCGGCCTTGAGGACAGCCTGGCGGCCCAAAACATTGGTTTCCATGGCATTTTCCGCCAGGACACAGGTGCCGAAATAAAGTTCATCGACCAGATCGCTGCCCCGGTTCAAACGTTCCAGCGCTTCCCGGATCGCCATCACGCCTAAATCCAGGCTGCTCAGGTCCTTCATCGCCCCGCCAAACCTGCCAAAGGGGGTCCGGGCGCAGGCTGTGATAACAACATCATTCTTTGCGCACATAGGGTCTCCTTTCCGCTCTAAACCTGACCGGGATTACCATGTGAAAACTACTTTAAGCAACGCCTTAGTTTTAAAAAAAATTACGGCTTGTGGGCTGCTCCAGGGCTCATTAAACCTGTAACAAGGCTTGAATTAATGTAATGACTGCTTAAAGGGATGCTAATCGTACTGGTAAAATCCGCGCCCGGTCTTGCGGCCCAGGTGGCCTGCCTCAACCAGCTTTCTCAGGATCTGGGGGGCCCGGAAGCGATCGCCGTAGGCCTCCGTTAAACCCTCGGCGGCAAATACCATGGTATCCAGGCCGACATAATCGGCCAGCTCAAAGGGCCCCATCGGGTAATTAAGCCCCAGCCGGACCGCCTTGTCAATATCTTCGACCGAGGCGACTCCTTCTTCCAGCACTCTCATACACTCCAGCATATGGGCGGCCAGGACCCTGCTGGTTACAAAGCCCTGGGCATCTTTGACCAAAACGGTTTCTTTGCCCATTTCCCGGGCCAGATCCTGGATAACCTGCACGGTTTCTTCCGAAGTGTCCACCCCGGCCACGATTTCCACCAGCCTCATAATCGGGGCGGGGTTAAACCAGTGCATGCCGATTACCTGTTCCGAACGGCCGGTAACTGAGGCAATATCGGTAATGCTTAACTCGGTGGTATTGCTGGCAAAAATGGTCCCTTCGTCACAGAGCCCCTCCAGTTCGGCGAAAATTTCTTTTTTAAGGGCCAGGTCTTCCGGGACGGCCTCTATGACTACCTGGGCTCCTTCCACCGCATCGGCCAGCTCAGTAGTAGTGAAGATATTATTCAGGGCTTCTTGCGCCTTCTCGTCACTCAGTTTTCCGGCTTTGACAAACCGATCCAGGCTTTTCCTAATTCCCTTCAAACCCCTGGCCAGGACTTCATCGGAAACATCCATGATCCCAACCCGGTATCCTGAAGCGGCCGCCACCTGGGCAATGCCGCTGCCCATCTGGCCCGCTCCCAGAACAGCAATCTTTTTAATTTCCATGCTTTATGCCCTCCTCTGTAATAAATTTATTTACAAGGCCGGCTTACTTTTTACGCCACAAGGGCAGGTCGGTTTCCGGGTCATATTCCCGCTGCAGGTCGGGACCGACAATCTCTTCGATCACAAACTCCCCGGCAAAAACCACGGTCCCTTTCTGCAGGTGCCCGCCTACCAGGTCTCCTTCACTGTCGCCCAGGGCAAGGTGCAGGTGGGCGACCGCTTCGCCGTCCCGCAAACTAAGGTTGCCCAGGCAGCTCACTATTTCCAGGTGCCGGTCAAACTTCCGGTCCTCGTAAACCCTCTTATCCTGGTTATAGTAGCTGATCACCGCTTTTTCCACGGCGCCGATTATTTCCACTTTGGCGCTGGTGATCTTTTCTTCGGCAGCAAACTGCTGCACACTTTCCAGCAGGTCCGACCGGAAGGGGATCCTGCCGATCCAGATCCGGCCCTTTTCTCCTTTTTGATGCCACATAGAAAAACCTCCCTGGCTATCGATATTTTAGCTGCCGCGATCTCTAAAAAGCGCTGTAACTGTATAAGGCAAAACCGGCAAAGAGGCCGAACAAAATCCCAAGCAGCCCCAGGGCCAGGCTGATGATAATCAGGATGCCCTGGATTTTGAAGTAGGTATTTAAATTGTCGACAAACATATTAAAATTGACTGAGTAGCCCTCCCCGGCCTCTTCCATGAGCAGGGCGTCGGCGTACTGCTTGGCGTTGCGAAGCTTAAGGCCGAGAACAATGGCGATGATCCCGGGAACAGCCCCGATCACAAAGGCAAAAACCCCGGCCAGCGCCGACAAAGCTCCACCGATAATAGTGATAATGCCCACGAACCCCATCCATGTGCTTAACTGCTGCATCTTAACCCGATCCATTAATCTCATCCCTTTCTGGATTTATAAAAGCCTAAGATCTGACCTGAAAATGTAAATTACAATTTTTATCCATCAGATGGTGCCCTTTTTAAAAGGGCATGAGTTCTATCTTTAGACTGCCTCGGATTGGCGGTTAATGGCCCGGTCCTCTATATTGCCACCATATTTCCTCCCAAAAGTTCCGCCGTCCCGGGGTCGCAGGTGGCAATTATGGCCTGTTTGCCGTGGGCAAACTTCCGGACCGCCCGGGCGGCCGCCTGTTTCCTTTCCGGATCTAAGTTAACCAGGGGATCATCCATGAGCAAAAAGCCCCCGGCATCCTGGAGGAGGTATTCGGCCATGGCCAGCCTCAGGGCCAGGGCAGCGCCGCTGGCCGTGCCCGCCGAGAGCAGTTTCAGGGGCAGGGTTTTTCCATCGGCAGAGGTAATCCGGTCCGGCAGGGCCCCATCCAGTTCCGCCAGGTTATAGCGATTATTGGTGGCCAGGGCCAGGTACCCGGCAAAGGCTTCTCCCAGGGGCGCATAAGTGCCGGCATCCAATGCTTCTTTCAGGGCATAAAACTCTTCCCGGACCAGTTTGATGGCCCTGCCCTGGCCTTTGAGCCTCTCCAGCTGCTCATCGGCAAGGTCATAAGCGGTTTGCAGTTCTTCCGTAGACTCTTCGGGCATCCCGCCCTGCAGCTCGGCCAGTTCGGTTTTTAAATCCATAATTTGCTCTTTATTTTTTTGACTCTCACTGCGCATTTCTTTTAACGCGGCAAAGAACAGCTCGGTAGTTTCATATTCTTCGGGCAGCGGCGCCAGGGCTTGCAGTTTATGCTTGATCTCTCCGGACTGCTGCCTCAAGGCGGCCAGTTCCTCGAAGGCCTGATCATAGCTGCCGTGTTTTTCTTCCCACTGCCGCAGCTTTTCCTGTTCCTGTTCCAGCTTATAGTTTAAGGAGCTTACAGAAATTCTCGCTTCTTCGAGCTCGGTTTTCACCTGCTCCGGATCGCGGACCCCCTTTTCGGGGCCGGCTGCGGCCACTTCTTTTTCCAGCTCTTCCAGGGAAATCTGTCCCAGAGAGCTTTCCAGCTTGATCCGGGCGCTGTCAGTTTTCTTTTCCAGCTCCTCACGCCGGGAAGCAGTTGCCCTGGCCTGCTCCAGGCCGTCCAAAGAATATGCTTCCAGCCTGGCGGCAAATTCCGATCCGGCCCTGCCGGCCCGGTCAATCAAATCATCTACATCCTCTTCACCGGCCCGGATCTTGATGGTCCAGTCAGCGCTTTCCAGGATCAGCCTTCCGGCCCCTTCCAGGACAGCTTCTTGGTGGACCGCCATTTTCCTGGCTTCCTCAAGGCCGGAGGTAACCGTCAAATCCAAAGCCTTTTTAACCTGGAGGGAAGCTTGTATCTTCATCGCCTGGGCCAGCTCTTTTAACCGCTCCCTTTCTGAGTATTTCTGTTCCAGGAATTTTAGTTCATCTTTGCCAACCGGCGGCAGTTTCTCCAGCTCTGCCTCATTGGACCGGATTTCTTCCTGCAGGGGTCTGGCCTGCCGGAGCAGTTCCCTTTTGCGGCGGGTTTCAAGGACCGCTTCTGATTCCCGGAGCTCATTTTCCAGGCTCTCGAGCCGGCCTTTTTTTTCTTCTATTTCCTTTTTTAACCCCTTTACCCGTTCTTCCACCCGGGGCCACTCAGAAATTACTTCTTTCAGGCCGGTCTCTTTTCCCATAACCGAGTCCAGTTTTGGCTCCAGGGCGCTCCTCTGGCGGGCATCGTCCTCGAGGGCTTCCATTTCCTTTAAGCGGATCGCCATTAAATCCTGGGCCCGGGTTTTATCAATAAGCTGTTGATTCCGGTCGGTAATCTTTTCTTCCAAAGCCTGAGTCTCTCTTAATTTACGGCGCAGCTCTTCCCGCCTGTAATAGGCGGCCAGGATGGCACCGACATTTTTCTTGTGGGGGTTGTTGATATCGCGCCCACCCCGGGGGCCGTCTAAATCCGGGTCCCAGTTCTGCAGGAGGCGATCATGCTCATCGTTTATTTTAGTTTCAAGTTCCTCCAGGGAGACGCCGCCCGATTCATGCAGGGCCGAGCGGAGCAGGCCGGAAACGGTCCCCAGCGCTTCCCGGTTCTCTTTTAACCTCTCAAAAGTGCGGTTTATCTCCTCCTGCCTGGCAAAAAGGACCCCTTTGTAGGTGCCGGCTCCGAAGCGAAGATGTTTCCCCAGCTCCTTCCGGGCCTGGCCCGGATCGTTTATTTCACTGCCATCGGCTAAAACCATCCGTTCCTCTTTGGTCCCTCCCCAGGCACAGTGGTAGGAAAGGACCTGGCCGGAGGCGGTTTCAAACTGGACTTCTGCCCGCATTGTATCCCCGGCCGGGTAAGGCAGGCAGTTTTGCAGGAGATTTTTCCATTCTTCGCTTGATTTCCTGACCCCTGCTGGAACGAATAAAACGGCATAGATGGCGTTGATCAGGGTGCTTTTCCCCGCTTCGTTGGGTCCGAGCAGGACATTTAAGCCCTGATCGAAAGTATATGTTTTGTCGGCCACCCCTCCAAAAGGGGCCAGGCGTACTTTTCGAATGATCATCGCTTCACCTCTTCAACCAGGCGGTAAGCGGCCTGCAGGGCCTCCCGGTCCCCTCTTTCGGCCAGCCTGGTCAGGAAGCGGTAAGGAAAAGAGCCTTTGGAATATTTGGCAGCGATAAGGGCGGGGGTAATCTCCACCGCCAGTTCGCCGTCGTCTATTTCCAGGTAAAAAAACCCTTCCCGCAGGCTGTTGTAGATTGCCAGGCGAGCCCGGTAATCCTCTTCGGGCAGAGTTCCGGAAAGCTTCAGCTTGACCAGGGTCTGCAACCCCGCTTCAGGATGTCCCGATCCGGGCTGCAGAGCTACGAGGTCCTCCCTGGCCCGGATCGTTTGGTGCAGTTCCATAAACCTGAACCGACCGGTCTCTATCGAACGGCTCAACGCCCCGCCTGAATCATGCAGTTCCGTAATCCAGGCCCGCCCTTGATGGCGGCAATCAAAACCGTCCGGTTCCGGGGTGCCGCAGTAGAGGAAAGGCCTGTTTTCAGCCTCCTCCTGGTCGGGGTACGGCCCGTGGGTATGGCCCAGGCAGATTAGGTCCAGGTTGAGGGCGGCCAGCTCCGAATCTTCCATGGGATAGTACTGGCTTTCAAAGTCAGGGGAAATACCTTTGACCGCGCCGTGGGCTATCCCGATATGCCATTTCCCTTCCGGTTTTTCTTCGAGGTTTTTAATCCAGTCCAGGCGGTTGGTGGGAGAATGCTTGGCGTCGCAGGGAGCCGGGTAAAGGACGGCATCGATCCCGAATTCATGCAGTTGATAAGGCCTGTTCTCTGTCAGCAGGAGCAGCTCTTCCGGAGCCCTTTCCTTAAATTCGGGCCAGAGCGAACCAAAGGGTTCGTAGTAGTCATGGTTGCCGGGCAAAACTGCCACACAGCCCTGGAAGCGGTTTAGAATATCCACCGCTTTTTTAATGATAGCAGAAGCCACATTGGCCCGGTGGAAGAGGTCCCCGGCAATGATCAGAAGCCGGCACTGCTCTTCATTGGCCTTCTCCACCAGCCCCGATAAAGTTTCAAACCTGGCCTCAACCAGCTGCTCCCGCACTTCTTCGGGATAACCCCGGTTTCTAAAAGTCATTCCCAGGTGCAGGTCAGCCGTATGCAGCAGTTTAAGGGACAAGTTAAAACCTCCCCGGCTTTTTCTGGCAGGTTAAGGGTAGTTATAATAAATATTCGCGAACAGCCGGCCAAACCCTTTTCAGATCTCAATAAACCGGGCCTCGAACCATCATGTTTCATCACAGGCGGTCAGGTTATAATTGGCTTTCAGGCTGCTGCCCGTGAAGGTCCTGTGAAACCCCTAAAGACCGTGTTTTAGGCAAAAAACCTTAAAGTGGGGCAGCCATAATCTGGTAAGGGGCGATCAGTTTTGCCCCGCCAGTTCAACCGCACTTTTCATCGTATCCCCGGCCTGGCCGTGGATGACCAAATCGGCAATGTCATCAAAGGGTGTCGGCTCCCGGTTGACAATAACCAGGGCCGCGCCCGCTTCCTTGGCCAGCTGGGGCATAAAAGCGGCCGGGTAAACGACCAGGGAAGAACCGATGCTGATAAAGAGATCGCAGCTGCGGCTTCGTTCCTGGGCCTCTTCCAGGGTCCGCACGGGCAGCTGCTGGCCAAAAGCGATGGTGGCCGGCTTGAAAAGCCCTCCGCACTCCGGGCAGTTCTCCGGTATTTTCCCCTGTTCAAGCAGTTTGTAGGCTTCTGTCCAGGGATAGTTGGCCGCACAGTCAAGACAGCGTATTTTCCACATCGTCCCGTGCAGTTCCAGGACTTTTTCCGGGCTGTTGCCGGCCTTCTGGTGCAGTTCTTCTACATTCTGGGTAATTACGGCGCTCAGCCGGCCCCGTTTTTCCAGCTCGGCGATAGCCAGGTGGGCCGGGTTGGGCTCCACACCCCGAAATTCCCTGTAGGTGACCCGAAACAAATCCCAGTACCTGCGGCGGCTCTCTTCGGAGGAAACAAATTTCTGGAAAGTCATTTCCCTGGGATCGAAACGGTCCCAGATCCCGCCCGGGCTGCGGAAGTCGGGCACCCCTGATTCTGTGCTTACGCCGGCCCCGGTAAAAACGACAATATTGCGGCTGCCTGCGATCAGTCCCGCCAGCTTTTCAATTTTTTCTCCGCTCATCTCAGATCACTTCCTCAAAGCAGCAGATTCCGGCCGGGGGCTGGAACCCGGCCCTTTCTGCTTCTTGTGCCTGGTTCCATTATAATCAAACCACCCCCTTTGATGCAAAAACCGTTAAATTACAAATTATCCCCTTTAGCCGCTGCCGGCAGTAAGCCGGACCCGGGCTTCCCTGGACTTATTAGCCTGCATCCCATGCCCGGCTGGTGTTGATCGGATTAGCCATCACTGGTAAAATCTAATCAACTGTTGAACCTGGATATCGTGTCAATGATTATTCAGCAAGCTCAAAAGCTTGCTGTTTTGTTCGGCGGATATAATTAAAACGAGGGTGAGGGATTAGGAGTGAACATGAAAAAGATACTGCTGGTGGTGCTGGTTGTCCTGGCCACTAATATATTGACCTTTTGGGGGGCAAGGAGCCTGGGCCCGGAAACGGCAGGGCCGGTGGGTGAAGAAACCGCGGCCCCGGCTGACCTAACAGAGGATTTTCAGCTCTTCCGGGAAATTATAGACATCCTGGAAAACGAACATATTAATGAAATCGATCAGGATGAACTGCTGCACGGCGCCTTTAAGGGCATGCTGGAGGCGCTTGATGATCCGGAAGCAAGCTACCTGGACAGGGAAGACTTTGAAAACCTGAGGGTGCAAACTGAAGGAGTATACGGAGGGGTTGGAATCGAGGTTTTCCTTGATAATGACTACGTCACCATCGTAGCCCCAATTTCCGGAACCCCGGGCGAGGAAGCCGGCCTGAGTTCAGGAGACCGGATTGTCGCCGTCGACGGCATCAACCTGGTCGGAGAGGATCTGAACAAGGCCGTCAGCCTGATGCGCGGCGAACCCGGGACCGATTTGGAAATGGAAGTAGAGCGGCCGGGTGTAGATCAAGTGCTGGTCTTCGAAATCACCCGGGAACAGATCGAGCTGGATACCGTACAACACGAGATGCTGGATGATCAAGTGGGCTACATCAAGCTGACCAGCTTCTCCGATACTACGGCCCAGGAATTCGAAGCAGCGGTCGAAGAATTGAAACAGAAGAACATGGGGGCCCTGATCATCGACCTGAGGAACAACCCGGGTGGACTTCTGAGTGCGGCGGTCCAAATTGCCGACATTCTCATTCCCGAAGGCCCGATTACCCATATTGAAAGCCGCGAGGGCAGGATCGAAACCCATAGTTCCGAACGGGAAGCACTGGGGATCCCCATGGCCGCCCTGGTAAACGGAGCAAGCAGCAGCGCTTCAGAGGTCCTGGCCGGCGCCCTGCAGGATACAGATGCGGCTGTGATCATCGGAACCCAAACTTTCGGCAAAGCCTCCGTGCAAAATATCAGGCCGCTGAGCGATGGCGGAGCCCTTCGTTATACTGTCGCCCACTACCAGACCCCCGGGGGGAGAACCATTCATGAAGAAGGCCTGACCCCGGATCTGGTCGTAGATCCGCCGGCCATAGTCGAATTGGCCATGCAGCCGATCAGCACCGGCCTGGTTGAAGGGGACGAGGGGGAAGAAGTGGAGACCCTGCAAAAATTATTGGCCGAATTCGGCTACCTTGATCAGGAAGTAAGCGGTCACTTCGATCGGGTTACCAGGGAAGCCCTGGAAGCATTTCAAGAAGACCAGGGCATTTATGTTACCGGCGAAATGAGCGAAATGGTCGTCAGGAAGTTTCATGAAGAAATTGAAGCCCGCCGGAAAGAGGACGACCGCAAGCTGGACCAGGCCCTGGAATTATTGAACCAGGAGCTGGAGTAAACCCTTACCAGCGGGCATGGTGCTCTTCAGCCCAGCCCAGCAGGTTTTCAAAAGTGTAGGCAGTGCCGGCATCATCTTTAACGGTGCCGGAAAAGCGGCCAAACAACTGGGTCATCTCTGAACCGATCAAGAGAACCTTGTTTTTGGCCGCTCTTTTAAAGAAAGGTTCAAAGGTAACATTGACCCGGTCCGACAATGCGGTGCGGATGTTCCAGGGATATGAAAAATTCCTTTCGTTATATTCAAAGATTACATCTTCGCTAATCTTGCTCAATTTCCCGTCCAGGCAAATGCCGTTTTCGTTCATGCCCGTGCCGTCGGTCCATCCGGCGCCAAAATTAAGGCCAATGGTATGCTCACCGGCACGACCGGCCGCACTGGCCCAGTTCCAGAAACAGGAGAAGGGCCAGATCCCCCGGCCGTAATCCAGGCAGCCAAATCCGCCTGCCATATCATATTCTTCCGGCCCCAATTTGATGGTGCCTTCTGCCGGCAGGGCGTTTTGCTTGGAAGTGAACTGGAACCGTTTGTCGTTCCAGGGGATGACCACGTTAAGGGTTTCGTGAGCGGGGGGATAATTAACCCTTAAAGCTGCTGATAAAACATCGCCTTTGAAACTGGGGCAATCAACCCTGATTTCAGTATCGCTGCTGCCTGTTTTAAAAGCAACGCTCATCTTCTCATCTTCGAAAAAAACATCATCCCCGACGTAATTGCCTAAAAAACAGCCGCGGCCGAAAGGGCGCGGTATGGTCAATTCGTGATAAAAGTTTGTTTCAAAATCGATCAAGTAGACAAAAGCCAGTCCCAGGTAGTCAAGGTTGGTAAGAGTTGCCGAAAAAAGGCACCTTTCCGTGGCCACCGCCCAGTAATTCCACCGCTTCTTGCGCAGGGGGCTTCCCGTCAGGTTGCAGTTGTGCAGCGGTTGGCGTGACCAGCCTACTGCTTCCCGGTTTAATCTGCCGTCAGGAGAACACAAATCCACCGCTTTAGTAAGTTCCGGTTCGTTGTAGTTTTTGACTTCCGTCATTTTAAACCCCCGTTGATAATAAATTTAGGTCAGCTTAATTATTTTCATTTAATATTACTTTATCACATCTGCCCGGGCCGGGGCCATAGCTGTAGAATCTATTACGGCGGCCGGACTTGTCTTTAAAACCCGGTTCTGGTAATCTTTATAAGGGAGTTGATAAATTGGAAACAAGATTGGAAATAACAGTTCGATCTACAGAAGTCGATTACCTGGGGCATGTCAATAATGCCAAGTACTTAGAATACATGGAGTGGGGAAGGGAAGACTGGTTAAAACAGGTCGGCTCCTCTTTTAATGATCTTGTAAACCGGGGCCTGGGAACGGCCACGGTCAATATTAATATTAACTACCTTGGAGAATGCTATAACGGCGATCAACTGATCATTAAAACCGCCCCGCTTAAAACCGGAACCAGCAGTTTTGTTTTCTACCAGGAAATTTTTAAAAAAGTGACCATGGAAAAAGTGGCCGATGCCCGCATAACCATCGTGGTGTTCGACATAACCACCCGAAAAAGCAGGCCCATCCCCCCGTACCTCCTGGAGCTCCTCGCTCCAGCTTCAGATCAGGCCCCCGATCAAAACCCTGGATAACAAAAAATTTGAGCCGGTATCAACCGGCTCTATGCTGTGGTAATTAAACTCAGTTATTGATAAGCTTTAAAGCGAGGTTGCAGGGCGCCGGCTAAAAAAGGTCGGCCCAGACGGGGATTTCTTTCACTTCAATTTCCGGTTTCCTAGGCCGTTCTGAGGTGGGATTATCCTGCTGGTCTGAACCGGGATTGTCTACCTGGCCGCTGCTGACAGCGCCTTCATCTCCATCACCTGAGCCGGGGCTGCTTAGATCAAGCCCCGTTTCCCGGCTGCTCCCTGCACCCGGTCCGGTGTTATTCATGCTGAAGCTTTCTCTTATTTCCGCCTTGCCCACAACAGTCATATTTTCGTACAGGTAAGCGCCGGACCAGGGACTGCTGATGTCAATATGCCGTTGAACGGTGCCCTCCGAGGTGCCGGCCTCCTGTTCCATCTCAAAACTGTTATCAAGGTCATCGTTGTCCTCTGCATCAACGGCCCCCTCCAAACCGGGACCCAGGAACAAAACCAGGGCTAAAACAGCTATTAAAAGCGCTCGCTTTTTAAAGAATCCCTTCATCATATAGGGCCCCTTTACCTTTATTCTGCCGGCTCCGGCAGCATAATCTTTTTATCCTGCTCTCCAGTTTGACTGCCCCTATTTTACCACTTAAAAAGCGCCTGAGCAATATGCGGCTTGAAGGATTTTAAACGCTTTCGGCCCTGATAATAGCATGCCTGCTGACTTGATATGCTAATTTTTTCATCAGCGGCACCCGGACGACATAGCTGTTGTGGGCCTGCTCCAAATTTCTCCCCGTCCGATCGTCGGTTATCCTGTCTACCCTTGTTTTGACTACTTCGAATTGGTTTGGATCGAGAATTTCCAGGGTATCGCCTACCTTAAAGCGGTTCCGGGCCATGATCCTGATGGCGCCCTCTTCGAGGAGGTGTTCATCGACGGTGCCCACAAAATCATAATTCCTGATCGGCCCGGCCTGGACCGTCGATTCTGTTTCAGTTTCCGCTTCCGGAAAATAAAAACCCGTCGTATAAGGGCGATGGGGTACTTTCTCCAATTCTTCGCGCCAGCGGGGATCAAAGTCGGACTTGAGATCCGGGTCATCATAGCGGTCCAGGGCGGCCCTGTAAACCCGGGTAACAGCGGCCGCGTAATAGGCAGTTTTCATGCGCCCTTCAATCTTAAGGCCGTCCACGCCCGCTGCCGCCAGCTCGGGAATGTGCTCGATCATGCACAGATCCCTGGAATTTAAAATATAAGCGCCCCGGTCATCCTCAAAGAGGGCCAGCTCTTCTTTTCGGCCCACCTCCCGCAGCCGGTACTCCCAGCGGCAGGGCTGGGTGCATAACCCCCGGTTGGCGGAGCGGCCGGTCAACACCGAAGAAAGCAGGCAGCGGCCTGAAAAGGCTACGCACATGGCGCCGTGCACGAATACTTCCAGCTTCATCTCCGGCACGTTTCGCTTGATGGCACCAACCCTCTCCAGGCTGAGCTCCCGGGCCAGGATCACCCGGTCTACTCCCTGCTCTTTCCAGAACCTGACGCTTTCCGAGTTGGTGGTATTGGCCTGGGTGCTCAGGTGGATCTCAACCCCGCTACCATGGCGGCGGACGGCAGAAAAAAGGCCGGGATCGGAAACGATCACGGCATCGATGCCCATGTCCACAGCCTGTTTAAAATAAGCCAGCATACCTGCAAAATCTTCATCAAAGGGAAATATATTCAGGGCCAGGTAGACCCGGCGGCCGCGCTGGTGGGCAAAAGCGATCCCTTCGGCAAGCTCGTCGGGGGTCAAAGAAGCCTCGGGCACTCGTAAAGAATAAGAGCCGGCGCCGCAGTATACCGCATCCGCTCCGAAGCGAACCGCCATTTTTAACTTTTCCAGGTTTCCGGCCGGCGCTAATAGTTCCATACCAGGATTATAACGCAAATACCCCTTCCTGGGAAACATCCGCCCAGGTCCTATTTTTTGCCGCCGGCCATTAATACCGCCTGACCGACCTGGAAAACAGCCAAAATCGTCCCCGTATCGCTTCCGGAAAGATTGAATTCGGCAGCTATATAGGTAAGCACGGCGGAAAAATTGTACCAGGGCAGGTAGCTCAAGACCATGCTGACGACCATCAAAACCAGTATTTTGTTTTTATTATCCGGGCCCGGACCTTCGGCCCTTACACCTGCGGCACGCATAAATCGGCCGCCCCTTGCTCAGAAAGAATTAGATCCGGATCGTTGGCGGCGACAAGTTCCCTGATTATTTCGGCATACTTGACTTTTTTCCTGATCATGGTTATATGTTCATCGTCACCGGTCCAGGGCTGATACAAGCTGGCCCCGCCCCCGGCGGAAAGAGCTACTCCGGGTTCGATTTTATAATAGACCGGCGCACAGCAGCGGGCAATTTCCGCCCCGTCGTAGAACCGGTTCATGCCCCCGAATGTCAGGGAAGTGTAAATATAAAAATCCATCGGGATACTAATTGTCTTCCTGATGGCCGCCATCTGGGGCAGGGTAATGTCGGAGGGGGTATTAAAAGAACTGACCCCCAGGTCTTCAACCAGCCTGGCCCCGGCCGGGGAACTGATCGAGGCCCAGACCGACAGCTTGATGGCAATATCCTTCGGGAAATTGCCCTGTTCCTGCATGGTCTTAATTAACCACATCAAGCCTTCATCGACAATCATAAAGCCCCGGATTCCTTCCTCGTACATCCTGATCATGTCGGCGATCACCTTGCGCAGTTCATCCGAACCGCGCAGGTTCATCCCGCAGCGCATCCCTTCCTCGGTGGCGGCCTGGCGCCCCGTATCCCAGCCCAGGCGCGGCCCGGGCACGGCGATAACTTCCATCTTTTCGGCCGCCGCCATCTGGGCGAAATCCCGCAGCTCCTGCCGGTCAAAAAGGGTCCCGCCCTGGACAATGGAGATCAACCGGTGGACGGGGACCCCGCGCTTGTTCTTTTCATCGATCAGGGCCTCCAGGACCCTGGGCCCTTCCAGGCCGGTCAGCTCCATCCGGTAATGGGCCCCGTCTTTAAACCTTTTGGGGCTTGAAGGCAGCTCGTAAGCGTCGCGGCCCGGGATGCCCGCCTCTTCAAACCATCTTGAAACATGATCCATCTTCATATTCAGTTCCTCCTGTTATGGCCTTTCGTTTTCACTGACTGCTGCCGGGCAAGCATGGCTGAAACATGCTAACGACGGTGCAGGTTCCTGGCCCCGATAAAGGATAAGCCGTTTTCAACCAGCTTCCTGGCCGTCCGGTTAACCGCCTCGTGTTTGATCAGGTAATTTTTCTCCAGGGCTTCCATTTCTCCCGAGGAAACAATTTCGTCCTTATCCCGGAAATAATCCAGGATATCGGAAGGGTGATCCAGCCCCTCTTCCATGTCGGGGTACCCACCTTCATGTTTTGCCGAAATATTAGGAACGCTGCCGGCAATTTCAATCAATTCGTCCAGGCGGTCATAAGGCTGGCGCACTATGCTTTTTTTAGTCTCGGTGATATGATGCTCAATCCGGACCTTGTTTCCCAGGCCCAGCTGGTGACGGACGGCAGAGGTTAAATCGAGGGTCTTATTGTTGACCGAGTTGCTCAGGTTAAAGCCGGCCAGGGGGGTGGTTCCGTCTTCCCGGGAAAGCATCCTGGCCATAAGTAATGTCCATAACACTGCATAAGGGTTGTCATTGCCCATAAAAACTGAAATTTTAAATTTAATGTCAACTCCCAGCTTGTAGAGTAGATAGCCCAGCAAAACGGTTCCCGCATTAATGTTTAAAACTTCATCAATCCCGTAGCGGGTGTAATAGTAAAGAAGCTCATCGACCCACATCAGGGCATAATCATTAGGCTGGCCGATCCCGCCAAAATAGCCGGTAATCGTTTCCGGGCCGCCCAGGTGGATATTTGATCCGTCGGTCCCCTTGGTATCGAGGCTTTCCACATAGCTGGCCCCGACAATTTGCATTGCCGCCGCTACTGCCAGAATATCGCCCTGATCGTTCTCCTGCTCTTTCATCTTGCGGACCCGGATGTAGCGCCCCGGCATGACATCCTGGTTTTTAATAGCCTGCTTCGCTTCGCTGATCAGCCAGGGGAAATACTGAAGGGCGCTGATTTCGAGGGTAACTGCGTTCCCTTCATGAAAAGATCTCCCCGTCAGGTCAGCCTCTTCACCTAAAACATGGCGGTAAAAATCCGAAATGGCAACAAACTCCCCCTTGTCCCGGGCCTCGATCAACCAATGGAGGTCCTTCAGGTAGGGGGAATCAAGGTTGTCGAGGCGCTGGATCAGGTTGGAAAGTTGTTTCGCTTCGCCTGCCGCAGCATTAATCTCGTCCACAGTGCCGTACTTGTTGACCACCTTTACAAGCTCATTCACCAGGCGGTTGTTCGGATCTGCCAGAAACTGATTGATCTCCTTAACTCTTGAGGCATCAATGTTAAACTGCTCCTTAAACATATTCTTACCTCCTTAAATCTTTAAAGGATTGATATATGATCCGGTATTAACCGGCATGATCCCTCCCCCGGGGTTTTTGGATCCCGCCGCCGGACTTAGATCCTGTTCTGAGACGGTGACGGAGCTGTTTTTAAGAGATCCCATCCCCAATACTACTTCGGCTATCCCTTTTGTCCCGTGCAAAAGGCCGCAAGCAGGAAGCCTTAATTAACCTGTGCCAGCCGCCTCTGGCTAGATTTTTAAGCTGCACCCCCTTATGCCGGTATCTTAAGGAAAAATAACGCAGTGCGGCTTTAGTTACAAGCTTCCCGGGATGATTGACAGCAAGTATTTTGGCAAGCAAAAAGAAGGACCGATCATTAGGCAAAGTAGAGTTTTTATTGGATTCTTGCTATAGTGCTATAGGGTTTTACTATTCAATTCTACTTCTTGTCGAATTCTCCTTTTTTTCCATGATAGCACCGCCCCGGCTGATTTAGGGCTTGACCTAGCTTTAAGGCTTGACACAAAGCACAAAAAATGAAGGCCCGGCGGACCGGGCCTTTCTTCTCAGCTGGCGCGAATATGTTTCATTTGGGTGGGAGTAAATGATTTTCCCTGCCGTTGAAAAGCGGCTGATGTTTAACCCTGGAGGGCGGATCTTAGTTCAAACCGGGTCAAGGCTGCATCACACCGGCAAAAACCAGCCAGGCCAGGACGCTTTTGGCCACCAGGCTGAGGACAATGTAGCCCCTTTCTCCGTAGAAATAATCTTTCCAGCGGCCGACCTTTTTGTACTGCAGAATCATGTTGATGGGAAACAGGTTAAAAAATACGAAATAGGATCCAATTATCGCGTATACAAACCAGGGCACTTCGGCCGGGTCGGCATTACCCAGGGCATGCATGATAATAATCACCCAGGGGCCGATGCCGGCAATGCTGCCGAAAACAAACGCAGACCAGTTGGTTTTCTCCGTATACTGGTTTAGCTTCTCCATCAAAAGCCCGAACCAGTTCATGGCTGCATTAAGGAAGAATATAGCTACCAGGGCCCCGATATCGAAAACTCCGAATAACATGGCAATAAGGATAATCATCAGGGACGAACTTAAGGAATACTCATGCCAGCGAAATTTGTTGATCCCCTTTTTAAGGTCACGGTTATAGGTCTCGTTGGGCCCGGGCATGACAATTATAAAGTGGGCCAGCGCCGACATAAAAAGAAATACTGACACAAAAATGGCAAAAGGGAACTCCCAGAGCTGCTCCGGGTTGGTCACCAGGGTCATGGCCTGGGTATCAAACTTTAGAAAGTAAGACATGATCGGCATTCTGAATTCACTGAACTGCTCAACGGTCAGGGCAAAAAAGAGCATCACGCCACCCTGGATAAGATGTAAAAAACCCATAACAAAATTGAATTTTTTCAGGTAACCAAAACTGATCGGGCTCTGTTTTTCCCATACCGGCCTTTTTTCAAAGTCAGCTTTAGGTTCCAAAAGATGGCGGTCCGCTTCCTCGAGCTCCCGGCCTTTATGACCGGGGTAATCGGCCGGCGCTTCTTCCCCCACATAGTGCCCGTTTTTCCATAGACCGACTTTTTTCTCACCGTCCGGGTAAACCAGTACTCCGCGGCCGTGTTTTTTGCCTCTTTCCCACCAGCCTGAATACATGCTGCCATCCGGGGCAGTCAGAGTTCCTTCACCATGGGGCTTGTCATCGGCCCATTCCCCTACAAACTTGGTCCCGTCCGGCCGGGTCCAGATCCCGTAGCCGTGCCTCTTTCCACCTTCCCATTCCCCTTCATAGCTGGTTCCATCCGGGTAGGTATAACTTTTCATGTTCATTTAATTCCACCATCCCCATTATTTAACTATACTGCCTGGAGCACAAAAAGATCGTCCTGCTGTGACCATGAATCTATTTATTTCTATATTAGCATTTTTAGCGTCCGGATTAAAGGTTATTTTTCTGAAAATTGCCGAATGTAAGGGTTAGCGGCCGGATCTTCCTGCTGTTTGCTCCGGCAGCCGCAAAATGCTTTGACCATCCGGGCTGTTATCTGGTAGTATTGTTTTGCGCAGTCAGAAAAAGTAAACCGCTTAAAAGGAGTTGGAGTTATTGAAGGTTGCAAAAACAATCGCCTGGCTGGGACTGGTGGCCATGGTTGCCGTCCTCTTAAACGGATTCATCAACGGAAACTTCGGCGAAGACGGGGCCAGGCTGCTGGCCAACCCCTGGGGCATTGTTTCCATCGTCGATCTTTATGTCGGTTTTATCCTGTTTTCGATGTGGATAGCATTCCGTGAAAAAAGCGTTCTTTCCATTATAATCTGGATTATCTTGATGATGGTTTTCGGCTTTTTGACCGCTTCCGTTTATATTTTACTGGCCCTTTCCCGAAGCGGCGGTGACTGGTTGGAGTTCTTCCTGGGGGCCCGGAAAGCCACCCTGCTGCAGGAAACAAATAAACGGGTACAATGACCGGCCGAATAATAAAGAAGTCAAGCGGCCCCGCCGCATTATAAAAAATACAACTGGCTATGGGAAGGAATCAGACTTTGGGATCGAAAAAAACTGAAATCATGCAAGAATTGAAATCCGTAGTGTCGGGAAAGACTTTTGACGCCCTGCTGCCCCCCCTTGTTTTTGTCATCATCAACGGTCTGTTCGGCCTTGATGCCGCTGTTTTTACAGCCCTGGGACTGGCCCTTCTGCTGGGATCAATCCGGGTTATAAGCCGGCACACCTGGCAGTATGCCCTGGGCGGGCTCCTGGGGGTCAGCGTGGCCGCCGGGCTGGCTTACCTGACCCAAAGCGCAGCCGGCTATTTTATTCCGGCCATCCTCAGCAGCGCCCTGCTGTTGCTGCTGGCCCTGGGCAGCCTTGCGGCAGGCAAACCCCTGGCCGCCTGGGTCAGCCATCTTACCCGCGGATGGCCCCTGGACTGGTTCTGGCGGCGGGATGTTAAACCGGCCTACCGGGAAGTTACCCTGTTTTGGACCGCCCTGATCTCGATCAGGCTGGTCATCCAGGTGGCCCTTTTCCAAGACGGAGACCCGGGCCGGCTGGCCTGGGCCAATGCCCTCCTGGGCTGGCCGGTTATTATCATAGTCCTGATCTTAAGCTATATTTACGGGATCTGGCGGCTGCGCCGCCTGGGCGGCCCCGGGGTTGAAGAATACCGGGACGGTAAAGAGCCGCCCTGGCAGGGGCAAACGAGGGGTTTTTAAATGGGAGCAAAACCATTTTAAAAAGCCGATCAGCAACCCGCAACAACCGGCCTTGTAACAGCGCTGCAGTTAATTTTTTTTGTTTAGCCTGTCCTGTTTTTCAACTTCCTGCAGGGCCCGGTTGAGGCGGCCAAGCCTGTTGCTGGCATCATCTGTAAGGCCGGGCAGGTACTTGTCGCTGTAGGAAAGGGCAATATCCTTGCGGTTCTTTTTCCGGCCTTTTTCAACCCCGCCCCATTCCACCTTTTTGTTCTGGGAGTAAAGGTCTAAATCGGCAACCCGGTTGCCTTCGGTGTCATATTCCAGGGCCATCAAGATCCTCTTGACTTCCTTGGGGCTCATATATGTAAAAAGGCGGACCTGGAAGACAGGAACGGACATCAGGACAAAGGGGTGATCGACCGACCAGGTTTCACCCAGTATAAAACCCATCTCCAGGTCTTCGATTACCGTTGTGACCCGCTTATAGTGGATATTATAGCGTTCCCAGGAGTCATAGATGTTGATTTTGAGCTCCCGCCACTCGCCTTCTTCCAGTTCCTCGGTTAAGTACTTGACCGCCTGCCGCCTCAATTCCTGGAATAGTTCAGGCACCTCCTTCTTAATCAGCAGGGTGCTGTCCAGGAGGTCGGAGGGGCTTAAAGGCCTGGAAAGGGGGCAGCTGGTAAAACAGAGGACGCTCCACTCGGTGCACCCTTTTATGATCGCTTCCTGCAGGGGGGTGGGAATGGCAGCATATTCCTCCTTCACTTTTTCCAGGATCTTTTCTCCCGGTGGTGGAGCCTTCATCACCAGCAGGCCCGGGCCCAGCTCCGCCTCTTCAATGCTGTCCTGCAGCTGTTCATTGTTAATGACCGAAATCAGGATTGGNGAGGAACCGATGCTCACCATCAGGACGGGGGAGGAACCGGTTATCTGCTCCTTTTTCTCATCTTTTGTCAAAACGAAGAGAATTGTATCGCCTTCTCCGCTTTCTTCAATGGCCTGATCAAGGGTCTTCCTGGCCGTAGAATATTCTTCTTCCAACAAAGCTAAAAGTTTATCCTTATCACTACTTCTAAAATAAATAAAGCGAGGGCCGGTTCGAACCAGTATCATAATATATTCCTCCCTGTATTTTAAAGCAGGCGTCCGTTCAAGGGATTGTACTGTCTTTCTTGATTGGTCCCCACCGGATAAGGAACCTGGTAAACCCGCTTTGAAGGGCTGAGGATAATGTTGATTTTGCTGCAGCCGTTCAGAGTACAGGGGTTCCCATCCGCGGGACAGTCCAGGTTGTGGCCGTAGAGGTTGTAATCGACAGCCGGGGGAAGATCTTCCTGGCAGTGGGCCAGCCCCACCTTTAGGTCCCGGATTTCAATTACCGTGCCATCGGGCACAATCCGGCTCCTGCCGGCTGCCTCTTCCAACAAACCGGCCAGGTCGTGGTTGCCGGGCACAATGTAAATCTCCTCGGCAGTGGACTTCTCCATTTCCAGCAAAAAAGGCACCGCTTTTTCGTTGTAGAGGAAAGACAGGTCGGGGAAAAGCTCCAACTTGATATCATCGGCCAGATCTCCGGTATGAATAATTACCCGGGGCTTTAAGAATTCGATCAGACGCAGCACCGAGCGGTAAGCGCTGGAGGGGGTATCGCTTAAGTGCAGGATCACATCCTCGTCCGTTTCCAGGGCTTCTTTCAAATCTTTCGGCACGTAGTAGCCCCGGTAAAGATAATTAAGATATCCCGGAATGTTTTTCAGGCAGTCTTTCATGCTTTTATCCGCTTCGCTCAAGACGTTTGCGCTCCTAGTTTGTGATGCCCTCATTATAACAAAAATAGGCCCCCTGTTGAAGCCCGAGTCGGAACAGCTGCCAGCCGGACCGGCTTTTTGCTTGCCGGCCAGTAAGCCGGGGCCAGTTTTGCATCAACATCGATCTTAACATATACTAAATGTAACGATCTTCGATGGAAAGGTGGTATATTCATGAAACTGCTGGAACTGCTAACGCAGACTCCCGGTATTGCAGGAAGAGAAGAAAGGATCAGGGCAGTGATAAGGAAAGAGATGGAAAACAGCTGCGACGAAGTCCGCTCTGATGCCCTGGGCAACTTGATCGGCTTGAAACAGGGTTCAGGCCGGGGTAAAATAATGCTTGCCGGCCACATGGATGAAATCGGCTTCCTGGTCAAGTATATTGATGATAAAGGCTTCATCCGGCTGCAGCCGGTGGGGGGATTTGATCCCCGCACCCTCATGGGCCAGCGGGTGGTCGTGCACGGAAAAGAAGACCTGCTCGGCAATCTTTCCCCTTCCACCAAGCCCGTGCACATCCTTACCGAAGAAGAAAAGAAAAAACAGCTGCAGGTCAAGGACTTTTTTGTCGACCTGGGCCTCCCTCCTGAACAGGTCAAAGAAAAAGTCGAAATAGGCGACCCGGTAACCCTCCGCCAGGAGTTTGCCCGGGTAGGGAATAATTACAGCAGCAAGGCCATGGATGACCGGGCCGGGGTCCTGGTCATGCTGGAAGCAGTTAAAAAACTCCAACAGCACCCGGCAGATATCTACCTGGTGGCCACCGTCCAAGAAGAAGTCGGCCTGCGCGGGGCCCTGACTTCAGCCTTTGGCATCGTCCCGGACCTGGGCATAGCCCTGGACGTTACCCTGGCCGCCGATTATCCGGGCGGAGAAGAACCGGAATACGTAACCAGGCTGGGTGCGGGCGTGGCAATCAAGATCATGGACTCCGCCTCCATATCCGATCACAACCTGGTAAAAAGCCTCCGCGATATCGCCCGCAGCGAAAATATCGACCACCAGATGGAAATATTGCCCCGCGGCGGCACCGATGCCGGAAGCATCCAGCGCAGCCAGGCCGGGGTCCCGGTAGCCACCCTTTCCGTCCCCTGCCGCTATGTCCACACGGTTAACGAAATGGTCAGCCGTAAAGACCTGGAAGCGGCCATTAACCTGCTTTCTTCATTTTTAACTCAAACCGATCCCTTAAAATTAAAGATCGGGACCGCTTAAGCTGGCGACGGATAACCTGAAGGAGGGGTAGCTTTGAACGGACATATTGTAGCGGATACCCTGCCGGTATATTTGGCCTCCCTTGTTTTCCGGAAAAGCAAGCTGTTTCGGGAAAGCCTCGACAGCCTTTCCTACGAAGAGCTCCTGGATTCCATTACCCTCCAATGGCCGCAGATCAAGGGGGAAGGCTATTATGAAGTGTCGGCCCGGACCCCGATCGGAGAACTCGATCCCGCTTTTCAAGTGGCCCGCTGGAAGGGCGCCAATTACCCGACAGTAATCTACCACCACGGCAATAATGAACGACCCTTCCAGCGCAGGTTAACGACCAAAAATACGTTTCATGACATCTTCCTGGCCGGCGGCGAACCTTTTCCGGCCAATTTGATTGTGGTCAGGGCCCCCTTTCACCGCTCTTTCCGGCTCTACCTAAAGCATATGGGCCGTCTGTCCACTTTTACGACCCTGATTTCGGTATCTGTCAAAATGATCGAGGCCCTGAGGCAGTATGCGGCAGAAAAAAGGACCGGGACGGCCATAAGCGGGATCAGCCTGGGCGGTTGGGTAACCAACCTGCACCGTGCCTTTTTCAATAGCGCCGATCTTTATATCCCGCTTTTGGCAGGAACCGTCCCCGGCGATGTCTTTACCGGCTCGGTTTACCGCAAACTGACTGACCGCCTGGCTTTAAACAACCCCGAAGCCGTCGCTGAAGCTCTTGATTTTGAGCAGCGCTTCGCTGCTGTTAAAGAAAATAACGTTTTCCCCCTCCTGGCCCGTTACGACCAGCTGATCCGTTTTGAAAGGCAAAAAGCATCTTACGGGCCTAATATTCCCGTGGCCGTGATCGATAAAGGGCACGTTACCGGATCCGCTGCTTCCTCCGCGCTGCGCCGCCACATCCTGGACCACCTTGGATCAGACCCTGCTGAAAATATCGGAACAAAGGATGGGCCCGCCTTCACCGTCCAGGCCCCTACCGGGAAGGCCCTGGGCTGATCTTTTTAACTGGCCTCTTTATTGCTGTTTACCGCCAGGACAGATTTTTAAGAAACCTTAAAGGAGTTTGGGACCGGGAAAAGAATAATATTGATCCAGAAAGAAAAACCCTCAAGCCAAAAGGAGCAAATTCAGATGGCAGAAAAATACGAGCAGCTGTTGGAAGATATCTACAACCGGGCCTATGAATATGAAAGCAAGTACGGGGCCTGTCCGCAGGCCGTACTGGCCGCGCTGCAGGACTTTTTTGAAGGCATTGATGATGAGGTCATAAAAGCGGTCCACGCTTTTGCCGGCGGAGGAGCGCTCAGCGGGCAGGGAACCTGCGGAGCCCTGGTCGGAGGCCTGGCCGCGATCAGCAGTTATTACGGCCGGGAAAGGGCCCAGTTTGGACAAAAAACAGCCGCCCGCAAGAAAAACTTTTCTTATTCCCGGCAGCTGCAGCAGAAATTTACAGAGGAGTTCGGAGGGGCAACCTGCGCTCAAGTCCAAAAAAAAGTGGTCGGCCGTTCCTACAACCTGTGGGACCCTGATGACTACCAGCAATTTGAAAAAGCCGGCGGTCACGACGACAAGTGCACCAACGTCTCAGGCCAAACAGCCCGCTGGACGGCAGAAATACTCCTGGAAAAAGGAGTGGCCCCGAAAGTTTAAGCGGCGGATCAAAATCTGCCTGAACTGTTCATAGACCGCAAGGAGTTGAAAATAGGCAGCAGTAAAAAATGGTTGCCGGCTGCTTACAGAGCAGCCTTTTTTTTACTCAATCTCGGAAGCCAGTTCTTTAACAGAAGGGAAGATATAGGTGGGCCTAATTTTGGAGCTGCGGGACTGTTCCGCGGTTGTTTCGCCGCTCAAGACCAGGACTGTGGTTATCCCGGCATTAAGACCGAGCTGAATATCGGTATAAAGCCTGTCCCCGACCAGGGCTGAATATTCACTGTCAAAGCTGTACTTTTCACGGAGGCTGTCGATCATAGGCAGGTTCGGTTTGCCGATCACAAGGGGAGTCTTTCCAGTGGAGGCCTCGATAAATTTGATGATGGCCCCGGCATCGGGCATGTACCTGCCTCTGCCCAGGGGGCAGTTTAGATCGGGATGGGTGGCAATATAGGTTATTCCCTCCCGGATATAATCGCAGGCTCTCCAAAGTTTTTGGTAGGTCAGGGTCGTATCAAACCCTAAAACCACGTAATCCGGCTCTCCTTGATCGATCAGTTCAAAGCCGGCCCTCCATAATTCTTCTGCCAAAAGGGGCGTGCCGAGCAGGAATATGCGGGCGCCCGGTTTTTCCCGGTTCAGGTAGATCGCCGTGGCCTCTCCGGAAGTAAAGATCTGCTCCGGGCTGACTTTAATGCCCATTTGCTGCAGTTTATCCCGGTAGCTGAACCTGTCCTTTGAACTGTTGTTGGTCAAAAAGAGGGCCTTTTTGCCCTGCTTCTCCAGGACCTTTAAAAAATCGAGTGCGCCTTCAATCAGCCTGTCTCCCAAATAAATGGTCCCGTCCAGGTCGAGCAAAAAGTTATTAACCGCTCCCAAATCTTTCATTACGCCACCAACCAGAATAAATTTTATCTTGCTTATTTGATGGGCTCTAGTATAATTACGGCGAGGGCACCGGCCCGTTTTTTGTAAGAGACCGCCCACGGGAGTTGATCGTTATTCGCAGTCCCAAAAACCGCTCCCTCAATATCGCCCACCGCGGCGCTTCTTCCCTGGCCCCCGAAAACACCTTTGCCGCTTTTGACCGGGCGCTGGAGATCGGGGCCGATGGCCTCGAGTTCGATGTCCAGTTGAGCAAAGATCAAATCCCGGTGGTAATTCATGACGAAAGAGTGGAGCGCACCACCACCGGCCGGGGCCTGGTTAAAGACCTGAGCCTGGCCCAACTAAAAACCCTGGACGCCGGGTCATGGTTTGCTTCTGATTTCAAAGGCGCAGCAGTGCCCACCCTAAAGGAGGTCCTCAGCGCCTATAAGGACAGCTGCCCGCTTTTCGACATAGAATTAAAGAACAGTTTTGTGGCCTACCCCGGCCTGGAAGAGGCCGTCCTGGAACAAATCTTAAACCACAACCTCAAGGAACGGGTTATCATCTCTTCTTTCAACCCGGACAGCCTTCTCACCTGCCGCCGGTTGAACCCTGCCGTCCGCACCGGCATAATCTATAGTGAGGAAATCGAAACACCCTGGCGCTATACCCGGTCCCTGGACTGCTATTCGGCCCATCCCCTCTTTTTTTACCTGCAGGATCCTGAAACCCTGGCCGGTTTCAAGTCCCACCGGATCCCCCTTTACCCCTGGACGGTAAACGACCCTGAGCAGATGGACTACTTAGTTACAGAGGGTGTTGAAGCCATTATTACCGACTTCCCGCAGGAACTAAAAAAAATCCTCCCCTAAGAGCTCCCGGCAGCTTCTTCCGCTTCAGCCTCGAACTGATCAAGCTGGCTGGTGCGGGCCAGCTCTTCCGGATCGGCTCCGAGCCTTTTATAACCGGCCCGCAGAAGCACAAACCCGAGCGCGTAAACCACGGCCCCGGCCACGAACATGCCGTGATTGCCCATCAGGTCCATGGCCGAACCGAGCACAAAGGGCCCGATCATCTGGCCGAACATGGTGAAAATGTAGTAGAGGCCGATATAGAAGCCCACCCGGTCCCGCCCCCCCAAGTCGGCGATCAGGGGCATGGCCTGCACGTTGACCAGGGCCCAGGCAAAACCGGCCACCACAAAAATGGCGCTAATTATAAGCGGATCGCGGACCGGGATAGCGCCGAGAAACAATACCGGCACAATGGCCAACCCCAGCAGCATTGTCGGCACCTTGCCCATGCGGGTCCCAATCCAGCCGGCCAGCAGGGCAAATATAAGGAAGGAGCCGGCAAAAGCAGTCAGGATGAAGGCGGCCCGGCCTTCGGTTAAGCCCAATGTTTCCACCCCGTAAATGGGGAACATGGCATCGAGGCCGGCAAAACCGATAAAGTAAGAAAGCATCGCCGCCAGGACTAAAAGTTGGCCCAGGTAAGCGGGCCGGAATAAAACCCGGATCCCCCTGGCCGCTTCCCTGATCGGATTTTTGGACTCCACCGGCGAGTTGTCAATATAGGGTGGGTGGCGGTCGGCCTTTTTAAAGACAATGACCAGGGTTAAGAGCAGGATCACGGCTCCGATCCCGAAGGTCAGGCGCGGGTCGATATCATAAATCAGGGACAGGCCGCCGAAAGCGATTAATGTCCCGACTCCGCCCATCAGGTTGATAATGCCGTTGGCGGCGGAACGTTTCTCCGGGGGGGTATGGTCGGGCATCAGGGAGATAACCGGCCCGCGGTAAGAGTGCATGGCCGTGGTAAATAAGATTTCAGTTAGAATCAGGGCCCAGAGCATAGCCGATGCAAATGGAATGGCTAAAAAGGTCAGCGCCGCCACCGGCAGCGCCACCAGGACAAAAGGCAGCCTGCGGCCCAGAGGAGAGTTGACCCGGTCGGACCAGGCCCCCACTACGGGGATCAATAACAGCCCGATCAGGTTGTCGGTCCCCATCAAGAGCCCGATTAAAGCTCTTGATTCGATGAAGGCCCGGTACATCAGGGGCAGGAAAGCGTTGTAAGTGGTAAAGGCCAGCTGGACTCCCAGGAAGCCAAAACCGATCCACCAGATTTTTGCGTAGGAAAACTTTTCTTCATTCCCGTTGCCGCGCTTGCTAAACGGCTGGACTTCACTATCTGCCTGCTTTTCTTTCAAAACCTACCACCTCCGCCTGGTTAAAAACATTTCCGTGATGATTGCATGAAGATTTACCACCACAGTAAAATTGTTCGCGATCTGTCAAGCCAACCCCTTCACCCGGACCCTGAAAAATTAGGGCAGCTGTCAACAAGAAAGCACGCTGTTTTTCTTTACCGGGCAGCACCTGCCTGTTTAAAATAGTATAAAACAAGCAAGGAGCTGGACATAAATGAGCCGTTTATTTCCGCCTGCAGGTTGACTTTTCTTAGAAAATACCTTAGCATATTGAATAGCATTAGTGCATACGCGGGAGCTTGGATAAACCAGGCTGAGATACTCCCTTGTTGCTGTGGGAGTGACCGGTAGACCTGATCCGGATAATGCCGGCGGAGGGAAGAGGCGGCAGAAAAACCACCCCGGTCGGGTGGTTTTTACGATCCACCGCCCTCTCTGGCTGCCCCGGACAGGCCTCTTTTAAAAATAACCTTAAAACTAAGGAGGAAAAAACTTAAACCATGATTACTTCAGAAAACATCTGGCAGGATATTTCTGCGATCAGGGAAAAGGTTCCCCTGGTGCACAGCATTACCAATTACGTGGCCATGAACAACACCGCCAATGCCCTGCTGGCCCTGGGTGCATCGCCTGTCATGGCTCATGCCGAAAACGAAGTGGAAGACATGCTTGATATTGCCGGGGCCCTGGTCGTAAACATCGGTACTTTAAGCGACCCCTGGATCAGGGCCATGAAACTGGCCATTGAGAAAGCAAGAGCTTCCGAGATTCCCATTGTATTTGACCCGGTCGGGGCCGGCGCAACAGGCCTGCGCAATAACGCTATCTATGTCCTTTTCCCTTCGGGGCCGCCGACGATCATCAGGGGCAACGCTTCTGAAATTAATGCTGCCGCCTTATCAGCCGCAACCACGCGGGGGGTGGACAGCACCGAATCCTCGGAATCGGCCCTGCACTCCGCCAAACGCCTGGTGGATAGTTACGGTTCTACCGTCTGCGTCAGCGGCGCCGTCGACTACGTTCTCGACGGCGAAAACATGATCAAAATCCACAACGGCCACCATCTGATGCCAAAAGTGACCGCCCTGGGCTGCACCGCATCGGTGCTGTGCGCTGCTTTTGCCGCTGTTAATCCCTCCCCGCTTAAGGCCACGGCCGGGGCCATGGCCACCATGGGCGTCGCCGGCGAGCTGGCCGCCGAGTCTGATTTTTGCCGGGGGCCGGGCAGCTTCCAGGTTGCCTTTCTGGACGCCCTCTACAACCTGACCTTTGAAGATTTGAGAGGAAAGCTGAGGGTGGAATAATGAAAATAAGCGGCCTCTATCTGGTTACGGACCGGGATCTGTGCCTGGGAAGGCCCCTGGAAGAAGTGGTCCTCCAGTGCGTCCGGGGGGGCGTTACCATGGTCCAGCTCCGGGAAAAAGATCTTCCCACCCGCGATTTTGTCGACGAAGCCTTCCGGATTAAAGAAATCCTGGCCCCCCATAATGTCCCCCTGATCATAAATGACCGCCTTGACGTGGCCATGGCCGTCAGGGCAGAGGGCGTCCATGTCGGGCAGGAAGACATGCCTTATGAAATGGCCAGGGAGCTGCTCGGGCCGGAAGCCATTATCGGGCTTTCCGTCGAAAATGAAAGCCAGGTCCTTGAAGCTGAAGGTTATGATGCCGATTACCTGGGCGTAAGCCCAATATTTGAAACCCCGACCAAGACCGACACCAGGGGCAGCTGGGGGCTTTCCGGCCTGGCCTGGGTGCGGGAAAATTCCCGCCACAACCTGGTCGCCATCGGCGGTCTGAACGAAACCAATATTGCCGGGGTGGTCCGGTCCGGGGCNGATGGCATCGCCGTAGTATCAGCCCTCTGTTCTGCCCCCGATCCCGAAGCAACAGCCAGAAACCTAAGCCTGCTTATCAAAGAAACCCGGGATCAGAACTTGTAAATACAAAACCGCAGCGGGCTGGGTCCGGGAAATAAGAGAGGTGCGTCATGAAAAATAGCAGCAGGGATGACAGTCCCGGAAATATTGAGCGCAGCACCCTGGTAATCTTTGATTTTTCCGGAACCCTGAGCCTCGGCGCCGTTTTATTCGCTAAAGATAAAACGATCCGCCGGGCCTTAAAAAACAGCGGCCTGGCCGGACTGGGCCTGGAAAAACCTGAAACGTTCTGGAAAGAACTGGTGGAGCCCACCTGGGAAGAGGGCAGCACCACTGCCAGAGGATACGTGGAAGTTTTAACCGATCGACTCGAGCAATACCTGGAACCGAACCAAAACAGCCCGGGCCCGGCCGTGATCCGGCAGGCGGTTTCTCATTTTGTCAACGCCTATTTCTCTTACTCCCTGATTGATCCGCGCTGGGAACCGGCCTTTAAATTCCTGAGTCTCCGCAGGGATACGGACACTGTCATCGCCACCGATCACTATGCCGAGGCCACGGAACATATCATTAATGAACTCCACAAGATCGATCTCAAGGCCGCCCCCCTGGATCAGGCCTTGAGGCAGGAAAAGTTCTTTGTCGTCAATTCCGCCGATCTGGGCTGTCTCAAGTCGACCCGGGAATTCTGGGAAATCCTGAAAAATTTCCTCGGCACCGGCCTTTATAAGCAGATCTTACTGGTAGATGACTTCGGCTTTAACGAGCAGGAAGATTTTTACGGCGGAAAGACTAAAGCCCTAAAGCGCCGGGAAAAAGTAACCGCTATTTTAAAGGCAGTTTTCCAAACCGAACTGCGCATCTTTTCCTTTTTCCTGGAGCATTCCCCTCAAAACAGGGCCGGTTTGAGCCGGACCTACCTGGAAATGATCGAAAAAGCTGATTTCTTTTTGAAAGAACATCTCCGGGAACTATAAAACAGCGGCCCCGGTTTAGAATTAAAATTCTGAGCTCCCTGATATTACAGATACCGCTTCGCTCTCATTTCCTACCCTCCAGGGGATGTCACGGCCTGGACCTTCTTTAAAAACTCCAGGGCCGGCCCCGCTCCAATTTTAACCTGCAAAAATTTATAAGCCCGGTTTTTATCGTTTTAAAAGGATTTCCGCAGAAAAAGGCGAATTCTACCCTTTGCTAAAAAAGAAACCGGTTTCCCGAAGCGGGACGGCCGGACCCAGGGGCATTTTAAACGTAGCAATAATTTAAACCAGCGAGGTGCAGAGATGATTGGAGACAAACTGGTCATAAAGGATTACCACCGCAAGGCCGCTGCGGCCATATATGAGGCTCTGGAAGAAAAGTTGAAACAGACCGCCCATCCCCTTGCCGTTAGCGTTGCCGGCGAATCAGGCTGCGGTAAATCCGAAACGGCCAGGGTCCTGGCCGATCTCTGCAACCAGGCCGGATACAGGGCCATAATCCTGCAGCAGGATGACTATTTTGCCTACCCGCCCAAAACAAACCATCAAAAAAGGCTGGAAGACATCAACCGGGTCGGCCCCTGGGAAGTAAAGCTGGATTTAATCGAAAAAAATATTGAAGAAATAAAAACAGGAGACCAAAAGGCGATCACCAAACCCCTGGTCAACTACGACCTGGACAGCATCGGCGAAGAAACCGTCCCGACCGGTGGGATCAGGGTCATCGTCGTGGAGGGCACCTACACCACTACCCTAAAAAATGCCGATTTCCGGGCTTTTATCGATCGCAACTACAGGCAGACCAAAAATTCACGCCTGGATCGATCCCGGGAGCCGCAATCAAAATACCTGGAAAAAGTCCTTTTCATCGAGCACGAGATCATAGCGGCCCACAAAAAGCTGGCCGATCTGGTTATACCCGCCCCGCAAGATGAAAGGAATACCCACCAGCCTGAATAACCGGCAGTCCCTAAACAGGCGGCGCTTAGATAAGTTCCTGGAAACCCCCGGGATCCGAATCCGGCGCCATCAAAATTTTTAATATAGCTCAAGGGAAGAGGTCCTCTTCAAATGCCTACCGGTCCCGTTCGGCAAAAAAACCAGCTCCCGGGCGGAGTAATATTCAATGCTTACCCGGACAGCATCGGCTCCTGCCTGGCCGGGGCCGTAAAGATGTTTGAAAACCCGCAGTTAAAGGATACTTTCTCCCTCTTCTACATCCTGCCCACTTTTTTTAACAGCGATCTGGACCGGGGCTTTTCGATCATCGATTATAACCTGAACCGGGATTTGGTTGCCCCCGCTGACCTGCAGAGGCTGCAGGCCATGGAAATGGACCTTAAACTGGACCTGGTCTTAAACCACCTTTCCGTCAATTCGCCCCCGTTTCAGGACCTGATTAATAAAGGCCGCAGCTCCGCATACAGCGATTTTTTTATCGACTGGAACCAGTTCTGGAACGGTCGCGGCACTATCGATAATGATGGCTGCATCATACCGGATCCCGAATACCTGGATCAGTTGTTCATGCGCAAACCGGGCCTGCCGGTACTGAAAGTTCGCTTTCCTGACGGCTCGAAGCGATTCTTCTGGAACACTTTTTACCGGGAAATCAACTACGCCAAAACCGGCCCCGAAGACTTCCGGGCCCTGGAAGGCCTGTCTTCGGCCGGGCGCAGGGAAATAGCGGAGCTGATCAACCGGGCCCTGTCCCGGGGCGCGCACCCCGATCAAATTGACCTGGGCCTTTACCGGGCCTGGCGGGAACAGATCCTGACCGCTGTCGAACAGAAAGCTGCCTACCGGGGCCAGATTGATCTAAACGCCCGCTCGGAAAAGGTGTGGGCCTTTTATGATCAAACCCTTCGCAAGCTGTGCCGTTACGGCGCCGGTGTGGTGCGCCTCGATGCCTTCGCCTACCTGCACAAAGAACCGGGCCGGCCAAATTTTTTCAACCGCCCCGGCACCTGGGAGTACCTGGACCGCCTTCAATCGATGGCCCAGAAACATGATCTGTTAGTCGTGCCTGAGATCCATGCCGAATACGGCAGCGGCCTGCACCAGGAGATCTCCGAAAAAGGCTACCCCTTCTACGATTTTTTCTTGCCCGGCCTGCTTTTAGACGCCCTGGAATACGGCACAAACCAGCCCCTGCTGACCTGGATCGGCGAAATCTTGGATAAAGGCTACCGGACCATTAACATGCTGGGCTGCCACGACGGCATTCCGGTCCTGGACTTGAAGGGTAAAGAAATCGGCGGGTTCTACCGGCCCGGACTGCTGAGCGATGACCGGATCGATACAACGATCGAGCGCATTGTCGGCCGGGGGGGGCGGATCAAAAACCTTTACGGCCCCGACGGTAAAAAAATATCCTACTACCAGGTCAACGCCACCTTCTTCAGCGCTTTGGGCGAAGACGAACGTAAACTGCGCCTGGCCCGGGCTATCCAGCTGTTTATGCCGGGCACCCCCCAGGTTTGGTACCTGGATCTCTTTGCCGGAAAAAACAACTATGAGGCCGCCGACCGGTGCGGGGCGGCCGGGCACAAAGAAATAAACCGCACCAACCTCACTATTGAGGAAGTTGAAAACGCTCTAAAGCTTCCCGTCGTCTTAGATCAGCTCGATATGATCAGGCTCCGCAGCACCGCTCCGGCTTTCAAGGGCCGCCTGGAGCTGGACAGAACACCTGAACCCCACCGCCTTAAACTGACCTGGAATAACGGCGGCCACCGGGCAACGCTTTGCGCCGATCTGATCACTTATGCATTCCGGATCGAACACCGGGGCCGGGCCGGGAAAACAGAAATCCTTACCTATCCCTAGCCTTTTTCATTTTCTTGATCCCCGGCGGGAAAAGTTTAATCGGCCGTTCTGCCGCCATCCACCATCAAGATGGTCCCGGTAACAAAATCAGAGGCCTTGGAAGAGAGGTACAAAACCGCGCCTACCACATCGCCGGGCGTCCCTAATCTTCTCATGGGAATGGACTGCACAATCTTATCATAGTGGCCCTCCCCGGACAGGTAATCTTCGGTCAAAGCTGTTTTAATGTATGCCGGCCCGATCGCATTGACATTAACATTATAAGGAGCCCACTCCATGGCTAAAACCCTGGTAAAAAGGAGCACTCCCCCCTTACTGGCCGCGTAAGCCGAGTGCTCCGGGTGCCCAAGCAGCGAAGATACAGAACCCATATTAACGATTTTACCCTGCTTTTGTTTAACCATGGCTGACCCGATTATTTTACTGCAAATAAAAGTCCCTTTTAAATTTATATCGAGCGTTTGATCCCATTCACTCTCCTCGAGCTCCAGGACCGGCTTGCGCATATTGATCCCGGCCGCATTGATCAAAATATCGATCCTGCCGAACCTTTCCAGCGTTTTTTGGGCCACATTTTCCACACTGCGGCAGTCCGTAACATCTACCTCCATAGTTAATACTTCAAGCCCGGATTCCAGGAACTGTTTTTCAACTGCTTTAAGGCTGTCATGATCCTGATCGGCCACAATAACCTTAGCGCCAAACTCCGCCAGGCCGCAGGCAGCCTCCCGTCCCAGGCCCCCGGCCCCTCCGCTTATGATTGCGACCTTTTGTTCCAGCTTAAAAATATCAGTATACACCATTAGTCACCATCTTTGCTCAAGTTTAAATTTTTATGGCTTCGGCCGGGGAGGCATTTTCCCGGTCCAGCTTTTTCGACATTATTTCACCATTACTTACAAGCTCTAAACTTACAAACTTAAAACTGCTTGCCGGCCGCTCCTCTACTAACTTGTTGGCGCTGGTTAAAACTGCTTCTTTATTAATTACGGGCTGAAGCTTTTTAGCTGCCTTCATTTTATATTCTAAAGCACCCGGTGGCAAACTGATCTGAAACCGGCCCTAAGTTTAAACTGCCCCTTTTGCCTGGAGTGTGCAATCATTTGATTTCCTGCCTTAGGGGCCGCTTCCAGGGCTGCGGCCCTGATAATTGGTGATGATTGAAATTGACATAATAACCTGGCCTATGTTAGGGTCAAGGTGTAGTAAAAAGCCAGGTATCTATAACAGCAGGAAAAGCCTAAGGATAAGGAGACCTGAGTGATATGAGAGGACAAAAAAGAGTGGCCCTGCTTGTAGTTGCCATATTTTGCAGCGCCTTTTTTGCAACCGGATTTACGGTTGGTTCATCGGTCAACCTCCATGAAGGGAAAATGGAAGCGGTAAGCGATCAGATCTGGGCCGTCCAGGTTGAAGCAGAACCCGGTGAAACAGGCAGCCTCAGCCAGAATTTCGAAGCGGCCCACGGTCCGTACGATGAGCGGGTCGAAGCCGGGACTACCGATCAAGTCAGAAAAGATGCCTACGGGATTAAAACAGACCAGGACGGTTACCTTGAAGTGGTTAAAGGCGAAGACTATGTGGGCGATTACTTTTATATCGAACAGTCGGCCAGCACTACAGGCGGCACTACCAGGCGCTATATCGATATCAGCAGCCAGTGGTCGCATGGTTATCTATACGAAGACATGGTCGTTGAAGGCAAGGCCGAAATCATCGAAACCTTTTCGATGGACAATTTACAACCCGGTGAGGCGGCGCTGCCGGAGTGGCATGATCTGTTTTAAAATAAAAATTCATCTTTATAAAAAATAGAGCTGTCCGCCTCTAAATGCACTTCAAAGAAAGCCAGGGGAACCATTAACCCTGGTTCTTTTTTTAATTACGGCCCGGGCCGCTTCTATAAAGAACGAGTTTTCCCTTCAAAGAAGGAAATTCATTCAGGCGCCATCAATTATTTCTTTTATGACCAACCGCCATGCGATTCATGATATGATTTAAAAGTTAAAATAACCGCGGTAAGGAGAGGACAGTGGGTATGGAAAAACAAATTAAAGAAGCACTGGCCGGGATCAAAAAAAGCCTGGTCACCCTTGCCCGGGACCTGGTCAGGATAAAAAGTTATTCGGGACAGGAAGAAGAAGCAGTCAGTTATACAGCAAAAAAGATGGGAGAACTTGGCTACGATGAAATAACCATTGATGCCATGGGCAATGTGGTGGGCAGAATTGGCAGCGGGGAAAAAAAGATCATGTTTGATTCTCACCTCGATACGGTTGAAGTAAAAGACTATGAAAAATGGGAGTACCCCCCCTTCAGCGGGGAAATTGTTGATGGAAAACTTTACGGCCGGGGTTCTGTAGATATGAAATCTGCCGCTGCCGCTTCAATCTATGCCGGGGCCCTGGCAAAAAAACTGGGGCTGGCTGCCGGAAAAACAATTTACGTTTCCGGGACCGTGCTGGAAGAAGACTGCGACGGCGAAAACCTGAAGCACCTGTTTAAAGAACTGGCGATCAGGCCGGACTTTTTTGTCACCTGCGAACCATCCGGCAACAAGATCGTTACCGGCCACAAAGGCAAAGCCCAGGTAACCATTACAACCGCGGGTAGATCAGCGCACGGTTCAGCCCCGGAAAAAGGCCTTAATGCCATTTATGAAATAACAGAAATTATCCAGCGCGTCGAGAGGGCCAATCTGGAACTGCACAAAAAGGAAGGCCTCAAAGGGACCCTGGTCATGTCCGGTATTTCATCCCGCAGTGTTTCTTTAAATGCCGTGCCCTATCAATGCGAAGCTTACCTGGACAGGAGAACGGTACCCGGAGAAACAAAAGAGATGATCGAGTCTGAAATGGATCAACTTATAGCAGGCAAGAATGCCACA
>SL_8KL_010_SEDDRAFT_10000401_pt1 | contig 37670 bp, 39 predicted proteins | sample SodLakKL_010_SED_4_FD_11160 | JGI IMG/M metagenome (IMG submission 11160)
AAGACAATGGCAACGCCTTATGAACGACGGCTTCGTCATTGTAGAGGGGGTGACTTACGAAATATGCTTGTCATGCGTGCATTTTGGCGATTAGTGTTGGAAATTTCCTACATACTTTCTAAATTCTTGTATCGCAATCACGAACGCCACTCTTTGCCCCGCATGGACTTAACTCCGGAGAACGTGGAAAAAGTAGCAGAAAATTGGCACTATAAGCGCAGGTTTTTGCGCACGTTCTTGCACTTAACTCCGCCTCCGGATGTAGCGGTTAATATGCAAAGTGGCGACACAACGGATTTTGCTTCACACATTGTGGGTAAGTTCAACGTAGAAGCGTATTTATTAACGTATTTCCCTAATCCGTTTACGTGCATCAATACAATTGTAGTTTTTGAACCGAAAAGTCGCGTAAGTCCATACGTATGCCTGAACAGCAGAAGCGTTAGACACGGAGAGACGAACCCGATATACAGTTGGTACGGTGATTTCCAGCTTTTTCGTAGAAAGCTCATTAAGCAACACAGCTTAATTAACGTTCACAAAGACATGTTCTTTTTGTCCGCATGGAGCGAAAAGAAACAGCGATGGGTTAACGTATACAAAAACGTGAAGAAATTGAAGAAATTATGACAAAAGAAAAACAGCTCATGAATCAAATTCGCATTGAATGTGGTAAAAAAGGATGGGTTGCGCTTCGAACAAACGTTGGTAAATTTCCTATCGACGGTGGTTGGTTCGATACAGGATTGCCGAAAGGTTTTCCGGACTTGTTAGTGTTAACTAACACCGGCGAAGCCATATTCGTGTTTTGCCACCCTCAAAATCTTTGCTATGCAAGAACTCTAGTAAGCTTGTCGACGCTGAACAAGTGTTTGGTTTTTCAAATGAATATAAAAAATCCGGACTCTTTCCAATAAAAGGTCCGGGTTTTTTGTTTAAAGGGTGAAAGAATAAAAAGGAGGCGCAATATAATGAAAAAATTACTAGGACTCACCATCGCATTTGTGTTGGCATTCACCCTCGCCGCTTGCGACATCGGCGAAACCGATGAAGAAGGGTTGGACGAAAACAAAACATACAGTTATATGTCTGTGGAAATCAATCCCCGCATTGAATTCATCGTAGACGATGAGGGCAATGTCGAAAGCTATTTGCTTAAGAACGAAGACGCGGAAATTGTAGCCGCGGATCTCGATTTTGAAGGCATGGACGCCGAAGAGGCTTTGGAACTCTTCTTAGACACCGCCGTGGAGATGGGCTATATTGACGTCGACGCCGACGACAACGCCGTGTTCATCACCACAGGCAGTGAAGACGAGGACGAAGAAGAAGGCATTCGCGAACGCATGAGAGGCCGCGCTGAAGAATACTTCCGCGCGCACGCCATCGGCGCTGCGGTCATCGACGAAGTGCTCGATGAAGACTTGATCGCCCTCGCCGAAGAACACGACATCGGCCTTGGCCGCATGGTCATTCTCTATACCGCTACGGAAATTGACGAAGATTTGACCATCGAAGAAGCCGTTGAGATGGAAATGCGGGAAATCATGGAAATCGTCAACGAACACCATCGTGAGCGCATGAACGAATTCCGTGAACAACGTCGCGAGGAAGCCCGCGAAATGGCGGACGCCATGAGAGAAGAAGCGCGTGAACGCGTTCAAGAACATCGTCAGAGAGTAGAAGACGGCGAAATCGGTCCTCCGGACCTTGACGAATACCGTCATAACTTCCGCGAGAACATCGAAGAGAAGATGGAGAATTACCGTCAGCGTATGGAAGAACGTCGTCAAAACGCCCGTGACCGCATGCCCGGTTTCGGAGAATAACCCACAAGCTCCATAATTTATAGCATCACTCCCTTTGTTGGAAGCCTCGCCTCGGCGGGGCTTCTTTTTTGTGAAAGTGTGCGTGAAAAAAAGACGGCGTGTACAAGAACTGTTATAATGAAACCATACGAAACGGAAATGAGGGATTGCCGTGAAAAGATTTTTGTTTGGTTTGTGGATATTCCTAGCGATGTTTCTTTTAAGCGCCTGTAGAATCGACCTTGGCGAGGAAGAAGCGAGGGTCGAGGCGGTCAGGGTGCTTGAAGGAAGCCTCAAGGATGTTTACACCGTGGAAGATTTCGACCCCGAGAGTTTGCGGATAGAAGTGCTTTATAGCGACGATGAGCGAAAAGTGCGGCCGTTTTCCGAGGAGATGCTGAGCGCTTCTTCGCTCGCGCTTTTGCAAGAGGCGGGCGCGCACACGCTTAGCGCGGTTTTTGAAGGTCAAGATTTCGACTTCGATGTGCGGTTGGTGGAAGAGGCCCGCGAGGTGTTTTTGTACCGTCTTTACATGATCGGCGTCGTCGACAATGCGCTTGATGAGGATTACGAAAGTTGGAAGGAAAGCCTGCGCGGCGAACCGGGCATCGGCGTTTCCGAGGCGAGCGTCGAAGAGGGCATGCTTACTCTGACGCTTTCCGATGGAAGCGTCTTAGAAGCCGGCATGGTCGAGGGCGAAGATGGACGCGAGGTCGAACTCCGCACGCATGAAGGCTTCATCGAATGGCGTTATGAGAACGAAGACAATTGGGAAACGTTGCTCGAAAAAGACGCTTTGCGTGGAGAAGACGGCCGGGAAATCGAGCTTCGAAGCGACGACAAAACCTTGGAGTGGCGATACGCTTCAGAAGATTGGCAATTGCTTATGGATATGGAGGAACTGCCGATTTTTTCACAGCCGCTCGTTGAAGACGTTTTTGTTAACGAAGAAGGAGCCCTCGAGATTCTTTTCACCGACGGGAGTTCTGAGGCGTTTCCTATGTCCGCGCCCACTCACACCGTCGTCTTTTTGGACCATGAGGGCCGTCTGATCGCCCTTGAGAATGTCGAAGAAGGAGAGAAGGTCGCAAAACCCTCCCCGCCCGACATCGAGGGTTACGCGTTTGAAGCGTGGTCAACATCGACCGAATCCGTCTATGAAGACATGGTCGTGACCGCTCAGTATTCCCCGAAAAGCTACACCGTGTCCTACCAGACGAACATCTCCGCCAATCTTAGCGATGAAACATACCTTTACGGCGAAACGATCGAGTACCCGGTCTTGGAAAAAGAAGGGCTTTTGTTTGCCGGATGGTACGTTGATACGGAATATAGCCGTCTTTTCAACCACGAAACCATGCCCGCGCGCGATTTGACCCTGTATGCGCGCTGGTATGAAATCGACGGCGACGCCGTCGAAAAACCGGCCTCAATCGAAGACATCCTTGATGTTTACCGCAAGAGCGTCATCGGCATCGAAGTCACTCGCGAAAATAACGGCGGCCGCGGCAGCGGCGTCGTCTACAAATACGAAGACGGCAGGTATTACGCCTTCACCAATTATCATGTCGTCAAGGATTCAAAGACGATTTCCATCGTCTACGAACACTACGGCAACGCCTTCAGTGTAGAAGAAGAGAATTTGGAGCTTTTGGGCACGGATGCGAGAAACGACATCGCGCTTCTCCGTTTTGAAAGCGCGCACGATTTCGAACCTTTCTCTTTTTCGGATTCTTACGAAGCCCGCATCGGCGAAGACGTTTACGCCATCGGTTCGCCCCTTGGCTTCGATTATTACGGCAGCGTCACCCAAGGCATCGTGTCCAATTTGACGCGGTTCATGACGCTTGATGAAACGAACGCGCCCTTTATCCAGCACGACGCCGCCATCAACCCCGGCAATTCGGGCGGCGCCTTAATCAACGCAAGCGGCGAAATATTGGGCATGAACACTTTGAAGATGGTCGGCGAGGATGTCGAAGGGATGGGCTACGCCCTGCCTTCAAACACCATCGTTCGCCTTCTTGAAGACATAGAAGAATCGGGGCATGTGACAAGAGGCGCCCTTGGCGTCACGATGCAGCACATCGGACATTGTGATTACGATTACGGCGTCTGCGTAGAAGCGGTTGAAGAAGGCTTGACCGCCGACATCTTAGGGATTGAACCCGGCGATGTCATCGTCGGGTTCAAGACCGATGCCATGACTGAATACTTAAACGTCTACAGCCAGAAAAACCTGCGGGAGTTTATCCTAAACACCCGCGCTCTTGAAAACGTCTCCATTCAGTATGTGCGTGAAGGCGATCTTTACGAGAGCGCCTATGAACCACTCCAAATTCATCCGGACGATGAATAATCGTACTTTCACACCCAAAACCGGTTATAAACGTTCGTTTTGACCGGTTGACAACATGGGAATCATCGATTATAATATGTCAATAATTTTTCCAAATGGGAGGAGAGGCGAACATGAAGAAAGTATTGCTTGGAGTGGTTTTGTCGTTGAGCGTTTTTCTCGCCGCATGCGGGGAAACGGAAGAAGACATCGAATGGAGACGCATCACGTTTCAATCCGACGTCGTAGAAGAAGACGAACTGATTGCCGAACCCGACACGCGCGTGGAAAAAGGCACGGAGGTGACCATCGAGGCGCCCGACGTCGATGGGTATGAATTTTCGCATTGGTTCAATCGAGGCGAATTTGAGGAGTTCACCGACGAACAGGTATACACCTTCGAAATTGAGTTCAACAAAATCCTAGAAGCCGTTTACGAAGAAGAGTAGAAAAACCCGCGGATTTCCGCGGGTTTTTTCAACGAAACATCGTTTAACGGCGAAAGAGGTTGTTTTTTTTCACGGCGCTTTCGTTACGGTGGGTGGTTTCGTCGCTTGGGTCGAAGGCTTTTAAAAATTCGACGACCTCTTTGGTGATTTGCGTCGGAGTGCTTGCGCCGCTGGTGATGGAAACGCGGGTAAGAGTTTTGAGGTGATCGACGTCCAAATCCTCGACGCTTTCAATCAGGGAAGCGTTTATGCCTTGTTCTTCGGCGACGCTTACGAGCTTTTTCGAGTTGTTCGAACGGGGATCGCCGACGACAAAGCAATGGTCGACGGAGGGTTGTTCCATGATTGCTTTTTGGCGGGCTTTCGTGGCGTCGCAGATTTCTTCGATGATCTTGACATCCGGGAAGCGCGTTTTGATTTTTTCGGTTATGGTGTAAATGTCGAAAAGGCTCATCGTGGTCTGGTTGGTGAGTGCGAGCTTCTCTTTTTTCGGTCGGATGTTCTTTACATCGTCCGGTGTCTCGACGATGTGCACATCGTCGCCGTAGCTTTGTGCCGTTTCGCTTTCGGGGTGAGTGCGCTTGCCGATGAAAAGAACCGCGTAGCCAAGTTCAAGATGGCTCTTGATGGTTTTTTGGGAGGTTTTGACGTCCTTGCAGGTGGTGTCGATGATGGTGAGTCCTTTTTCTTCGGCCTTGCGGTAGACTTGTTCGCTCACGCCGTGCGCGGTGAAGACGACGGTGCCTTCATCGATTTCATCGAGAAGTTCTAAGCGGGTTTTATGGGGATTGTGGAGCGTTTTGAGCCCGAGTTCTTCAAAATCTTGGACGATTTTTTTGTTGTGGACGACCATGCCCAAAACCGTAATCGGCTTCGGCAGGCTTTGGTCTTTGGCGATGGCCCGCATTTCGCGGATGGCGCTTACCACTCCGTGGCAATACCCTCGCGGGCTGATGGGAAACACTTTCATGATTTCCCTCCTCATCTTAGTGTTTTTGTAGATAAGAAGCGCTTTTTGTTATATAATTACAGTGAAAGAGGCGATGCGTATGAAATTCAAAAAGCCCTACATCTATAATGCCTTAGAAGGAATGAATTTTCAATCGTTTACGGAAATTCAGAAAAAAATCATCCCCGACGCCCTGAAGGGGCGTGACGTAATTGGCGTGAGCGAAACCGGCAGCGGGAAAACGCACGCGTTTTTGTTGCCGATTTTTGACGCGCTTCTCGCAAACGAACGCCGTGTGCAAGCGTTGATTCTCGCGCCTACGCGCGAATTGGCCGAACAGATATTGAAAATGGCGCGAGAACTCGCGAAATACACGAGCGAAAAAATCGACATCCGCATTTACACCGGCGGTCGCGACCGCGACCGTGAAATCGAGCGGCTCAAAAAGAGCCAGCCGCAAGTGGTCGTCGGCACCCCCGGGAAAGTCCACGACCTCGCCGTCAAAGAAAACCTTTTGAAAATCCACACGGCCAAGACGCTTGTGATCGACGAAGCCGACATGGCGCTTGAAATCGGATTCATGAACGATCTTGAAGCGATCGCTTACGCCGTTGGCAAGGAAGCGCAACTCATGGTCTTTAGCGCTACCTTCCCCGACCATTTGCGCGCGTTCATCCGCAAAAGCATGCACCAACCGCTTGAAGTGGTGCTCAATAAAAAACGCTTGGCCGGACTCGATATCCGCCACCGTTTCATCAAAGCCGCACCGGAAAATCGTTTAAAGACGCTTGACAAAGTGCTCGCGGCTATCAATCCTTATCTCGCCCTCATCTTCGCCAACACCAAAGAGGACGTCGAACTGATTGCCTCGCACTTGCATCAAAAAGACCTTGATGCGACCTATTTGCACGGCGATTTGCGGCCGAGAGAGCGCAAACAAGTGTTGCGCGACATTGCCGGACTCAACGTGCAATACGTCGTCGCAAGCGATATGGCGAGCCGCGGCATCGACATCGAAGGCGTTTCCCATGTCGTCAATTTCGCGTTCCCCAAAGACATGAACTTCTACATCCATCGTGTGGGCCGCACGGCCCGGATGGGCCATAGCGGCACCGCGATCACGTTTTACGACGACGCCGACGAAAAGGCGTTCGATTTTCTGAAAAAAGAAGACGTCATGCTCGATTTTTGCGACGTTGTCGACCGGGGGTTCGTTTCTAAAAAAAGCGAAGCGCCCGTCAAAGAGAAACGGCAAAAACCCAAGGACAAGGTCAAAAAAGTGAAGCCGGCCTATAAGAAGAAATACCACGCCAAGCAAAAAAGGAAGCGAGGAAACTAAATGCTCAAACTAGGCTCACACGTATCGATGAAAGGCGACAAGATGTTTTTGGGAAGCGTTGAAGAGGCGCTTTCTTACGGCTCGACCGCTTTCATGATTTATACCGGGGCGCCGCAAAACACTCGCAGGAAAGACGTGTCGAAACTGCGCATCGAAGACGGGAAAAAACGTATGGAAGAAGCAGGAATCCATAGCGAAGACGTCATCATTCACGCGCCCTATATCATAAACCTCGCCAATCCCGATGAAAACAAGCAACGATTTGCGAGCGACTTTTTAATTGAAGAAGTCAAGCGCACGCACGCCATCGGCGCCGAGCAGATTGTGCTTCATCCCGGTTCGCATGTCGGCGAAGGCTTAGAAGAAGCGACAAAACGCATTGTAAAAAACTTGAACCGTGTTTTTGAAGAGACGGCGCACTTGCCTACGAAAATCGCCCTTGAAACCATGAGCGGAAAAGGCACGGAGGTCGGACGCAGCTTCGAAGAACTGCGCGCCATCATTGAAGGCGTCGACAAAGACGATCGTTTGAGCGTCTGTTTCGACACCTGCCACACTCACGACGCCGGTTACGACGTCAAAGAGAATTTCGACGAGGTGATGGAAACGTTCGACCGCATCATCGGCATCGACCGTCTCGGGGTCTTTCACATCAACGATTCCAAAAATCCGCGCGGCGCCAACAAGGACCGCCACGCGAACTTAGGCATGGGGGAAATCGGTTTTAAGGCGCTTAGCGCCATTGTGCACCATCCAAAATACGAAACCGTACCGAAAATTTTAGAAACGCCCTACGTCACCGAAGACGACAACAGCAAGAAACGATTGTATCCGCCTTACAAAGAAGAAATCGCCATGCTCAAAAATGGGCGTTTCGACCCCGGTTTTCTAAACAAGATCCGCGAGCAAAACGCTTAATTGTAATCCTCGCATTCCGACCATTTTCCGTGCTATAATAGAAGTGTCCGACACCGCTATCGCAAGTTCGAATCGTTCGGCCCTTTTCTCGGCCGTCTCGATAAAGTTGGTGAGATGCTTCAGGCATCCACCAACTTTCTTTTGTATATGGAGGGACAAGCATGAGAGAAACCTTTCGCCGGCACGTCGACGATTTCGCGGCGTTGCCCGTTGAAACCTACAAAACGATGCATCATAAGGTCTTTCCCGATTCAAGAAAAGACTTTTCTTTTCTTGAGGGTTTTAAGACCGTCGTCGTGCTTGCGCTTTCCTACCCCAAAGACAAGCCGCCCTACAAAGGAAAAGGGTATGGCACCATCAGCCGCTACGCCCATGGAAAAGACTACCATAAAGTCTTCAAAGAGAAGCTTGATGCGATCGAAAGCGAACTGAGACAAAAGGGCATCAAAGCCCATGGCGCCGTCGACATCAATCCGCTCGACGAGCGTTTCGCGGCGTATTTGTCGGGGCTTGGCTTTTTGGGGCACAACCGCTTTTTGATCCATCCGACCTATGGCACGCATCTTTACCTTGCGACGCTTTTGATCGATACGGAGTTTGAGGAAGGACGAAGGATTGTCGACGATTGCGGCGAGTGCACCCGGTGCGTCGAAGCCTGTCCGACCGATGCGCTTAGGGTGGGGGCGTTTTACGAAGAGCGCTGCCTTTCGCATTTGACCCAGGCGAAAGCGGTTTTGAAGCCTTGGCAGCTAAAGACGATGAAGACGACGCTTTTTGGTTGCGACGTTTGCCAAGACGTCTGTCCGAAAAACGAAGGCATCAAGTCCATCCGCCGGAAGGTCTTTGAAAGCGACGAGTACGCGCAACTGCATCTTGACACGCTGCTTTCGCTTTCAAACCGCGAACTTATGCGCCGTTTTAAGAATTACGCCTTCGCCTGGCGAGGCGGGCTCGTATTGAAACGAAACGCCATCGCGCTTATGCACAATCAAGGGCTTCTTTCAAAGAACATCGACAAGACGTACGAAGCCTATAAACACGTTCCTTGGTTTGAAAAGTCCATACGGCCGCTTGTAAAGGGGGAAGAAACGTGAACCATATCGTTTTGTACGAACCGGAAATCCCGGAAAACACCGGCAACATCATCCGCACTTGCGTCGCCATGGGGATGCGGCTGCACATCGTCGAACCGGCGGGCTTTCCGCTTTCTTTGAACCGCCTAAGGCGAAGCGCGGTTCATTACGTCGACGAACTCGACGTGGAAATCCACGACGATTTCGCCGCTTTTGCCAAAAAGCACAAGGGCCGTTATTACTTTTTGACGCGCTATGGCAAGGTTTCGCCCGACCAAGCGGACTTCACAAAACAAGAAGAAAACCTGTATTTGATTTTCGGCAGCGAATCTTCGGGAATTCCCAAGGAAATCCTGAGCGCGCACGAAAACCGTTGCTTGAGAATTCCGATGCACAAGACCATGCGCAGCTTGAATCTCGCAAACAGCGTCGCCGTTCTCGCCTACGAAGTGAATCGACAGCAAGGCTTCCCCGGGCTTTCCCCACACGAGCCCGATTCGAAGAAGGGCAAAGATTATTTGAACCGCTGAAAACGAAAAGCGCATACCTTGCGGAAGCGAATGTATGCTATAATAGGCAAAGAGGGGGGAAATACATGGAAAAAGGCGCACCGATGGTCGTGCACAGCTACAAACACGACGGCAATCTGCACCGCATATGGACGACATCCCGTGTTGTGAAACACGAGGAAAATGCCATCGTGCTTGCCAACCGGCGCACGAAGGTCATCGAGTCGACCGGGCGTTTTTGGTTCACCAAAGAACCTTCGGTGACTTGGTTCTTCAAAGAAAACTGGTTCAACGTCATCGGCATTTTGCGTCCAAACGGCACGTATTATTACTGCAACATCGCCTCCCCTTTCGTCGTCGACGACGAAGCGCTCAAATACGTCGATTACGACCTTGACGTCAAAGTGTTCCCCGATGGTTCCTACGAAATTTTGGACCGCAAGGAATACGAACGCCACAAGGAACACATGGATTACCCCGACGATTTAAAAAGCATTTTGGAAAAAGAGCTTCAAAAACTGAAAACGCTGATTGAAAACAAGGAGGGCCCCTTTGAAGAAGGGCTCGCCGAGGATTACTATAAAATCTACGAGAAAGAGGGATACCATGCGCGACCCAAGACTGAAAAAGCTCGCTAGCAACTTGCTCGATGTTTCCACGAAGACCCAAAAAGGAGACCGAGTCGCCATCCGTGGCGGCGCCGCAAGCAAACCTCTCGTTTTAGAACTTGTCAAGCGCGCCCATGAAATCGGCGCCATTCCCTTTGTCGAGCTCCAAGATGAAGACGTCAGCCGCGAAGTGATGAAAGAAGCGAAAGAGGAGTACATGGACTTCATGCTGGATTTGAACAAGTTCAAATACGAAAAAATCGATGTCATGATCTCCATCTCGGCGGGCCATAACGATTATGCGACCGTCGACGTCGACCAAAACATCAAGACGCAGATGAGCAAGAAATTCCAACCCCTAAGCAAGATTGTCCAAAAGAAGCGCTGGGTCGTTTTGATGTATCCGACGCCCGCGCAAGCGCAAAAGGCGAAGATGAGCAACGAAGCGTTCTACGATTACGTCGTCGAGGTGAGCACCGTCGATTACGGCAAGATGCGGGAAGCCTTCAAACCGCTCAAGAAGTTGATGGAAAAAACCGACAAGGTCCGCATCAAGGGACCGGGCACCGACATCACCTTTTCCATCAAAGGCATTCCGGTCGTCCCGTGCGCCGGCGAAAACAACATCCCCGACGGCGAGATTTTCACCGCGCCGGTCAAAGAAAGCGTCAACGGCACCATCACCTACAACACCCCTTCGCCCTATCGCGGCGATGTTTATAGCAACGTCAAGCTGACGTTCAAAGACGGCAAAATCGTCGAGGCCACGCACGATGGCGAACAAGAGAAAATCGACGCCATCTTCAACACCGACGAAGGCGCGCGTTACGTGGGCGAATTCGCCATCGGCGTCAACCCGAAAGTTACCGATCCGATGGGCAACATTTTGTTCGACGAAAAAATCGCCGGCAGTTTGCATTTTACGCCCGGCATGGCTTATGACGACGCTTGGAACGGCAACACTTCCGCCGTGCACTGGGACCTCGTGCTCATTCAGCGGGAATCCTATGGCGGCGGCGAGATCTATTTTGACGACGTGTTGATCCGCAAGGACGGCTTGTTCGTGCTTGAGGAACTCAAGGGCCTAAACCCTGAAAATCTGGCCTAAGCGTCCATACCGTATCAAAGGGAAGGAGAGTTTCTATGGAGATCAAAACCATGGAACGTTTCGATATTGAGGCGTTGAAACGCCTTTATAAAAGCGTGAATTGGACCGTGTATTTGGAGAAACCCGCGCGTTTTAGGGAAATGTTCGCCCGTTCGCTTGAAGTGCTCGGCGCTTATGAAAACGACGAATTGATCGGAATTGTCCGGGTCGTCGGCGACAACGCGCACATCCTTTACATCCAAGACATCATCGTTGAGCCGAAGCATCAGCGCCAAGGCATCGGGACGAAACTCTTCGAGGAGATTCTCTCCCGTTACGCCCATGTCCGGCAAAAAGTGCTTTTGACCGATTCCGACGATACGCGCTCGCACGCGTTTTACAAAAAGCTCGGTTTTCACGAAACGGCCGAAAAAGGCATCGCCTGTTTTCTCCGTTTCGACAAGGACAACCGCCTTTAAGAAAGAAGGGGAAGCTATGAACAAGAAACGATTTTGGATGTTGGTGGTCTTTGGCGCCGTCTTGCTTTTGACGCTTATACTCGCCTCGCATGTGGTGAGTGTGGGCGAACGAGTGCGCACCATCCATCCGTATCTGTCGTATGCCTTTTACGGCGTCGCCGTCTTCATCTTGTACGTGCTCGTAATCAATCCGCTGCGCATCATTTTCCTAGCGCCGACGTTTTCCATCGACGCGCTCGATGAGAAGAAAAACGTCCGCACCTACAAAAAGGCCGCGCGGACGATGCTCAAGCTCAAGACGTTGACCGACGAAGAGCGAAAGAACTTAAAAGCGAGCTATAAGGACAAAGAACTTCTCCCGGGTGCCATCAAAAAGACGTTTGAAGGCTCCATCCGCCAAAACGTCGACGCAACCATCACCCATAACGCCAAGACCGTGCTTGTGACCACGGCGATCAGCCAAAACGGCAACCTTGACATGCTGTCGGTCATTTTCATGAACATCCGCATGATTCGCGACATCGTCAAACAATGCGGTTTTCGGCCGAGCTATGTGCACCTTGCGAAGTTGAGCGTGCGCGTCGCCGCGATTGCGATGATCGCGGAGAACCTCGAAAACGTCGACATCCGCGAAGCGCTCCCAAGCAAAGCGACGGAAGCCATCCGCGACATTCCCTTTGTGCGCACGGCGTCGAACTCGATTTTCCAAGGCATCTCAAACGGCATGTTGACGGCTAGGATTGGCATTGTCACCCGCAAGTATTTGTTTCAGGACCATAAACTCTTAAGCAAACGCGAAATGCGCCTCAACGCGTACAAAGAAAGCTTTACGCTGATGCCGAAAATCGTCGGCGAAGGGCTTGGCGCATTCCCGAGGGGCATCATGAGTTTCATGGTGCGTCCCTTTGTGCGCAATCCATTTTCGAAGAAAGGGAGTCAAGAATGAATGAAAAAATGATGATCAACTACGCTCGGCTGATTTTGCTGCGGGGCGTGAACCTGCGTGAGAATGAGGAACTAGTCATCAACGCGCCCGTGAGCGCGGCCGATTTTGTCCGTGTGCTGGTTCGCGAAGCCTACCGCGCTTTCAAAAGCGGCCCGGTGCATGTCAACTGGCAAGACCCCCATTTGAACCGCATCATGTTTGGCTTCGCCAAAGACGACGTCTTGGAAGACGTCCCCGATTACGTACTCAAACGCATGGAAAACCTGATCGAAAGAAAGGCCGCCTTTTTGACGATTTCCACCAGTTTTCCCGATTTGATGAAAGGCATCGACCAACAAAGAATCCAAAAAGCCAACAAGGCGAAAGCTCCGAAAATGCGCCCTTACCAAGAAAAAATCGTCCGCAACCTCAAATGGAGCGTCGCCGCTTGGCCGGGCAATGAATGGGCCCAAAAAGTCTATCCCGACTTAGAGGAAAGCGACGCGCTCATGCAGCTTCACGAAGCGCTCATCACCATCATGCGTCTCGATGAGGAAAACCCGATCAAGGCTTGGACCGACCATTTAAACGAGCTTGAACGCCGCCGGAAAAAGCTCAACGACGCCCGCTTCAAACGGCTCTTATACAAATCCGGCGAAACCGACCTTCGCGTCGAACTCCCCGAAGAACACGTCTGGATCAGCGGCGCGCAAAAGCGCGGCGGCGATGTGTTTTTGCCGAACATGCCCACCGAAGAAGTCTTCACCGCGCCTTTGAAAACCGGCGTGAACGGCACCCTCAAAGTGACGAAACCTTTGAACATCCGGGGCACTTTGATCGAGCCTTTTACGATGCAGCTCAAATACGGCGAAATCGTAAACGTCGAATCGGAACACAAGGAGACGCTTGAAAAGATCATGGCCATGGACGAAGGCGCGAAGTTTTTGGGCGAAGTCGCGCTCGTGCCGAAAGAATCGCCGATAGCGGCGCTCGATACGGTGTTCTTTCACACTTTGATCGACGAAAACGCCTCTTCGCATTTCGCCATCGGCAACGCCTATCCGATGTCCGTCAAAAGCAAGGGCGGCACGCCGAAAGAAATCGCCGAGAAATACAACATCAACCGCAGCGTCTTGCACATCGATTTCATGGTCGGCAGCGACGACCTCGAAATCACCGGCGTCGACAACGAGGGCAACGAGACGGTCGTCTTCGAAAACGGCACCTGGTCGAAGGAATTCCAATAAAAAAACGTTCTTCCGCAGTTTTGCGGAAGAACGTTTTTCAATCAGAGGACGTAACGGTAAAGCAGTTTCACGGTGTTTTTAACGGCGTCGTAATGGGTCCTTTCCATGCCGTGTGAGGCGCTGACGCCGGGGCCGATGAGCGCTCCTTTGAAGTCGTTGCCGCCGCTTCTTGCGGCGGAAACGTCGGAGCCGTAGTAGGGGTAGATGTCGACCGCGTGGTCGATGTCGTGCTTTTGGGCCAAAGTTTTGAAGCGGGTCGTGATGTCGTAGTCGTAGGGTCCGGTCGAATCTTTGGCGCAGATGCTGACGTCGTATTCGGTGCAGGCGAGGTCGTCGCCGACGCATCCCATGTCGACGGCGATGAACTCGTCGAGTTCGGGAATGGAGGCGCTGCCGTGTCCGACTTCCTCATACGTCGAGACGATGATTTTTAGCGTGTGTTTCGGAGTTTTCTTTTCGTCGCGTAAGAGCTTGATCAGTCCGAAAAGCGAAGCGACGTTGATTTTGTCGTCCAAAAACCGGGATTTGATGAAGCCGCTTTGAGTGACCGTCGTTTTCGGGTCGAAGAAGATGAAATCGCCGGTGGCGATGCCGAGTTTTTCGACGTCTTCTTTGGAACGGACTTTTTCATCAAGACGGACGAACATCGTCTCGGGGTTTCTTTTTTTCTCGCGGGCTTCCTTGTGGACGTGGATGGCGGTCGCATCGGAAAGCAGGGTGCCGGTGAAGTCTTTTTCGTCCCTTGTCCTGATGGTGCAATATTCGCCGTCAAGCGTCGGCCAAATCGGCCCGCCGACGGATGTGAAACGAATGCCGCCTTTGGCGGTGACGCTTCGGACCATTGCGCCCAAAGTGTCCACATGGGCGCCAAGCCCGATTGTTTTGTCGCTTTCTCCGGGAACGGTGATGATCAAATTTCCCTTTTTCGTGGTCGTATGGGACAACTTGAACCGCTCCGCTTCAAGTTTGACGCGGTCGATGACTTCTTTGGTGTAGCCGCTTGGGCTTGGGATTTTCAGGATCTCTTCCGCAAAGTTTACGATATAGTCTTTGTCGATTTTCATGGTATCACCTCGAAGCCATTATAGCACACGCGACCGCTTGTGGGGCTTTTTTTCTTGTATGCCTCTACAAGAAGGGGCAATCGTGTTATAATGAATTAGGTGATTTTTATGCATATTGTCTATGGCGGGGCGTTCAACCCTCCGACAAAAGCGCACCGCGAGGTGTATCGATACCTTTGCGGGAATCTCGAGGTGAAGAGATTCACGTTTTTGCCCGTGTCGACGACTTACAAAAAACACGATTTGGAAAGCAACGAACACCGTTACAATATGTTAAAGCTCATGGCCGACGATTTGGACAAGGCCGAAGTGAGCGACATAGAGATGCAAGACGAACAATACCTCGGCACTTATGAAGCGCTTAAACGCCTGCAAAAAGAAGGCGAGCGAACCGCTTTCGTCCTCGGCGCCGACCATTTGCGGCATTTGAAGCGTTGGATCGAGGCCGAAAAGCTTGTCTCAGAGTTCTATTTGATTGTGTTAAACCGCGGTGGGGAAAACTTGAAGGAAATTATCGAACAAGACGACTTTCTCCGCAAGCACGAAGCTTCTTTTCTCTTGTTTCCGGATTTTCATATCGACGTCTCGGCAAGCGCGTTTCGCAACAGCCGGGACAAAAATATCGTCGTTGAGAAAGTCTACGAATACATCGTAGAAAACGGCCTATACAAAGGGTGAGTGCATGTACTATAACGATTTTGTGAAAGTGGCGAGCATCACGCCGAAACTGCGGGTGGGCAACCCCGAATACAACGTCAAGGAGATGCTTCGACTTTTGAAGGTCACAAAAGCGCGCATCGCCGTGTTCCCGGAGCTTTCGGTGACCGCCTATACTTGCAACGATCTCTTCTTTCAACACGGCTTGAGAAAAGAAGCGGACGCCGCAATCAAGACGCTGCTTGAGGAAAATCCTTTCGAAGGCATCGTCATCATCGGCGCGCCCCTTGAAATCGAGGGCGTCCTTTACAATTGCGCTTTTGTCATCCAAAAAGACAAAATTTTGGGTATTGTCCCGAAATTTTATCTGCCAAACACGCAAGAGTTTTACGAAAAACGGTGGTTCACGAGCGCCTACGACATCGTCAAACGCACGACAATGGTCGATTATCTGGGCCAAAACGTTCCTTTCGGTTCGCTCGTGTTCAAAGAGAAGAACCACCATTTAAGCTTCGGCATCGAGATTTGCGAAGACATGTGGGCGCCGATATCGCCCGGTAATCTCCTTGCCTTAAATGGCGCGCAAATTATTTTTAACCTAAGTGCCTCAAACGAATATTTGAACAAGCGCGAAGTGCGGCAGCGCACCATCGTCGAACATTCGCGCCGAAACGCGGGCGCGTATGTGTATTGCAGCGCCGGCGTGAACGAATCGACGAGCGAAACCGTGTTCAGCGGCCACAACGTCATCGCCGAAAACGGCCAGCTTCTCAAAGAAACCGAGAAGTTCTCCCGCGAATCGGAAATCATCTACGGCGACATCGACCTTTCGCGGATTGCGTATTTGCGCAAGAGCAATTCCTCGTTCCGCGACACTTTGAACAAGTACGACTTTGAAGCGTTCGACGTGCCGATTGCGCTTGCGAAAACGAAAGATTACGACTTCGACCCGCCACTCGACCAAACGCCTTTCGTTCCGAAAACCAATGAAGACGACGCGTTTGAGCGCATTGCGGCGCTTCAAGAAAACGCCCTCATCAAACGCTTCACCCACGTTTCCGCCGAAAAAATCATCATCGGCGTGAGCGGCGGCCTCGATTCGACGCTCGCGCTCTTGATCGCGACACGGGTGATGGATGCGCTCGGCAAGAAAAGAAGCGACATCATCGGCGTTACGATGCCGGGGCTTGGCACCAGCGACAAAACCTTGAAGCAAGCGCACGCTCTTATGGACGATTTGGGCGTTGAGAGCCACGAGATGGACATCCGCGAACACGTGCGCTACCATTTCGAATTGATCGGCCACGACGGCAAGACCGAAGACAAAACGTATGAAAACACGCAGGCCCGCGTGCGCACGATGGCGCTGATGAACCTTGCGAACATGCACGATGGCATCGTGCTTGGCACCGGCGACATGAGCGAGATGGCGCTTGGCTGGACGACTTACAACGCCGACCATATGAGCATGTACAACATCAACGCCGGCCTACCCAAAACCCTGGTAAGATTCATGGTCAGACAATACGCCGAGAAAAAATTCGAATCCGGCGTCAAAGATACCGTCGAAGACGTCCTTGAGACGCCAATTTCGCCGGAACTATTGCTCAACCAAATCACCGAGGAGGAAATCGGCAGCTACGAAGTCAACGACTTCATCCTGCATCGTTTTCTCCGGTTCGGAGACGACGAAGACCGCATCGCATGGCTGATTCAAAAGACATTCGACCTTTCCGCGCAAGAATCAAGCGATTACGTCCGCGATTTCTTCCGCCGTTTCTATTCGCAGCAGTTCAAGCGTCAAGCCAATCCCGACGCTCCGAAAATCCTCGACATCACCTTGTCTCCGCGGAGCGATTTCCGCATGCCCTCCGATGTCGACAAACGCAAAGATTAGGGTGGTTTCATGAAAAAACGCGTAGTGGTAGGCATGAGCGGCGGCGTCGATTCAAGCGTCGCCGCCTATCTCTTAAAGCGCGCCGGTTACGAAGTGATCGGCCTGTTTATGCGTAATTGGGATTCGGTTGCGAACAAGGACTTTTTGGGCAACCCCGACCTAGACGCCTCCATCTGCCCGCAGGAACAGGATTTTCAAGACGCCAAGGCGGTGGCCGAGACAATCGGCATCGAAATTCACCGCGTCGACTTCATCGAAGAATACTGGAACGACGTCTTCACCTATTTTCTCGACGAATATCGCAAGGGGCGGACGCCCAATCCCGACATCCTCTGCAACAAATACATCAAATTCGACGCCTTTCAAAAACACGCCGAACAGTTTTCCCCGGACTTCATCGCCATGGGGCATTTCGCCCGTTTGGACAAAACGGACAAGATTCGCATGCTCAGAGGCGTCGATTCCAACAAGGACCAGACCTATTTCCTCTCCCAGCTCAAAAGGGACCAGCTTGAACGGGTTTTGTTTCCGATTGGCGAATACACCAAAAAAGACGTGCGCCGCATCGCAAGCGAAGCCCAGCTTCCGACCGCGAAGAAAAAGGATTCGACCGGCATCTGTTTCATCGGAGAACGCGCCTTCAACGATTTTCTGCGAAATTACCTTCCCGCGCAAAGCGGCAAAATCAAAACCAAGGAAGGCGACGTCCTAGGCGAACATCACGGTTTGATGCATTACACCATCGGACAGCGCAAGGGCCTTGGCATCGGGGGTCTTAGGGACTACGACAACGAACCGTGGTTCGTCATCGGCAAGGACCTTTCTACGAACACGCTCATTGTCGGGCAGGGCTACCATCACGAAGACCTCTACAGCACCTCGTGCACGCTTGAGGATGTGAGCACCGTGCAACCGGACGAATCGCTTGAAAACCGCGAACTGACCGCGAAATTCCGTTACCGTCAACAAGACAAGGCCGTTCGCTTAAAGCAAAAGGACGGCGTCTACCACGTCGAGTTTGAATCCCCGATTCGCGCCGTCACTCCGGGGCAGGCCTGCGTGTTTTACGACGGCGAAGAGTGCCTCGGCGGCGGGTTCATCGACAAAGTGTACAAAAACGGCAAACGTTTGCCTTATTGAGGGATAGCATGAAAAAAATCGGCATCGCGCTTGCGGGCGGAGGCGCCCGCGGAGCTTATCAAATCGGAGCGCTCAAAGCCATGAAAGAAAGCGGCTTTTTGGATTTCGGCGAAATCCACGCCATCAGCGGCGCATCCATCGGCAGCATCAACGCCTGTTTTTTGGCGATGGACGCCATTGAAGAAGCCGAAAGGCTTTGGCTGAATCTCGAAGAGACCGATTTGCTGCAAAACGACGGGAAGCTTTTTCAGCGTCTTGCGGAGGAACGTTTCGACTTCATCCGTCGCGGGATGTATCGCACCGACCATTTCGAAAATTGGCTTGATGAAATCATCGATTTCGACGCCGTGCGAAAGCACAACGTCTATGTGACGACCTCGCACGTCGGCGGTTCCGACTGCAACTTTTTTGAGCTGATGACGTTAAACATCCGCGAACTATTCGGCAGGGAAACGCTCATCCGCTATCCGTCCTTGAAAGACATGGACGACGAACACATCCGCAAGACCATTCTTGCAAGCTGCGCGATTCCCGTCTTTTTCAAGCCCGTCGTCATCGACGATGAGACGTATTACGACGGCGGCGTGTTGGACAACACCCCGTATAAACCTCTTATTGACGCCGGATGCGAAGAAATCATCGTCATCGACCTTTTCCGCATCAATTTCAGCCGCAAGCGTGAAGAGGACGGCGTGCCCATTCGCCAGTTTTTCCCGAAACGGCATCTCCGGGGCATTTTGAATTTCGACAAGCGCCAAATCAAGCGCCGCTTCGATTTGGGATATGGCGAAACGCTTGAACGCATTGAAAACGAGGATTATTGATTGAGGACAGCGAGAAGCTGTCCTTTTTTTACAAGTAAAACGCCTTCTCTCCTTGTATGATTAAATGGAGGCGATACCTATGAAAAAAAGTTTGGCGTTCTTTATGATTCTTTTGTTTATGCTTGCGCCGCTAGAAGAAATCGGCGCGGCGGAATATCTGACGTATCAGTCGATCCATTTCAAAAGGGGCTCGCACAAAATGTTGGCGGATTATACCAATTATGACTACAACCGCCATTACGCGCAGCTATCGGGAAGGCGGTTTTGGGGGTGGCGCACGTATGCGGCAAGCGAAAACGCGCCCGTCTATTTCAAGCGGGACACGCTTTTCATCATCAAAAACGAAGGCGAGACGCCGATTCATCAAAATTTCCAGTTCAAGACAAGCGAACAAAACACGACGCAGTTGAGCGCGAGCGGAAGCATCGGGTTCAAAGGAAGCGGTGAAGCGAAAGGGTTTCAGTTAGGGTTGGATTCGCATGTGAAGGCTTCGGCGGAGACAAAGCGCACATCGTATGTCGAGGAGACGGTCGACATACGCATTCAAGTCGATCCGATGACCAAACTTCATATCGGGGTGTATGGCGAGGGTAGAATCAGCAACGGCGTGGGCCGTTACTACCGATTTTTCAAAAACACCCGTTCGGGCGGGTGGGAAGTGTTTACGCTGACCACGGAATACTATTCGATTGAGAAAGTGGCCCTTTGATGCGTTTTATCGTCGCATGCGTTTTTCTTGTTTGCGCGCTTTTGGCGCTTTTGCTTGCGGTTTCTAAGGCGCCTGCGGACCTTCACATCGTAAGCGTCAACGAAACGCACACCTATACCGTGCGCGAAGAAAGCGTCTTCGCGTTTGAGTTTCTCGCCAACCGCGACGACACCCACCACTTTTTGAAAGAAGCGATTCATGGCGCGGGGGTGGTCGGTTCATGCAACGAGAAGCGCTATCCTCTGAGCCTCCTTTCGATTGAAAAAAACGTGCGCCCTTTTGGCGAAGAACTCTACCATCACTACCGGTTGGCGTTCGCCCCGAAAATCGCAGGCGGCATCGAGAAGCTTGCGTTTTCCAACGCGTCGCTTCAACTCGTTTACGGACGGTTTCCAAACCTTACGCTCCCTATTGGTGAATTTAACGTCACCTATGAAGAGAATCTCGGGGATGCGCTGACGCTTCAAGCGGTTCGAAGCGTGCCCGGCGACGAAGGGTTCGGATTGAGCGCTTTCGGCGTCTTTTTGACGCTTGAAAACACCGCCTCCCGCGACGTGGTCGTGACGGAGATTTCGCTCAACGCCCAAAAGGTCGTCCCCGATCTCGCTTCGTCCCTTTTCAAAGAGGACCCGGGGCATCCCGACGATTTTGACGCGCTCTTTTCGGAGTATGAACGCTTCAATCGACCTAGCGATGGCGAGGCGATATTTCCGGCGTCTTCGACCAAGACGCTGTTTGTGCCATTTTCTTATCTTGAGACGACTCTTTTGCACAGGTATCCGCTTGTAATTGATTATCGCCTAGACAACCAGAAAGGACGGTTGATGCTCAACGATTTCCTTTTCATCAACACCAACCGTTTCGCAAGCGAAAACGAGGAGGCGTTTGTCCATGTCCGCCCCGATTGAGATTCGCCGTTTCCGCAAACGCTACAAAAACGCGACGGTTGAACACGGACGGTTGACGTTTGAAGGGCGAATCACGTTTTTGCTTGGGGATAACGGCAGCGGAAAGACTACGCTCTTAAAGGCGATGGCGGGGTTGATTCATTTTGAAGGCACAATCTCGGGATGCGAAAACGCCGTCTACATTCCCGAAATCCCCGCTCTTCCAGAAGGGCTTCGGGTGAAATCCTATTTGCATCTTCTCGGCGAGATTTCGGGGTACGAAAAAGCGCGCTTGGAAGGTTTGTTGGGTCGATTTCATTTGAAGAAGAAGAGGGACGTATTGCTTAAAGACTTGTCGAAAGGCATGCGGCAGAAAGTGAATTTGGTGCAGGGCTTGCTTTTGCCTCGGTCCGTATATCTAATCGACGAACCCGCAAGCGGGCTTGACGCCGAAACGAAAGCGGCGCTTTCAAGGTTCATCGCAGAAAGCGACGCGCGGTTTGTGTGCGCGACGCATTCGCCGGAAACGTTTGCGTCATTGAACGGACAATGCGTGCGTTTGTGAAAGCGATGGCGTATTATTTGCACGTGCTGCTTTCCGGCAAGCGCAGTCTTTATTTGCTTGGATATCTGCTTGCGCTTGCGGCGGCGTTCATCGCGTTCGCCCGTTTTCACGATCCTTTTGCGCTCCGCGTTTTGGAAAAACGACTTTATGCGGAAGGGTATTACCGCGAGAGCATGTTTTTTCTTCGGTTTGCGGTGTTGGTGTTGGTTGTGTTTTCAAGCGTGCAGCTTTCTTTGGTGGAAGCGGGAGACGCCGCGCTTTGGGCGCGCATATCCCCTGTGAAGACGCTTTTTGCGAAGATGGCGGCGGTCTACGTCGTTTCGGTTCTTTTTTCTGTGGCGGGGTTGCTTTTGATGGAAAGTGTGTACCATTTTACAGTTTATAAGGAGGCGTTTCGTCCGGAGGGGTTGTTTTTGGTGATGGCGGTTTTCACGCTTCACTACACCGCGCTTGCAAGTGTTTTGGGGCTGTATGTTCGCAGCGTGTTCGGATTTTTTCCGGTGTTGCTGGGTTTTTTGGCAAGCGACATCGCGGTGGATTTCGGGGCGCGCATCGATGCGAACGGATTTCTGGTATATGCGCTCAATACGCTCTTTCTCAACGCGCATCATTTTGCAGGAGGCGAAATCGGCTTCCTTCCTTCGTATCCGACGCTCATCGTCATGGCGCTTTTTTTGGTTGGCTTGGCATGTTTGCGCCATCAAAGCATGGATTGCGTATAAGCGAAACCTTGCGTTGTTTGTTTTTTATGTGCTATAATACGTTGATATGCATGATGCATAAGGGCCCCGCTTTTCATCGCTTCAAGGCGGGGTCTCTTCATTCATAGAGACGGAGGGAAGTCCATGTGTGGAATCGTCGGTTACATTGGCGAGGGGAACGCCAAAGAAATCGTGCTTCGAGGTTTGCACCGCCTCGAATACCGCGGCTATGATTCCGCGGGGGTCGGTCTTTACGACGGCAAGTACCATGTGTTTAAGGAAAAGGGGCGCATCGACGCGCTTGAAAAAACCATCGCTTTGAATAAGGCTTCGCTAGGCATCGGGCATACCCGGTGGGCTACGCATGGGCGGGTGACGAAGGAAAACGCGCATCCGCACGCCTCTTACGACGAGCGTTTTTTGGTCGTCCATAACGGCGTGATCGACAATTACAAAACGCTTGCCGAGCGCTACCTCGGCGGAAAAGCCCGCAAGAGCGAAACCGACAGCGAAGTGTTCGCTTCGCTCGTGGCGTCCTTTGCGAAGGACCATCCGGTCGACGTTGCGATTCGAGAGGTGTTGAAACTGCTCGAAGGGTCGTATGCGGTGCTCGTTGTCGACAAAGAGAATCCCGGGACTTTGTATGCGGCGAAACACAAAAGCCCGCTTCTGATCGGCAAACGAAACGGCGGCGTTGTCATCGGCAGCGACATGATGGCCCTTGTGGGCGCGGCCGACAACTATCTCGCCTTAGAAGACGAGACGTTTGTCCGCATCACTTCGGACAACTTTTCCCTATACGATTTGGAAGGNGATATCCTTCCCTATCGGCTGCAAAAAATCGACATCGACGCTTTTGAAAGCGACAAAGGCGAATTTCCGCATTATATGCTCAAAGAAATCCACGAACAGCCCGCGGTGCTTCGCAGGATTATCACCAAGTATTTTGACGACTCAGAGGTTCGAATCGATCAAGCGCTTTTACAAAAAATCAAGATGTGCGACCGGATTCATATTCTCGCCGCGGGCACAAGCATGCACGCGGGGTTGGTGGTCAAAGACATGCTTGAAACCTTTGCGCTTGTCCCAACGGAAGTGCACATCGCCAGCGAATTCGCCCACCATCCGCCGCTGATTGCGGGGAATCCTTTCTTCATACTCATCTCCCAAAGCGGCGAGACGGCCGATTTGCGCGCTTGTTTGACCGACATCAAACAAGAGGGCCATCCTTCGCTGACGGTGACGAATGTGCGGACCTCGACTTTGGCCCGTGAAGCCGACGATTATTTGGAGATTCACGCCGGTCCGGAAATCGCGGTCGCCTCCACCAAGGCTTACACCGCGCAAATCGCGGTTTTGACCATACTCGCTTACGCTTTGAGCGAACAATCTTTCGATTTGAAACGCGAACTGGCCGAAGTCGCGCAAGCGATGGAACAGTTCCTCGACAAGCAGGAAAAAATCCGTCCGCTTGTCAAGAAGTATTTGACCAAGCCGCACGCGTTTTACATCGGACGCGGCCTCGATTACGCCGTGTGCTTAGAAGCGGCGCTCAAGTTGAAAGAAATTTCGTACATCCACACCGAAGGGTTCGCCTCGGGCGAACTCAAGCACGGCACCATCGCTTTGATCGAAGAAAACACGCCGGTCATCGCGCTCATCAGCAACGCGAAAACGGCCGCTTACACGCGCAGTGGCATCAACGAAGTGAAAAGCCGCGGCGCAAACACGCTTGTGATTGCGTGCGAGAGTTTTCAAGAGGCGGAAGACGCGATCGTTTTAGACGATGTGAATCCGACCTTTGCGCCGATGCTCACGGTCATCCCGACGCAGCTTATTGCCTATTATGCGGCGCTCGAAAGGGGGAACGACATCGACAAGCCGCGCAATTTGGCCAAGAGCGTGACGGTGGAATAATCTTTGAAACCTTGTCGATGTATGATAAAATAAATATCTAACATAGACCTTGTACTCACTAGACAATTTCACGGAGGAGGCATGCTATAATGGGGAAATATTTCGGGACCGACGGCATCCGCGGCGTTGCAGGGGAAACGTTGACGCCAAGTTTTTCGTACCGAGTCGGTCAATCGTTGAAAAAAGTTTTTGACGCCAAACAAATTGTGATCGGTAAGGACACTAGGGAATCGTCCGATGTGCTTGCCTTGTCAATCGCCACGGGGGCCTTAGAGGCCGGAACCGACGTTTTGTATGCGGGGACGGTCTCTACACCCATGGTGGCGCATTATGCGAAAGAAGAAGGCATCATCGGTGTGATGATCACCGCTTCGCACAACCCTTATCAAGACAACGGCATCAAAGTCTTCGACAAAGGCTATAAGCTTTCGGAAAAAGCCGAGAGCGACATCGAAGCTTTTTTGGATTCTGAAGAAACCCTAAGAACCGGACGCTACGGCGTTTTCCGCATGAACAAATCCGTCACGAAAGCGTACGAGAAGCTCTTTGAGACGTTGAATTTGGAAAAGGCGAACTTGCAAATCGCCATCGACACCGCCAACGGCGCCACGTATGAAATCGCGAAAAAGATTTTCAAGCCGCTTGCGGACGAACACGTTCAAATCGGCAACATGCCGAATGGGCGCAACATCAATCTCGAGTGCGGCTCGACGGATTTGAAGGCCATCATTGAAACGGCCGCGAAGAACAAGTCGGACATCGCTTTTAGTTTTGACGGAGACGGCGACCGCGTGCTCGTGGTCGACCATCGTGAAAACGTCTACGACGGCGATTTGATCGTCTACATCATCGCTACGTACTTAAAGAAGCAAAACCTTTTGAACAAGAACACGGTCGTGCTCACCAAAATGAGCAACCCGGGCATTTTACGGGCCCTTAAAGACCAAGGCATAAAGGTCGTGCAAACCGACGTCGGCGACAAATACGTTCAAGCGGAAATGCTTAAGAACGACTACACCGTCGGCGGCGAAAACAGCGGCCATATCATCTTGAACCATCTTTTGCAAACCGGCGACGGCATGCTTGCGGCCGCCTACATTTTGAAAATCCTCCACGAGACCCGCAGAACCATCGCTTCGCTGGTCAAAGACGTTGAGATTTATCCGCAAAAAACCGAAAACGTCAAGAACGTCGACAAGAAAGTTGTTGAAAACAAACGTTTGAAACAGGCGACCAAAGACGTCAAGAAGAAACTTGGCGCCGATTCGCTTTTGTTGGTGCGTCCAAGCGGCACGGAGCCTGTGGTGCGCATTACCGCAAGCCATAAGGACGAAGCGATCTTGGACGAGGCGATTGAGACGCTCAAAACAATCATCGTCGAAGAGGGGCGTGAAAAAGATGGCTAAGAACTACGCGCTCATTCTCGCCGCCGGCAAAGGCACGCGCATGAAAACCGAACTGCCCAAATGCGCTTTTCCCATCCTGAAAAAACCGATGATCGAATACATCGTTGAAAGCGTTGAAAGAAGCCGCATCCATGAAAGTTACGTTGTCGTAGGCCATCAGCGCGAAGTGCTTGAAGATCTGCTTGACGAACGTGCGCAGTTTGTCTATCAGCCGGAACAACTCGGCACGGGCCATGCGGCCCTTTGCGCCAAACAATCGTTGGGCGCAAAAGAGGGCACGACGCTCATCTTGCTTGGGGATATGCCCTTGATTAATGAACAAATCATCGACAAGATTCTCTACACCCACCATAAATTCAACAACGATTTGACGGTCGTGACCGCGAACTTTGACGACCCAGAAGGCTACGGGCGCATCATCCGCGACAAGTACGGGAAAATCCAAGCCATCGTCGAGGACGCCAACTGTACCGAAGACCAACGGCAAATCAACGAAGTCAACACCGGTCTTTACGCGGTCGACAATCAAACGCTTTTCAAGACGCTTGATTTCATCGAAAAGAATCCTTATAAAAACGAATACTACTTGACCGACATCGTCGAATTGATGCGCAACGATTACAAAGTCGGCACCTTCACCGTGCGCGACAAAAACCGCGTGATGGGCATCAACGACCTTTACGCCATCAGCATCGCCGAAAAGTTTTTGCGCGATGAGATCAACCGCGGCCATATGTTAAACGGCGTGTCGATGATCAACCCCGAAACCATCACCATCGGGCACAACGTCAGCATCGAAGGCGATGTGACCATCAACCCCAACACCACCATCACCGGCAATTCGACCATACGAAAAGGCGCCGTCATCGGACCGAACACCGAAATCCATAACGGCACCATCCACCAAAACGTCAAGGTCAAGCACAGTTTGATCTACGACAGCGCCGTGCACGAAAGATCCACCGTCGGCCCCTTCGCGCATCTGCGCAACAACGCCAACATCGGCCGCGACAACCGCATCGGCAATTTTGTCGAGGTCAAAAAGTCTTCCACCGGCCCCAACACGAAAGCGTCGCATCTCGCCTACATCGGCGATACCGAAACCGGCGCGAACGTCAACTTCGGTTGCGGCAGCATCACCGTCAACTATGACGGCAAAGAAAAACACAACACCTATATCGGCGACGACGTCTTCATCGGCTGCAACACGAACCTTATCGCCCCTATCACCGTCGAAGACAACGTCTTCATCGCCGCCGGCAGCACCGTCACCGACGACATCCCTCAAGGCGCGCTCGCCATCGCGCGCAACCGCCAAATCAACAAAGCCGACTACGCCAAGCACCTTGTCAAGCCGAAACCGAAAAACAACGGCAAAAAATAGCGGAAACGTTTGACAAACGCATTCTATGTGCTATAATTAACTCGGCTTAAAAAAAGTGGAAAGAAGAGTACCCGCTCTCACCCGATGGAGAAGTCCATGGGTCGACGCTACAGAATATCTCTGTTTAGACGTTCACAAGTGTGGGTACAATGTGCCCGCACTTTTTCTTTCCCAATATTTCAGGAGGTGACACCACCATCAAAAGAAAAGCCAACAAGAAAAAGGACAGCGGCATCGTCAACGAAGACATCCGCGCCCGTGAAGTCATGGTCATCACCGACAGCGGTGAAAAACTCGGCGTAAAGCCGACCGGGGAGGCCATCGACATGGCCTACGACCGTGATTTGGACCTCGTGTTAGTCGCGCCCGGAGCGAAACCTCCCGTCGCGAAGTTCATGGACTACAACAAGTACCGCTATGAACAAAAGAAAAAGGCGAAAGAAGCGAAGAAAAAGCAACACGTCATGCAGCTCAAGGAATTGCGTCTTTCTCCGAAAATCGAAAAGCACGATTTTGAAACCAAGCTGCGCAACGGCCGCAAGTTCTTAGAAAAAGGCGACAAACTCAAAATTTCGATCCGTTTCCGCGGACGCGAAATGGCGCACACCGACCAAGGCCGAAACGTCATGATGGACTTCGCCAAGCGCGTCGAGGACATCGCCGAATTTGAAAGCCGTCCCAAACAAGACGGTCGCACCATGATTATGACCCTCGTACCCAAAAAAGACCATTAAGGAGGATTTTTCCCATGCCTAAAATGAAATCCCATTCCGGCACGAAGAAGCGTGTGAAAAAAACCGCATCCGGAAAACTCAAAGTGTCCCACGCCAACCGTGCCCACTTGAAAACCGCGAAATCCAAATCGTCGATTCGCAAAAACCGCCGTCCGAAATACGTGAAGACGCCGGACGCCAAACGGATGAAAAAACAAATTCAAAAATAGAATAACCTAGGAGGAATAACCATGCCACGAGTCAAAGTCGGAACCCTCTCCCGTAGGCGTCGCAAGCGTACGCTCAAACTCGCCAAAGGGTATTTCGGTTCCAAACATTTACTGTATAAAACCGCCAACGAACAAGTCATGAAGTCGCTGACGTATAGTTACCGCGACCGCAAAAAAAGAAAAAGCGATTTCCGCAAACTTTGGATTTCCCGCATCAACGCCGCCGCCCGTCAAAACGGCCTCAGCTATTCCCGCATGATCAACGGGCTCAAGCAAGCGGACGTCCAAATCAACCGGAAAATGCTCGCCGATATCGCCGTACACGACGAAGACGGCTTCAAAGACCTTTGCGAAACCGCGAAAAAAGGGTTGAAAGGCGAAAAGCCCGAACCAAAAAAAGCGACCGCAAAGAAAAAAGAAGCCCCCAAAAAAGAAACGGCCAAGAAAGAAACCCCGAAAAAAGAAGCTTCCAAGCCCGAGAAGAAAGAAGCGTTGAGCAAGGAAGCTCTTCAGGATAAGACCGTCGACGAACTCAAACAGATGTGCAAGGACAAAGGCATCACCGGCTACTCTTCTTTGAAGAAAGCCGAACTCATCGACACCCTTTTGAAAGCATAACGCAAAAAAAATGACCAAACGGTCATTTTTTTTGTACTTTGAGCCATTGGGCGTTGATGGCGACAACCACGGTGCTAAGCGACATGAAGATGGCGCCGACGGCCGGAGATATCAAAAAGCCTATGCCGGCAAGCACACCCGCGGCGAGCGGAATGGCGACAACGTTGTAGGCGGTCGCCCAGAAAAGATTTTGAAGCATTTTTCGATAGGTGGCCGCTCCAAAGCGGATGAGCGCCAAGACGTCGCCCGGATCGCTGCTTACCAAGATGATGTCTGCCGTTTCGGCGGCGACGTCGGTCCCCGATCCGATTGCGATGCCCACATCGGCTTGCGCAAGAGCGGGGGCGTCGTTAACGCCGTCTCCGGTCATGGCGACGAATCTGTTTTCTTGTTGAAGGGATTTGACTTTTTCCAGTTTGTCGTCGGGCAGAACTTCGGCGAAATATCCGTCAATGTTTAACTCGTCCGCGACCGCTTTGGCGGAATCTTCGTTGTCGCCGGTGAGCATCCAGCATTCGATGCCTAAAGCTTGCAGGGCTTTGATGGTGTCTTTAGAGGATTCACGGATGCGGTCCCCCAAGCCGATGACGGCCTGGAGCGTTCCATCGACGACCATGAACACATCGGTCGTCGCGGTTTTTGAGTCCGTCTTTGGAGGGGTGAGATTTTTCTCGCGGAGCGCTTTTGGGCTCAAAATGGCGACGGATTTGCCATCAACTTCTCCAAAGACGCCTTTTCCCTTTTCGGCGCGGAAGTTTTTCGCTTGCAATCGTTTGATCCCGTTTTCTTTCGCTTCGTTGACAATGCCTGTGGCGATCGGGTGTTCGGAGTGCGCTTCGATGGAGGCGGCGTATTGCAGGATGCGGTTTCGTTCCATATCGCCGGTTTCCTGAACGAAACGAACTCCGAATTCTCCGTGTGTCAGCGTTCCGGTCTTGTCGAAAACGACGGTGTCGATCTTTCCGGCGTTTTCAAAAGCGGTGCGGTTGCGGATGAGCAATCCTTCGCGAGCGGAAAGCGCGGTGGAGTTGGCGACCACTAGCGGAGTCGCAAGACCGAGCGCGTGCGGACAGGCGATGACCATGACGGTCGCCATGCGGGCGACTGCGAATGTGGGGTTGCCGCTGATGATCAACCAAACACTGAGCGTGGTGAACCCTACAAAAAGGGCGATGAACGTCAAATATTGCGCGGCTTTGTCGGCGAGGTTTTGCGTTTTCGACTTGTCCGCTTGCGCTTTTTGCACCATGTCGATGACTTTGGAAAGGTAGGCGTCTTCGCCGGTGCCTTTTACGCGGACTTCTAAAGAACCGTCCCCGTTTATGGAACCGCCGATGATTTCGTCGCCTTTTTGTTTTTCGATAGGCCGGGCTTCGCCGGTAAGCATCGATTCGTTGACGTGCGAGGTTCCTGAAGCGACAAGGCCGTCGGCGGGGATCTTTTCGCCAGGCCGGATTAAGATTGTATCGTTTTTTTGCAAGTTTTCAACGTCTACCTCGACGATGGAGTCGCCTTCGATTTTGTGGGCTTTTTCAGGCATGAGCTTTGCGAGTTCGTCTAGTGACTTTGACGCATGCAAAACTGAGCGCATTTCGATCCAGTGCCCCAAAAGCATGACCGCAATCAAAGTGGCGAGTTCCCAGAAGAAGTCGTCGCCTTCTAAACCGAGCATGGTGGCCAAACTGTAGAAGTAGGCGACGCTGATGGCCATGGTTATGAGGGTCATCATGCCTGGCGATTTGGTTCGAATTTCCTCTTTTGCCCCTTTTAGGAAAGGGAACCCTCCGTATAGGAAAATGAAGGTTGAAAGCGCGGCAAGCAAAAAGCCGGCGCCGGGGAAATCTAGTTCAAATCGAAACCAGTCTTGAATCATGGGCGATAGCGCCAAAATAGGAATGGTGACGACAAGTGCGATGAAGAATCTTTTTTTGAAGTCGGCGATCATTTTTGCGTGATGGTCGCCGTGGTCGTGATGATGGTGGTTTTGATGGTTGCCCTTGTCGTGGTTTTGGTGATGGGAATGGTGTTCATGCTTTTCGTGTCGCATACGGCACCTCCTTCACACTTTCATAGTACGGCATGATATTGTGTGTGTAAAGGATTTTACCATGCGTCTTCTTCGGAACTGACCGACAGTTTCTTCGCGGCGTATCCCAAAGATTCGATGCCTTCGACATACACCTCGGCATCGTCTTCTTCGCCGCGGTATTTCACGAGCCCGAACCCTCTTGAGATGTTGACGTCGGCCTCATCCGCGCCCAATCGCCGTAGAATGTTTTCGATGCGATTGACGCAGCTCGCGCAATGCATGTTGTCGATTTTTACTCGAAGTGTGTATTTCATGCTTCAACCCTCCCAATTATGGTGATGGTTTTCGTCGTTCTCATGATGATGTTCGAAGTCTTCGTTCCCATGGTGATGTTCGAAAGGCTCCTCTTCAAGTTCGTGACAGTGTCCGTATGGTTCATCCGAGTCGTTGGCGTCGTCGTTTTCGACGTGCGCGTTGAGCGCGATGCCGCCTAAGAGGATGGATGCGGACGCAAAGAATGAAATCAGAAATTTTTTCATGTTTTCTCCTCCTTTCATGTTAAGCCTATCAAGAAATTGTGAACGAAATATGAAAAGTCGTCCAACAACCCTAAATTCTTTTTGTGTGCTATGCTATAAATAGAGGTGGTTCGATGCATATTTTGGTGTTGGAAGACGAACGGAAAATCAACGATATGATTGCGCTTTATGCGAGGCAGGAAGGACACGATGTCTTAAGCGCTTACGACGCGGAATCGGCGCTCCGCATTTTTTCGGAAGAAACAGTGGACCTTGTCATCACCGACTTGATGCTTCCCGGTCTCCAAGGGGACGCGTTTGTCGATGAAATCCGCGCCAAGAGCGATGTTTACATCATCGTATTGAGCGCGAAGACCGCCTTAGAACATAAGCTTTCTTTGCTTCAAAAGGGGGCGGACGATTATATGGTCAAGCCGTTTTCCATCGACGAGTTGCTTTTGAAACTGCAAAACATCGCCAAACGAATCGACAAGGAGTCTTTGCTCGCTTTCCGAATCGAAGGGAAGGAAGTGCGGGTCAAAGAAAAGACGAACCGCATCTATGTCGACGGGAAGGAAGCGGGGTTCAAAAACACCGAATACCGCATCTTGCGGTATCTGATGCGCCACGCGGGACAGATTATGAGCCGTTCGCAGATTCTTGACGCCTGCCTTTGGGAGAGCGAGGCTTACGACCGGATTGTCGACAGTTACGTGAAGACGATTCGCCGCAAGCTCGGCGTGAAATCGGTGATTGAAACAGTGTATGGCGAAGGCTACCGGTTTGCGGGTGAAAACGATGCGTAGCTTGTCCGATTTTTTTGCGAAGCAATTCTCTCGGACCTTCAAGATTGCGTTCACGGTCGTGTTTTTGCTGGTGAATCTAACGGTGGTTGTGGTCAATACGCTTTATATCAACCATACCGTTGAGGAACAAAACGAATCGCTTGTTGAGATGGTCGAACATTTGATCGAATTCGAAAGCGAAGAAGCGGCGCTTACCTATATGGAGCATTACGGCCATACCCACCAAGTGTTTTTGCGTTATGAAAGCGACGAGAGATTTTTCGAGACAAAAACCGCTCCGGAAGACGACGCCCGCTACAACATAGAAATTGTCGGTCAGAAAGTCGGCGAACTCACCGTCGACAACGCTCAATCCAACCTCACCCTCTCGAACATGACCTATCTTTTGAGCGTGAACGCCGTGTTGATTGTCATTTTCCTGTTTTCGCTCATCGGAATTGACAAAGCGCTTAAGAAAAACAACGACACAATTTTACGAGACGTGCATTCCGTCCTGCAAAGAACGCGCAAGAAAGAGCCGGACGTTGAGTATTCTTTCGACGATTTTGCCCGCATTGACGAAGCGCTTTCGGAGGCGTTTTCGAAGCTTTCGCGCTTGCGCGAAGAACACAAGCGAAACATTGAGGCTTTGGCCCATGACATCAAGACGCCTCTCACCGTCGTCACCTCGTTGACCGAAGGCGTCTTTCAAGGGCGCATCGAACGAAGCGAAGAAGTGAAAACTTCCATACTCGAAGAAACCAAACGCATCAACGACCTTGTGGAAAAAATCATCGAAGGCGACGCCGACGAAGCCGACGAGACAATCGATTTGAGCGGTTTGCTGCATGAGAGGTTGTCGCTTCATCAGCCCTTGTTTGACAAAAAGGAACAAGNCTTGCGCAAAAACATCGCCCAAGGTGTCGCGCTGAGGGCGAAAGCGGATGAACTGAAGCGTCTGATCGACCATCTTTTGCTCAACGCGCACCAATACTCGCCCGAATCGGCCGGTATTTCGGTGTCGCTTTCGAAGAACCCTGTCCGTTTCATGGTGAAAGATGAAGGCGAAGGCATCGACGAAAGCCTCAAGAAAAAAATCTTCACCTCCCGGCTTGATTCCGGGGGAAGCGGCGTCGGCTTGCTGATTGTCAAGCGAATCGTCGACAAGATGCAAGGCGAGATTGAACTGAAAAGCGAGAAAGGGAAAGGTACGACGGTAATCGTCACCTTCGATTCATAATTCGTTCACAATGTTGTGCTATCCTTCAAGTGGAGGTGGAAACATGAAAACATTGTTGTATGCAATCGGAGGATTTTTGGCGGCCTTGTTGCTCGTGTCTTTGGGGCTCTTTGCCTGGAACGGCTTTAGCGCATCAAGCGTGCGCGGCTGGATGCACGGCGGATTGTGGCCGCTGCATATGTTCGGAATGGGGCTTTTTTGGGTGCTTGTGATTGCCGGAGTCGTGTATTTGATCAAAGACAACGTCGCAATCAACCAAATTTCATCGCCGAAAAGAACCCTTGATGAGCGTCTCGCCAGAGGCGAGATCGATAAGGAGACCTATAACGATTTGCGCAGGACACTGGAGGATAACCGGCAATGAAAACAAAAATCATTGTCGGCGCTTTCGCCATAGCGATCGCGTTTTCGATGTTTTTGGCCATGTCCTCATCGGAATCGACCTTGAAGCGTTACGGCCTAGAAGGGTTGAGCGCAAACGAGATGGTCGAAAAGCTTGAAGCGATGTCCGTCAACCCGGCCGATTTGATGGCTTCAATCGATGGCGAATCTTTGCGCCTTGACAGCGAGGATGGCGTCCATGAATACGAAGTCGAGGGCGATGTGTTTTATTTGTCGTTTGCGCCCTATATTGAAAACACGCACCCCTGCGCCATTCACAATTTGAGCACATGCCAAGCGGAACTATCCGAAGAGACGTTTGATGTCGTTGTTGAAAACGACGACGAGGTATTCTTCCAAGGCGAAGCGACGACCCACAAAAACGGCTTTAAGGGCATTTGGCTGCCTCGCGATGTCGAAGCGACCATTACCGTTTATTATGACGGCTTGAGCGCCGAAGAATCGATTGAGACCTATGCGGATTCCCCTACTTGCCTCACAACCCTCAAACTTGAATGAAAGCCGGCCTCGCCGGCTTTTTTTAGAAATTTTCCGCGTCACTTTATAAACCCGTTTACATTGTTTGACTTTGCAAGGGTTTCTTATTACACTCGTAAAGTGAAAGGTGATAAATATAATGATTACAAATAACAATTTCGTTCGCAAATCGCTATTGTTTGCGGCGATTTCGGTCGGAATGTTTTCACTGTTTGGGTGCACGCTTGGCGTAGGCACAAACGGTGAAAGCATTACGGTGTATTCCGAACGCCACTACGATACCGATCAAATCCTGTTTGACAATTTTGAAGACGAAACCGGCATCCGAATCGACGTGGTCGACGGCGACGCCGATTTCTTGATCAACCGCATGCAAAACGAAGGCGAGGGCACGCCCGCCGACGTTTTGATCATCGCCGATGCGGGGAGGTTGCACCGCGCGCAGGAGGCCGGGGTGTTGAGGCCGAGCGAGTCGCAGGTTCTCAATGAGAACATTCCCGCGCGCTATCGAGAAGCAGAGGGCCATTGGTACGGCCTCACGATGCGGGCGCGCGTGCTGGTCTTCGACCCCGAAAGGGTCGATCGAAGCGAACTTTCTACGTATGAAGCGTTGACGGATGAAGAGTGGGAAGGCCGGATTGTCACGCGGACTAGCGCGAACATCTACAACCAGTCTTTGATGGCTTCTTTCATTGAAATCGTGGGGGAGGAAGAAGCCTTGGCGCTTGCTGAGGGGCTTGCGGCGAATTTTGCGCGCAAACCTAGCGGCAACGACCGCGATCAGGCGAAATACGTAGCGGCCGGGGGCGCCGACGTTGCGATCATGAACACGTATTACATGGGACGGATGCTTCATTCTTCCGATCCCTATGAACGAGAAGTGGGAGAAAGTTTGGAAGTGTTCTTCCCGAACCAAGAGACGACGGGGACGCACGTGAACGTTAGCGGCGCCGGCGTCGCGAAACATTCCGACAACCCCGAGGACGCTTTGCGTTTCATAGAGTTTCTAAGTGGTGAAGAATCGCAAGCGTCTTTTGCGAACGCGAACTTCGAATATCCGCTCAACCGCAATGTCGACAAACATGAACTTCTCGAATCGTGGGGAGACTTCAAGCCGCAGGAGATTCGTTTGGACGTTTTGGGAAAACATAGCGTCAGGGCCGCGGAGTTGTTGGACGAAGCCGGCTGGGAGTGATTGTATGCACAAGATGAAGCGTCTTTGCCGACAATGGGACATATTCGGAGTCGGAAGCGCCGTGGCGCTTCTTTTTGTGTTGGCGCCGCTTGCGACCATCGCCCTTTATTTGTTTTCGCCGCCTAGCGACGCTTGGGCGCATGTCCGAGAACACCTCTTAAGAAGAAGCGTTGTGAACACCGCCCTATTGATTTTTTCTGTGGCGGCGCTTTCCGGAGTCATCGGGCTTTTGGGGGCGTACGCGACAAGCCGCTATGAGTTTTTCGGACGCAAAAAACTTTCGTGGATGTTGATTTTGCCGCTTGGGGTTCCTTCCTACATCGTCGCCTATATGTATGCGGACATGTTTTCGCACACGGGGAGCGCGACGAGGTTTTTGCGCCGTTTTGGAATCGAACATTCCCTTGAGGTGATGAGCCTTCCCGGCGCGACGTTCGTTTTTGTGATTACGTTGTTTCCGTATGTGTACTTGCTTGTGCAAAGTGCGCTCAAGCGCCAGTCGGCGAGTTTTCTCGAAAGCGCGAAGCTGCTTGGTGCGTCGCCCGTCCGCCGGTTTTTCACGGTCGTTTTGCCGTTGCTTCGACCCGCGCTTGTGGCGGGGACGCTTCTGGTTGTTTTAGAGACCTTGAGCGATTACGGCGTTGTCAGTTATTTCAATGTTCGAGTGCTTTCTTTGTCCATCTTCGACGCTTGGTTTCGCTTGGGCGATGTCGACGCGGCGGTGAGAATCAGCGCCGTCATGCTTTTGTTGGTGTTTGCGGTGATTTTTGTCGAACGGTTTTTGCGTGGTAGGCGGCGTTATGGCTTCAACGCTTCTCCGCGCCCGATTCCGAGGGTGAAACCTTCGAAGGCGAAACGGATCGCGATTTCGCTTTCGCTTTGGCTCTTTTTCGGCATCGCCTTTTTGGTGCCCCTTGGGCAGTTGCTTTATTATGCGTATTTGAGTTACGACGGCGCGCTTGGGATGAATACGCTATATTTGGTGGTCAACACGCTTTCGCTTGCCCTTGCCTCGACCTTGCTTACGGTGTTGGTGGCGCTTATCCTTGCGAACTTCGCCAGGGGACGCAGCGGAAACGCCAAGCGGGCGTTTTTGAAACTGAGCACTCTTGGATACGCGGTGCCGGGCGCGGTCCTTGCAATCGCCGTCATGCTTGTCTCGCTCCGGTTGGACGGTTGGCTGCATCCTCTTTACCGTTTTGCCTCCTCAGAATCCGGACGGTTGATTCTGACGGGGTCGCTTTTGATGCTTGGGTTCGCCTTTTTGGTGAGGTTCATGGCGATCGCTTTCAACGCGATTGAAGCCTCTTACGACAAAGTCGGCGATTCTTATACCGAAGCGTCCCGGACACTCGGCGTATCAAAGCTTAAAACGCTTGTGAAAGTCGACCTTCCTTTGATCCGTTTTGGCTTGATCAGCGCGTTTATCATCGTTTTTATCGACATATTGAAGGAATTGCCCATCACGCTTATTCTTAGCCCTAGCAACTATGAAACCCTCGCTTCTCAGGTGCATCGTTACGCCCGCGAGGAGATGCTGCAAGAATCGAGCGTGCCCTCTTTGATCATCATCGCCATTTCCTCTGTGATGATCTACTTCCTCACCCACATGAAGAAAGAAGGTGTGCCCAATGTACGTTGAAGTAGAAGGCTTGTCGTTTGCCTATACAAGGGAAGAACCTGTGCTCAAAGATGTTTCCTTTTCGATGGAAAAAGGAGAGGTTCTCGCGGTGTTAGGGCCGAGTGGTAGCGGCAAGAGCACGCTTTTGCGTTTGCTTTCCGGCCTTGATATGCCCAATGAGGGCACCATAAAAGTGAACGGGGCCGTGTTCGCCTCAAAAAACCGCTATGTCCCCGCGGAAAAGCGGAAAATCGGCATGGTTTTTCAGGATTACGCGCTTTTTCCGCACATGGACCTTCAAAAAAACATCGCCTACGGCCTCAAGCATCTTAGAAAAGACGAACGGGAAGACCGCGTTGAAGAGATGCTTTCGCTGATCGACATGGAAAACAAGAAACGTTCGTTCCTGCACGAACTTTCAGGCGGCCAGCAACAAAGGGCGGCGCTCGCGCGTGCGCTTGCGCCGAACCCGAAACTGATGCTTCTTGATGAGCCTTTCAGCAATCTCGACGCCGATTTGAAAGGACGCATCCGAGACGAGTTGCGTTCAATCATCAAAAAGACGTCGATGACGAGCATTGTTGTCACCCACGACATCGACGACGCTTGCGCCATCGCCGACCGCATCGTCGTGATGGAAGAGGGTAGGGTTTCCTATAAGGCGCCCTCGTGTGGGAAATGAAAGTTTTGACAAGGGAAAAAGCGCTAAATTAAAAGGTTTTCACCCAAGCCAATTTTATTGACAACATCCAAGAAGGGTCGTATAATGAAAGTGTAACCTGGAGGATGGGAAACCACTCAGGTGCGACCCCAAATTATCACATAAGGGACCGAGGCTTGTCCGGTGTGCGAAAGCCTTTGAAAGAAAAGGAATCCTAAAGGCCAAGCAAGAGGTCACCCCCATAGTAGAATGACGGTTCTGCAATCGAGTGGTTTCCCATCGTTTAGGTTACTTTTTTACT
>SL_8KL_010_SEDDRAFT_10000404_pt1 | contig 37578 bp, 37 predicted proteins | sample SodLakKL_010_SED_4_FD_11160 | JGI IMG/M metagenome (IMG submission 11160)
AACCTCCTTTTGGCCTTTTAAGCCTTATTTTAAGCGGCGCGGCGTCCTGCCTCGGTCGGTCAGCAGGACAAGGCTTCCTCTAATTCAGGAGGTCCGGCCTTTACTTTACAATAACCGCGCTATCAATTCCGGTAAACACTTGCTCCTGCTCCTCTTTTCCGTCAACGGCGGTGATGATGGTCCGGTTGGTAACACTGGCCAACAGGGCTACATCGCCGAACATGAGCAGGGAGGAGCGTCCGCCTTTTTCCTGCACTTTATCCATGGCCTCTTCTATTCGCTGCATATCCTCTGCCCCCAGATCAATCTGGCGGCTTTCAATCCGCTCTTTGGCATGGGCAGAAAAAACAACTTCCTGTTTTTCCTGGAGATGATCCAGGATTTGATGGAAAGAAAGGTTTTCACCATCTTTTTTAGTAGTTTCCTTGCCCGTTTTTCCAGGCTGCGGTTTGGCAGCCGGATCGGTGGGCCTGATATGTGGTCCGGTTTTATCAACCATCTTCGGATCCGCCTCCTTCAACTTTTACGACATCGCTGAGCGGATACTGATGATCGCCTACAGTAACGTAGGGACCGGAACTGCGGAATTCAACTGCGCTAACCATTCCATGGATATTCTCCCCTTCACCTTTGCCCGAAATTTCAACCTGCTGGTTCAACAAGTTAAGGGCCTGGTGATTACCCTGTGATTCAGCCTGTTCTTCCACGGCTTCCTGCAGGTTGGTCACCTGTTCAACCAGGGTAAACATAGTCAGCTGGGTGATCATATCACCGGTATCCTGCTGTTCAGACATGGGATCCTGGTACCGCAACTGGGTAACCAGGAGTTGCAGAAATAAGTCGCTGTCAAACTCCTGCCCGGGCATTTGCCCCGCCGGAGGTTCCTCCCGGGGAGCCGGTGCAGGAGCTGTTTCCGGCGCCTTTTCGGCAGCCTGGTTTTGTGCCGGTACTGCCTGGTTAACACCTGTTATTTCATTCATCTTGCCATGCCTCCTTTAAGCCCAGTAATCGATGCCGCTTTTCGCAGCATCGGCTGTAACCATGGACTCTGCCACTTCCTGCTCACCCGCAAGCGGACTTTTCCCTTCATGATCGCCACCGGGTAAGTTTTCGTGGTTGTGTTCCCCTGCGCCAAACCGACTTGATCCATTGAACTGCTGGCTTTGGGTAGATACATCGATCTGCTCAAACTGGATATTGCTGAAGTTTAAGCGCTGCCGCAGCTCAGTAATACTGCTTTCCAGGATCTCCTTGACAACAGCAGATTCCGTAATAATTGATGCAGAAAGCTGCCCTTGTCTCGAAAACACCCTGATGGTAACTTCACCCAGTTCAGGGGGGTGCAGGGTCATCCGCATTTCCGCCGGTGTTGAACCGGTTTCCCGGAAGTAGGTTAACCGTCCTTCAAGCTGCTGCATGATATTTTCCCGCAAAGTTTCGAGTTGAGGGGGCAACTCTTTTCCAGCCTGGATATTGCTGTTAGCCATTAGTGCAGACTGCTGCAAAATGCTATCCTGCCCAACTGCTGGTGAGGTCTTCTGGGCATAGGCAGCTTTCGCTTTTTGCTCGCCTGCTTTGCCGGCATACTCAGCTTTTGACTGGTTGCGGGCTGCTTCCAGGGCCTTTTGAAGATCCGCATCAGCTTTCAGTTTTTCACCGCCTTCTTTACTTTGTAGCGGTTTTTCATCGCTCTCCATTTTCAACCCCGCTTTTTCAAGGGCTTCTTCAATGAACGCTTTTTTACCATCTCCCCCAGAAAGCTCGGTATCCGTTAAAACAGCTTTTGCTTTTTCTCCGAGAAACTCTGCCTCTTTTAAAGCAGCCTTTAAATCTGGGGGCAATTCCCCTTCGCCCCCGGACTTAAGCTTTCCGGCTACTTTATAAAGTAATGCTTCGCCGCCGGGATCACCGGCCAATAAAGACCAATCAACCTTGCTTCCACTTTTAGGGGCAGCTTCACCCTCTTTTCCGGTACTACCACCGGAAAGCGCAGCGAGAACTTTTTCCGCCAACTGCTGCAAGAACATGCTTGCTTTACTGCTACTTTCCTCAAACTCTAAACCAGCCTGTTCTTCGGCAGAGACTTGCTTGAGAGTCTCTCTTAAATCAGCGGTTAACTGTTCTCCCCTTTCCGTCAGGAGTTCATCGGCCAGTTTTGCAATAGAACCTTCAAAGCTGGAATCAGTGATTGTAGCAGTTTCTGAACCGGCTAATGGAGAGCCCTGCATTAGAACAGATAAAATCTTTTCTGCTATTTTTTGCAGGAGCTGCTCCGCTTCTTCACCTTCCAGGAAACCTCCGGCCGGCTGGCCTGCGTCCGTAATAAGCTGATCCATGTCCAGGAAGTTTTCCAGTTTTTCCAGAGCTGCTTCAATTTCCGAAGAACCCTGGTCAACAGAAACTTCACCGGAAGTAAGCCCTTGTAATATTGCGGCAAATTCTCCGGAAGGTGAACCTTTTCCCGCAGCAACTTTTCCATTGAAATCAAGGTCAAGCTGCTCCAGGAATGCCATGTCTACCTTCAATTTAATCACCTCCTTTCCGGTTATAGTTGTTCAGAACTATTTCATCGATAAGCTTTTGCTCGTTAATTTTTTCCTGGTAAATATGCTCATCTTTAGCCTTGTCTTTCAATATTTCGAGAACTTTTTTCTTCCGCCAACACTGCATAGCCACTTCCCGTTGCTCTTCTACCCATGACTTTGTCTTGTTGTATTGTTCAGCCTGGTTCATTAGCAAGTTATCCAAACGGCGGCTGTATTCCTGGGTTACTTGTAAACGAGGTAACTCGATATTTTGTTCCACCTGATTTTGCCATTTTTCGAGCAAAGATTCTTCTTCGTACTTTAGCCCGCTGAGCCTGGCATTTTCTTCCTCAAGAGCTTTCCAGCGCAGGTTGAGTTCCTTCTTAGCCTCTTCTTCCTGGATATTGCGAAATCCAAGTAAGCGCTGCAACCTGAAGTTAAAGGATCTCATAGCCTGGCTCCTTTCAACTGCCGTCTACGACTAGGAACAGTTTAACGAACTACCTTTTCCAGTTGATTGATTGTTTCTTTTAGTTCAAAACGTTCGCCGGGTTCCTGGCGCAGAAATTTCATGATTTCGGGACGTTTTTGGATGGCCCGGTCTACTTCCGGCTGTGAACCCGGGACATACGCGCCGATATTAATCAAGTCTTCCATCGATTCATATTTTGATAGAAGCTTGCGAGACTCAGCGGCTACTTCATTGTGCTTTTCTTCAATTAAATTCAGCATTAAACGACTGTTACTGTTTAACACATCGGTGGCCGGGAAATGATTTTGCGAAGCCAGTTTGCGGCTTAATACGATGTGCCCGTCAAGAACACTGCGGACAGCATCGGTAATCGGTTCTGTAAAATCATCACCGTCAACCAGCACTGTATAAAAACCGGTGATACTACCTTTACTCGAAGTCCCCGATCTTTCAAGAAAACGTGGAATCAGGGCAAAAACCGAGGGAGTATAACCCTTGGTAGAAGGCGGTTCGCCTACGGCAAGACCGATTTCTCTTTGAGCCATACAAAACCTGGTTACGGAATCCATCATAAAAATTACTTTTTTGCCACGGTCCCGGAAATACTCGGCAATAGTTGCCGCCACTAATCCCCCCATAACCCGTTCCAAAGCAGGACGGTCAGAAGTTGAAACCACGACTATAGAACGTCTCAAGCCTTCTTCACCCAGGTCCTGGCGGATAAAATCACCCACCTCGCGGCCTCTTTCCCCGATCAGGGCAATCACATTAACGTCCGACTCGCTGTGGCGGGCGATCATTCCCAGTAATGTACTTTTCCCAACCCCGCTTCCGGAAAATATGCCTACTCTCTGACCTTCGCCGCAGGTTAAAAGACCGTCAATAGCCTTTACCCCCGTCGGCAAGATAGCTTCAATGGGCCGCCTTTCCATCGGGTTGGGTGGATTGTTGTGAACCGGATATTCAGCTCCTTCATCAGGCTTTAACGGGGGGTGGCCACTATCCAAGAGATAACCGAGTCCGTCTAATACCTTACCTTTTAATTTTTCGTTTACCTGAACGGCAAAACTCTTACCTGTCGGTTCAACCACACAACCTGGTGAAATACCGTGCAGGTTACCAAGCGGCATCAGCAGGGCACATTTTTCCCGAAATCCAACCACTTCGGCAACAAAAGTTTCTCCCGTGTAGGAATGTATGTTGCATATCTCCCCGATAAAAGGACGGATACCGCTTACCTCGATCACCAGTCCGATTACCTGGCGGACCTTACCCTTAACCCGTCCTCCGGGCATGGCGGTCAGAGTGGAAAAATATTTACCATTGCTTGCTTCAGTACCTGCCATAAACAGATTCCGCCTCTCCCGTTTGTTCGGTTACCCCTTCACGGGCCACCTTTAAAAGCATTTGTTCGAGTTGTTTTTTCTCTTCCCCCAGTAGATACTCGGCCACGCCACTTTCTGATTCAACCCGGCAACTACCCCGCGACACATTTTCATCTGCAATTAAATCAAGCTTGATTATCTCGGTAAATTCCTCTTTCAACTTCTCTCTGTATTCAAGGCAAATATCGATTTCTGCAGGATTGACAAAAACTTCAACCTGCTCGCCGCCATTTAGAATGTTCAGGGTTTCGCGGACAATCCCGGTTATAGTTTCCTGGTTGATATCAAGTTGTTTGTGAAGCAATCTTTCTGCTACTGCCACAGAAAGTTCGACGATTTTGTTTTCCGAGGCCGCCACAATTTCTTGTGCACGCCTGCGAGATTCCTGAAGACATTCCTCTGCTTCCTTGAACTTAGCTTCAGCTTCCTGTCGCATCTCGCGACATTCCTTTTCTGCCTTAGTTTTGCCCTTTTCGTAGCCTTCCTGGATACACTGTTCCATTTTTTCTTCCAATATCTCTTCTGCGATCTCTTCGGGGGTCTTCTTCTTTTCTTGTTTTTGGTCAGCCTGTCCGGTGCTGTGATAATCTTCTACTTCTTCCCCATTTTTTTCTTCTGTGGTACCCTGTTCAAATGTATTATTTTCGGTATAATTTTCCTCGACAGGTTGCGGCCATAGCACCACTTTTTCTTGATCATGCCCATTATTGTAGGTGCTATTCCCCGGAATCGGTGCATCATAATTGTTTTCCGGGAGCGCTTCCTTTTCCGGATCCCCGGGATCATACAAAGAAGCACCTTCTATTTGCGGTTGCTTATAAATTTTTTTAGGCGATAATGGCATCGTCGCCACCCCGTGATATGATTATTTCTCCGCTCTCATCCAGGCGTCTGATTACAGCCACGATACGCTGCTGAGCATCTTCGACTTCACGCAGCCTGAGCGGCCCCATAAACTCCATATTTTCTTCGAGCATTTCTCCAGCCCGTTTGGAAATATTTTTGAAAACCCTGTTTTTAACTTCTTCGCTGGCTCCTTTCAGGGCCATCGCGATATCGTTGTGATCGAGATCACGGATTACTCTCTGGATAGAAGCATCGTCAAGGCTGATTATATCTTCGAAGATGAACATCTGCTGCCTGATTTCTTCTGCCAGTTCAGCATCTTCTTTTTCCAACTCTTCAAGAATTAATTTTTCCGTACCTCGATCTACATTATTCAAAATTTCGACCACCGCTCCGATACCTCCGGCAGAAGTAAAATCCTGTTGAAAAATTGTCGAGAGCCGTTCCTTCATCACACTTTCAACCCCCTTAATAATCTGGGGCGAAGTTCTTTCCATTACAGCAATTCGCCTGGCAATATCACTTTGAATATCCTGTGGCAATTCAGATATCACCATTGCCGATTGATCAGCATCAAGGTAAGAAAGAATAAATGCGATAGTTTGCGGATGCTCCTGGCTGATCATATTGACTAGCTGCTTTGTGTCGGCCTCGCGAACAAAGGTAAAGGGTTTTACTTTACTCTGTTCCCTGAGTTTCTTCATTAAATCGCCGGCTTTCTGCGGCCCCAGGGTTCTTTCAAGGACCTCTTTGGCATAATCATAACCACCATTGACCATGTACTGCTGGGCTTCATGGATAGCAGTAAATTCATCAAGTATTTCATCCAGGTTATCTCTTTCCACCCTGGTGGTATTGGCGATTTCCATGCTGATTTTTTCAATTTCCGCTTCACTAAAGTGCTTCAAAATTCCCGCGGAAAGATTAGGGCCGAGCGCTAACAAGAAAATCGCAATTTTTTTTAGCCCTGATATTTTCCTGGTGGCTGTAGTCATAAAAATTTACTCCTCCGTCAACCAAGTTTTTAGCAGGTTAGCTACACTTTCTGGTTCTTCCTTGGCCATATCACGGATCATTTTTGCCTTCTTCTCTGCCTCACCCGGCTCTTCTTCTGTTTCTTCGCGCACCCTGGCTTCCATCTGATCTTCCAAAGAAAGCGCATCCATCTCAGCTTGCTGCTCTTCACGACGCCGTTTTGCCCGGGCCCGCAAGAATAGAATTAAGGCGATTATCGCAATCAATAGAGCAGCTGCAATCGCGATCAGCCAGGGCAAGGGTAAAGGAAGAGCCACCGGCGGTTCTTCCGGGATCGGCTCCGGAACATCGGGGGCCTCAAAGGGGATCATCTGCACACTCAAGGTATCGCCCCGGGCTTCATCCAATCCCACAGCAGAATTTACCAGTTCGGCAACCTGCTCTTCCATAAAAGGATCTCCGCCGTCATTGTCAACAATCACAGCAGTATTAAGATTAACCACCTGCCCCGGTGCAGTTTCCACATACTCCCTGGTTTCGCCAACTTCATAATTAGCTATCTCTTCAAGAAGTTCATAACTTGACTCACCCTCGCCGGCAACCGCAGCCGCCTGCCCCGGAATATTCGCTTCGCCAACTTCTTCAACCGGAGCCCCCATACTCTCACTTTGTTCTTCAATGCGATGAGTGGACCGGGGCACGGCATCGTTGTCATAAGCAACCATGGTCTGTTCCCTGCTATCAAAATCGAGCTCCGCCGATACCATGGCCACTGCCCTACCGGGGCCATAAACCTGTTCAAGGATTGAACGCAGCCTGCTTTCCAGCTCAGTTTCAAACTGGCGTTTAAGCTGGTGCTGTTCTTCCACTGTCGTGGTAACCGCATCATCATCTATTGGCGCAAAAGCATCATGTAAAACTGCTCCACCCTCATCTACTACGCTCACATTTTCCGGGTTCAGTCCTTCAACACTTCCCGAGACCAGACTGACAATACCGCGGACCTGATCATCGCTTAACGTAGTCAGGGGACTGAGGCGTAAGAACACTGAAGCGGAGGGATCTTCTCTTTCCCTGATAAATAATCCGTCATCTGTGATAGCCAGGTGAACCCGGGCCTGATCAATTGCATCAAGGCTGGCAATGGTGCGGCGCAATTCTTCTTCCAAAGCAATTTGCCACTGGGCCTGCCGTTCAAAGTCACTGGCCACCATGGCCCCTTCTTCAAACAGTTCAAACCCGATGCCCTGGGCATGCAAGTCGGGAGACATGTTAATGCGCAGGCGATCGCGTTGTTCCGGGGGAACCAGGATAGTGGTCCCATCATCTTCGAGTTCATACGGAATATTATCTTCATCGAGGGCTGCAGCTATTTCCCTGGCATCGGCGGGATTAAGCCGGTGATATAAAACTTCTTTTTGATCAGATAAAGAGCTGGTTATCGATAAAATCAAAATAGCGGCAAAAGCCAGCGCGCCTACAACAATTACACCTATACGCGCAGGGGGCTGCAGGTTACTCCAAAACCGTTTCAGGTAACTTTTTTCTTCCTGCTCTGCCGGGTCCGGCATGTAGCCGTCCTCTGCCCGGTAGTTGTTCTCAGCTGATTGCATATCATTTTCTTCAGCCATGTTAGCACCTCATATAATGCGAATACTGTTGATCAGATCTGCATCCGTGAGATCTCCTGGTACGCATCCAGGACTTTGTTAACTACCTGGCCAGTTAACTGGAGGCTCAACCGGGCCTCCTCCGTTTTAATCATAACCTGGTGAATATTATCCAGATCACCGGTAAGCAAGTCTTCAGTAGCCTGGTCGGCTTGGACCTGTAGCTGGTTAACTTCTCCCAGCGCTCCAAAAAGGGTATCAGCAAAGCTGAGAGCTTTTTTATCATCTTTCTCTTCTGTAGACGGGGTGGCAATATTACGATCGATAAAATCAACCCTGTTGATTCCACCTGTATTCTCGATCATCTATTATTTCCTCCTATCGACCGATTTCAAGAGCCTTGGCATAAATACTTTTTGCGGTATTTACCGCTGTTGAATTTGCTTCATATGAGCGTTGAGCAGTGATCATATCGGTCATTTCTTTAGCCAGTTCGATATTGGGATATTCTACATAACCGTCTTCCCGGACATCAGGGTGTTCGGGATCATAAACCAGCATTGGTTCTTCATCATCGGCGATCACCTGATCAAGCCTGACACCTCGTCCCTCAACTTCACCCGGTACACGTTCGCTGGGGATAAAGGGTTGGACAATTCTCCTTCTCCCCTGCTGTTCTGCACGGGCCAGGTCCTCGGAAAAAGCTACAGTTCGTCTTCTGTAGGGACCTCCTTCTTCGGTGCGGGTAGTATTCATATTCGCTATATTGCCGGCAATAGTGTCTAATCGAGTTTTTTCAGCGGTGAGGGCTGAACCGGAAATGCGGAAATTAGGAAACATAGCCAAACTTAACGCCTCCCTTCGTTAATTACAAAGCGCCAGTTATCAAAACGGGTATTTAACTGCTGGGTATATGTATTGTAACGAAGCTGGTTGGTAACCAGGTTAAGCATTTCCCTTTCTAAATCGACATTACTTCCATCTATACGGCGAACAGTGGAGGTATCTTTTTTTACCTCAGGCTCTATCTCCTGCTGAGACACCCGGGGAAAATGCCTTTCGTCGGTCCGGGCCAACGGGGAATCAATGTTTTCCCTGGCTTCCCGGAGCTGTTTTTCGAAAGAAACATCGCTGCGTTGAAAACCAGGCGTATTGAGATTGGCCAGGTTGTTGGCGGTTACCTGCTGGCGCAGGTTCGCCGCATCCATGCCTTTCAAAATCCCTGATGCAGTTTCATCGCGAAAAATTTTCACATTTACACCCCCGTTAAGAAAATAAAAAAGAGAGGAAGCCGGTTAAATGGCTGCCTCTCTTTGATAATCAAGGTTTCCCTTATTATGGGAATTCCTTGTTTAATTTCTATCAGAGACTGGCAACCTGGCAATCCGGCACTGGACGGATCCACGGTTTTGCGCCCCCATATCACTATGGGTTAGCCTTTAACAGTCTTTTAGTTTACTAATACCAGTTCTTTCTCAATATTGGACTTACATTATAGCAAAGTGATAACTGTCCGGTCAATAAAAAAACAAAAAAAGTTTAAATTAATTATAAAAAGTTAATAATTAGCCCCCTCCACTTTTCTACATTCGCTGCCGGACTAATAATTCCTTCTTTTTTGTAATATTTCTTTTATGAATTTAACTGTTAGCAAATCCACCGAAGCCTGGTAAGAGGTTTTAGTAGCATTATAGTGGGGCTTTGGGTAGTGACAATGAAACATGCAGCAGCAGTATCTGTAGCTGTAAAAAAGGTTTTTTATAAACTGAAATCACTCAGCATTTTTTCTTAACAAACAATTCTTCTTTATCTGGTTTTAATCCTTTATAGGCTTGCAAAGTTTGTCTGCCCACAGAAAGCTTATTGATTTTTTCCCCGGCATTTTTCACCAACTTCTCTAAGAGCTGCCGGTTTTTTTCCCGGTGCTGTTTGACATCCTTTAATAAGCCGTAAAGGTTTTTTGATTCATCAATAGAAAGATCTTTTGCAGAAGGCATAGAGTCTGTTAGCTCATCAAATAATGCCTGGATTATATCTCCATGTTCTTTTAGCTTTTCATCATCAAAATTGTTAATTGCTGCCGTTTCTTCTTTTAGAGCAACGCTTAAGCGTTCAAGGACATCCACTGAGCGAGTCAAACCTCTTTCGCCAGCCTTATCCTGATTACTTGTTTTTGCCGTCTTGCCATGTTGTGCCCGGTTAATTTTTTTCACCCCGCTTTTAATTCTCCGGCCCTACCACTGTATCAAGCAGTACCCGCATATCGTCGCAGCGATGGGGCACGATAAGCTGCTTGCCGCGTTTCTGGGCCACATTGACCAGGATCGGGGCGGCAAGGTTGGTATAGAGCATAGCTTCATCCACGGTAACGGTAGTAAATATCACCAGGTCGCGATCTCTTTTGAGCATTAAATCGCGGCGGTCGTTTCTCTGCAGGTCCACACTGTAACGGGGGAAAAAGGGCAGGGGATCAACCAGGATCATCCCGATTGAAGGATCATCTGCCGCAACCAGCATGGCAAAAAGCCTGTTACCGGGAATCGGTTCTATTAAAAAGCGGCGGTACAGTTCCAACCCGGGGATGCCTCGGGGGAAAATAAACTCTACCAGCTTGCGTTGGCTTGCATCTACGGCGGTCTGTTCAATTGTCATAATTAAACCTCCTGTTCTAACACACAATTAGCGCATGTAATCTACCAGGGTGGGCTGAAGCATTTTCTGGCTTGTTGAAAGCGCAGCGTGGTAAGCATTCTCCTGCATGGTAAATTCGGTAATCGCATAGGCCAGATCAATATCTTCTATTTCAGAACGAACCTCACGCAGAGAAATATTTTCGCTGAAAAGCGTGTCATACATTGCTTCCACCCGGTTAGAACGGGCTCCCACCTGGGCTAACTGTTCCAAGAAATGATCTACGGACCGGTCCATCTTATCCAGGGCTTCGCCCCCCAAAGCTTCCCGGTCGTTATCCATCAAGGCATTGTAAACTTCAAACACAGCCTCAAACACTTCCTCGTTTTCACCAAAAACTTTTTTGCCGCTTAAGTTCATAATCACCTGCTGATGCGGGCTGATATCCTGGCTGCGTTCTTTGTCGTCACCGTAATAAACCGGAAAGCCTTCAGCGTCGTATGAAAAAGTTAAAGCGGCCTCGTCACCGGTATCTTCGAATTCATCACCGTAGGTAAGGCTTAGCTTGCCATCGTAGCTTTCGCCCAGCTCCGGTGAACGGCTGAAAGTATCGAGGCTTTGCTGGTGCAGATCAATGCTTTTTTCATCCAGGGCACCTTCGGCAAAGAAGTAATTCGTTTCAGTATTATCGCCCCGGTAATCTCCGCTGAGCTTGATTTGATCATAGGTTAAGTTTTCCTCGCGGGCAGGGGTGAAGTTTAGGATTGCTTTGTCACCCACCTGCAAATCCCCGGCATCGGCAGCCTCGAGTTCATCTAATCCTGCCAGATCCAGTTGGATCTCTCCAATTTCAACAGGTTGGGTTGCTTCCCCGTCTTCACCATAAGTAACCTCGAATGTGCCCTCTTTTTTGGCATAGGTTCCATCCAGGGCATACTGGTGAGAGGTATAGGTATACTTGACCTCACCGGTTGCTTCGTCGATAGAGTTTACCTCTAACTCCACCGAAGCGCTGAAGCCGGAAGCGACGGTGACAGTATCGCCGTCTTCGGCATTTTCGAGCTGAGACGTATCTAAAGTAAAGTCACCGCCCAAAAAGGAAGGATCTTCGTTATCATCAGGTTCGAGGGTTCCATTGTCATTATCTATATTTACTGTACCGGTCTCACCGCTGACGCTTTCAACATAATTCCATTGTCCATCTTCCTCGTCATAAGTAAGCTGCAAAGCAAAGTCTCCCTCAAAATCATCATCAGTCGTAACAAAACCATCTTCATCATCTATTGCCAGCTCCGATCCTTCCTGCAGCTCTGTGTCAACCATGATCCCGCTTTCAATTACCCCTGCAGTACTGTCAAAATCTTCATCACCGATAATATTGACGGCGCTGCCCTGCAGGAATTGCTGGTTTATGCTGACAGCGGCAGCTTGATTTTCCTCCATCTCTTCTCTGCTTTGCTCGAGGCGGTAATCACCGTTCTGCAACCCTTCGGCAACCACATCATAAACTTCGTCTTCGTTTACCTCCCCAAAAAGGATCCCGCTGTCTTCACTTACACTAACGTGATAAGTGTTTTCCCTGAGATAGGGGGGATCAAAAGTCTGGTGGCCGCCAAAGGTGTATAAACCGTTCGATTCTTTATTGGCTACCCCGATCAGATGCTCGATAAACTCAATTACTTCCGGGGCCATGGCCCGGCGATCTTCCGCGGTCAGGCTGTCATTGGCCCCGTGAATACACAACTCCCGGATCCGCTGCAGTACGTCCAACCCATTTTGCAGGCCTCCCTCGGTATTCTCCAGCCAGCTCCTGGACTGGTTCATGTTGAGCCTAAATTGCTCGTTTCGATCGATTGAAGCGCTGTAACTCATTACTCTGCCCACGCCGACCGGTTCCTGGGAAGGCCGGGTAAATTTTTTGCCCGTCGACAACTGGTGCCCGTAATCTTCAAGCCTGCTGAGGTTGTTTTGAAGATTACGATTTATGTTGTGAGCAACCATGCTATGAGTTATTCGCATAACCGGACCTCCTAACGTCCCAGCTCGGTAAAGAGCACGGTAAGCATTTCATCTACGTGATTCAAATAGCGTGCAGCGGCCTGCCAGGCATGCTGGTACTGGGTCATATTCAACACTTCTTCGTCCATATTGACACCGGCCACCGAGTTATGCATCTCCTGGAATTCCTTCTTGGTACTATTAAATGCTTCGACCATCCGCTCACACTCCTGGGCCTCAACACCAATTGAGGTTACCAGGCCCCGGTAATATTCCACCAGGGTAACTCCATCTAAACGTTCATCGCCCCTTTTATCCCTCAGGCGAGCTATTTCAAGAGAGTTTTCCCCGTTGCCGGGTTCATTAGGTTCACTGGAAGCAGCGATATTTGAAGAATCTTCGATGATCGGTTCCGCGACCTGAAAATTCATGGCCGCCGAAGATCCTTCCTCAACATCTTCGAAAAAGTTGTTTCCGCTCTCCTCCTGGTCCAAACCGTAGCCTTCACTATGCAGTTCATTAACCTCTTCTATAAGGGTCCCCACAACTTTATCAAGCTCGTCCTGGACATGGGGAATATCTTTATTCACTGCATCGCTTAGCGCGACAATGCGACCGGAGGTCAAATTAAGAGGCCGGCCCCGGTGGCTTACTACCTGCAAGCCTTCGCTCTCATCAACAGTTTTTAAATCCAGATGGAGCGCCTGGTCTTCCTGGACTATTAACTGACCACCTGCAAATATATCAACCGTGCCGCTGCCTTTGCGGTGCACCTGGATATCGAGCAGTTCGGATAAATCTTCGATAGCCAGATCCAGTTTGTCAAGCAGTTCGTTGGAATCTTGCTGGAGGGCATCGACAAAACGCAATTTGTCATTCAATTCACCGATCTCATCGGCTAACCGGTTTGCTTCGTTAACCCGCATTTCCAACTCTTCCTGCTTGTCAAGGCGTGTATCTTCAAGGCGCATATAAACATCTTCAACCGTATGAGTAAGGCTGATTGACTTTTCACGCAAACCGGAACGCACGGCAGCTTCTTCGGGGGAAGAACTTAATTCCTGCCAGGCATCAAAAAAATCATTTAAATACTTGTTGATCCCGTATTCATCCGGTTCCATCATAATCGATTCTGTAGTCAGGTAAGTTTCGCGGCGTGTTTCCCAGTAAGCCTCGTGGGAGCCGGTATTAATCATCTGCGAGTGGTAAAATTCACTGTGCATTCTTTCAACCTTTGAGACCCTTACCCCGTTACCGGGTGCCATGTCTGTATCAGCCACTATGGGTGAGGCAACCGATTCCAGGTTAGCCCTCTGCCGGCTATATCCGGGAGTGTTGGCATTGGCCACGTTTTGGCCACTGACTTCCATTCCTTTGTGCTGTGCCCTTAAAGCTTTGCGGCCAATCTCAAATGAACCAAATATAGTCATTGCCTTATTCTCCTTTGCTTTTAAACCTTATCAACAGCTGCGGTTAAGACTACCGGCAGCCCCCGGCCCCGACCTTTGAAGCCGGCCCTTCTGGTCGTAATGTGCGATTTTAGTATTCAGGACCAAATCCTGGAGTTCTTTCGAAAATCGGATCCGCTCTTCTAACAGAGCGCGATTTACTTCATGCACAGCTTTTGTTTTCTGCAAGATGTCTTTGATTTCATCTAACTTTTCCAGTAAAGCAGGTTGGCTGGTTTTTGCAATCCTGGTTTTGATATATTCCCTGATGCTTCTTTCCCCGGGAACCAGGCTTTTGCGCTTGTCCTCGAGGCAGGCAATCTCTTGCTGGAGCAGTTTCCGCTTCTCCTCATCTTCCAAAAGCGCATTATAATCACCTTTCATCAACTGTTTGCGCAGCTTTTCTTCCATATTAAGTAAACTTTTGTATAATTTGGTTCCTTCGGTTAAAACATTATCCAGCTGTACCGCTTTTTCCCGGTATACAGGTACTGCCATGTTAAGCATTCCCTTCAAGTTCTAAATTTTCCCCATGAATTTAAGCATCGCTTCGGCCAATTTTTCGCTGTCCACATGATACTCGCCGCTTTCAATTTTTTCGGCAAGACTTTTCAGCTGGGCCGCTTTCTCAGGGCGGGATTCCTCTTCGAGTCGGTCCATCTCCTCCTGCAAGCCGGTAAGCAGCTTTGATAGTTCTTTGCTGTCTTCCCCTTTCGGCTTGGCCTTTTGAGAATCACCCGATGATTTACCCGGTTGATCTGTAAGTATACGGTTAATCAATTGAAGATAGTTTGAACTTATTCTCATCTTCGATCCCTTCTTTCCATAAGAACTTGGATCCAGCGTAAATTTTCTACCTCTAACCAGATACTAAGTCTTTCATATTCAATAATCGTCAGGTTGGAAAAATATTTAAGGGGTAATTAAGTAAAGGTGTAATTATTTTTCCCAGGGAAGGATTTTTACTTCAAATTCTTCCTGGTCGAGGACAAGGCGGACGCTACTTAAGGGTTTTTCAGTGCGGAATTCGATATTGCCAAATTTTATTTTCACATTTTCATAGATATTGCCCAGATGTACTTTGCTCTTATAAGGAACCTGGATCCGCCCCTGTTCAGAGCTAACCCGCGGCGATCCGGCTTCGCCTATGTAGACATCGCCACCTGCCTCAATGGTTCCTCCTCTAAACAGCCGGGAAACCCTCACTTCATCTTTGCACTTTATTTGAGAATTATATACACCGGGACCGTTAATAATTATATTGCCGGTAGCGGTAAGCTCGCTGTTCTGGACATAAGGGACGGTAATATCAGCTCGTACTGACTTCTCATCTGAACTATCATTTTTTAATTGCTGGAGTTTATCATGTATTTCCTGCAACACAGGACGCCCTAAAGTTTGACTGTACTGGTAATCGGTAAAATACGGCGCAATATCATTGATTAACTGAGCCAGGCTCCCTGGGATTGACCTTCCGGCAGCTTTTACCGTCTTCATAAGGGAATTGGCATACTCAGGGAGTTCTGCAAATTTACTTTGCAAAAGTGAGCGGACTACCGCCGCCTCCATTTTTTCAGTATGTTTGCCTTTCTTTTCCAGGGCCTTGGCAACTTCTTCTGAAGCAGCCAGGGCGCTGGTTACACTATCATTCATTTTATCCAGGGTTTCATATATTTCGGAAACTACCATTTCTACCCAGCCGGCCCGAACTTTGCATTTAATACAGTTTCCTTTAAGAATGATGCTGCCGCCGGCCAACACTTCCGCTCCGGAAGCATTTTTTTCTACTTCCAAATTGCCGTCGGCGGAAACCTTCATTCCCTCGTTAATGCCTCCCTGGACTTTTAAGTGACCGCGGAAATCAATATTTCCACTTTTAATATCAACGTCGCCTTTTTGGGTGTACAAATCATCGACCCTGAATTTAGGGGTGCGCCCTTTTTTATAGCTAGGGGCTCCGGTACAGGTAGCTATCACCTTTGTTTGATCCTGGCTAAGGGCAGTCCCGTGATCACATTTTATCTCCACCGGGAAAACCGGATCGGGTTGAATATCCTCCCCGGTTACCCTTTTTCCGGCTTCGCCTGGAACAGGAGGGTGTATATTGGCAATAACATCATCCTTGTTAACCTCCTCAATTTCAAACCTTCTGCGGAGATCAACCCGGTTTGCTTCATCATCATAGGAAACAGCCTTTACCGCTCCTTCAAACAGCGGCTCAACCCAGCCGTTTTTTCCCTGTACAACCGGTTTTCCGGAGGCCACAGTTTGCCAGGTTTCACTTTCCTCAAGCAAAACCGGTAATAATGATTCATCGATACCGAAATTAACCCCATTTTCTTTTATCGTTTCAAGGATTTGCTCAGGAGTGAGGTTTTTTAGAGGTTCTTCTTTAGGTTCACCTTCAACTGTGAGGTCGTCCGTGTATGGGTGATCAGGTATAACATAGTAACGCCGAATGCCGGGCAGATACCGGGCATGCGCCTTCATTCCATCGGCGCTGACTTTAACTTCAACCCGGTCCGGTTCGGTTTCTTCAAGAGGCGTGATTTCAACCTTGTCTCCGGGATAAACTTCCTGACTCCCAGTTATCTCCTGGTTATTTACTTTTACAGAAATCCCTTGTCCCGGTCGAATGAGCGCTCCCTTGACACCTTCACCGGAAGTATCGCTAATTTTAACCCGGCCGTTTTCCACGGCAAGCAGGATTTTCTCAGCATTATTGTTGTTTTCTTCATGTTGTCCCATGTGAACAAACCCTCACTTCGGTATTTTTTGGGGTCCTAGAGTAGCACTTTTCCGTGAAATACATAAAATTATCGATGATCAATGCCGTGGGTTTTTTTGCACTAATTTAACTGCCTCAAGGACGACACCCAGAACATCCAGATCCTCCTGCATGGCCAATAGTTCAGCTCTCCCGTAACTTTCACCCTTGCTGGAAACCACGTAGCGAGGTGGAACTTTGTTTAAAGCGATTGCACTAACATCCAGGCGACACTGCGGACAAGTGCAAAATTCATGATATTTCCTCACATCATCAATCGTCTGCGAAACAACTTGTTCCATAAGATTTTTCAGTTCCATAACAGCTTCTCCCCGTTCTATGACTTTGGATGATCAAGATATACCCCGGTTTAATAATTGCTGCGGCAGTTCATCATCCAGGTAAACCCGGTCCACAGCCACATCAAGTTTTTCCAGGAGATCTACTTCAAAGCTATCCAGGGGCATATAATCTTCCCTGTCAGAAATCACCCTGACTTTGGGCCGGTATGGATACCCATGGGTATTGTGTACCACCACACCGACAAAGCCGTTAGTTAAGCCCACTATAGTTCCCACCGGGTAAGCGGGAATGTGGTGGTAAAAAGTTTGCATGATATCAAGATCATATCCTGAACATTCTTGATCCATTATTTCCATCGCTTTGTGAGGCATAAAGCCGGGCCGATAAGGACGATCCGATACCAGGGCATCATAAACATCCGCAACAGCACACACTTTGGGGTATAATTCAATTTTGTCTCCATACAAACCCTGCGGATAACCACTGCCATCAATTCTCTCGTGATGTTTGTAAACAATTGACAGTGTAGGGCCGTTAAACAACTGGCGGCTTTTGATCAGGTCAAAGCCGTAAGCCGGATGCCTTTCAATTTCCAGACGCTCATCTTCACCCAAACGATCAGGTTTGTTTAATATCTTTAAGGGGACGACCACTTTCCCCAGGTCATGGAGAAAAGCACCAAGCCCCATATTCTTCAAGGCAGATTTGCCCATCCCCAGCGATATCCCGGTCATAATAGCCAAAACTGCAACATTAACTGAATGTGAAAATGTGTAATTGTCAGTATACCTGATATCGGATAAGTTAACTGTGAGATTTTTATTACTGAGAAGCTGGCCAACTATATCATCGAGAAGGTTGGACAATTCTTTTTTTACAGAAATAAACTGGGTGTATTTTTTATCGCTCTGGCCTTTTATTCCGGTCAAAGTATCCTTAACCAGGCTTACCGCCTTTTCCCTGGTCTCATCAAGGATCACATCTTCAACCTCAATATCCGGTATCAAGTTGTCATGAACGTAAACTCCACGAATATTAAGCTTCTTAAGCTGTTGAATATATTCCATTTCCAGTTTTACCCCGGCATTGAGAAGAGCTGCTCCCTCACCACTGGAAACTTTTTTAGCTACCGTCATCCCGGGCCGCAAAGCCCAAACGGGTACTAGTCGCATATTTGATCGCACCTAAATTCTGCTAGTGTTGCTGTTATTATTATCGGCATCAAGCTTAAACGGATTAAGTATAAAGCGATATCCTTTACCCCGGTTTAAGTTAACCTTAGTAATTGAAATTGTAAATAAAACAAATATAGTTAAATATTATAGCCGGGTTCAGTCTTTCGATATAATACATAAAAAAAACCCTTTAAAATAAGGGACCGACAAAGAAATGTTCAAAATGCCAATCTGGCAACCAGGCTGCCTTAGCCCATTGTAATTCCTAAGGCCCTTGGTTTTGCGCCCCTGCCTCTCGACAGGTTTGCCTTTGTCGATCGGACACCATAAATTATCCAGTGCTCAAAGTATAATTAAAAATAAATATATTGTCAATTGTTCACCGACATTATTATCGCTTTTAGCTTTCAGAAAAGTTGCCTTCAGAAGAGAAATCTAAGTGCTCTTCGGTAACCCTGAACGGTCCAAAACCTAAAAACCAAAAACCCTTTTTAAACACTTCTCCGGTTATTATGCGGCCGTGTCCGTGACAGCGGTCCAAAAACCATCCTCCATTGTATTGATCACCAACAACAGGCGAATAAGTTCCGTACTTGTGCCTTAATCCTTTCCACCAGCGGCCCTTGTAGATACTGCCGGCAGCCCAGGTTCTCACGCCCCAACCATGAAACTTGCCACCGGCAAATTCTCCTTCATATAAGCCACCCCGGGCAAACCGGCAGCGGCCATAGCCGTGCATTTTACCATTTTTCCAGTTCCCTTCAAATTCTGCTCCGTCAGCCTGCTCCAGGCAGCCCCATCCATGACGTAGGTTGTTATAAAAATACCCTTCGTAGCGATTTCCCGAAGCAGAACAGTAGACTCCCTGGCCGCTGATTCGGTCGTCAAACCATTCCCCCTCGTATTCGGAACCATCAGGCCAGGCTTGTCGGCCTTTACCCTCTCTAGAACCTTTCCTAAATTCGCCCGTGTAATTCGATCCATCCCTAAAAGTTACTCTCCCCTGACCGTGTGGACGACCATGCTTCATATCTCCGGCAAAACGAGATCCATCGTTAAAAAAGAAACTTCCCGAATCATCGGGAACTCCATTTTTAAACATCCCTACATAGCGAGAACCATCCGGATAATTTAACCTGCCCTCACCATGGGGTAAATTCTGTTTGCTTTCACCGATATATTTCGATCCGTCAGAATAATAGCATTCTCCCCACCCGATGTCGTAACCGTACTCAAACTTTCCGTAGAACTGGCTGCCATCGGAAAACAAAACGATTCCTTTGCCATGGGGAAGCCCGTTGAAAATTTTACCCTTGAACCTGGAACCGTCGGGATAATAAAATTTTCCCTTGTCGACAAAACTGCCTTCTTTGAACAAACCTTCATAGCGCGAACCATCAGCAAATGTGTAGATACCATGCCCATGCATCCGGTTCCTTTTCCACTCACCAGCATAAGAACGCCCGTCGGGCCAGACTTGTTCTCCATAGCCATGCCTGAGGTCTTCAAACCAACATCCGGAATAACTTTTGCCATCAGGCCAGGTCATTTTGCCTTCCCCGTGGCGGCAAGATCTCTTCCACTTTCCCGAATACAATTTGCCATCTGGCCAGGAATAGGTGCCGTGGCCCTCATAATGGCCGTTTACAAATTCACCCTCGTATTTTTCCCCGCTGGGCCAATAATAAGTGCCCAGCCCGTGCATTTGGTCTTCACACCATTGCCCTTCATATTTGCGCCAATCAGCAAAAAGGTAGGTGCCCCGCCCATGCATGCGGTCTTCTTTCCACTGTCCTTCATACTTGTCGCCATGCGACCATATAAAAGTACCTTCACCATGAAAATACCCGTTTTTAAATTCACCGGTGTACCGGCTGCCGTCTGGCCAGGTCACAGTTCCTCGGCCGTGCGGTTTGTTATTTAACGTTTCTCCCCGGTATACTCCATCACCGGCTATTTTCATCACTAATCGTCTGCCTTTCCGAGGTTCCTGCAATATTTTTGAGTTGCAATGTTAATTTCTACATATTCTGGTTATTCCCTTCTTAGAACCACTTCTTTACCCTGGTTAATCTATCTTTTTTGCCGAACCACACCAAAAACTAACATACAGATCATACAAACAATTAGCAATTGCTAACACAATGTGTTCGCTTCATGTTAGCATTTTTGGAATAAGCACCCTGCGCTTTTTAACCGGTAGAGGCATCATTCAGATCTTGTTTGTCTTTTTTGCGCCAGGATAGATGAACCATCAAAATTCCCAGTTCATATAGAATCATTAGGGGAATAGCCATTAATACCTGGGAAAATATATCCGGAGGGGTTAAAACAGAAGCAAATAAAATAATTATCAATAGGGCAAATTTACGGTTGCGTTTTAAGAAGTCAGTGGTGAGCAATCCTATGCTCCCTAGAAACCAAAACAATACCGGCATTTGAAAAACCAGGCCAAATGAGAAAATAAAGGCTGTAGTAAAAGAAACATACCGGGCAATACTAAAACTGGGCATTAAGTCTGCCCCTGAAAAACCAATAAAGAAGTTTAAAGCAAAGGGTAAAACCACAAAATAAGCAAAAGACAAACCCAATCCAAAAAGGATGTACATTATCAAGGTTAACAACACAGCCGATTTCCTTGGTTTCCCGGCTGTAGCTATAGCCAGGGCAACCAGTTGATAAAGAATGATCGGCATAGTTACAGTAGCGCTGGTTATAAAAGCCAAACGGATATTGGCCATCAGGGCTTCTGAAGGGGTAAGGAAGATCAACTGCAGATCAATCTCTTCAGGATCAAGGCCGGCATAGGCCATATCAGCAGGCATTAATAAAATCCTGCGGATTTCATCGCTAAAAGTAAAACCGACTATTGCAAAAACAAAAACTGTAACCGCAATGATGATTAACCGTTTGCGCAGCTCTTGGAATAAACGCAGTAACTTTTCTCTATCCATAATCCCTTTTTTGGCTCTTTCCCTTCACTATTTAATCTATGAAGACCTCGTCTTCCTCATAATCGACATCTGCCTCAAGAAAACTAAGGTACTGACTGGCGGCCTGGTACAACCTGCTACCTTCGCTTTCTTCATCTAAAATATCTTTTAATATAACTTCGGCTGTCCCGGGATCTTCCAGGAATTCTCCTAAGAGGACAGCATAAATATAACGCTGTTCATTATCCGCCGCCCCTTCGGACACTCTTTTTTCAAGATAATCCTTAAGCCAGTTGACTTCTTCCTGGACTTTTTCTTCTTCCCCTGCGGCAGAAAGGGTCTCCACCAGGGAAAGATGGATCATGGGATCCGGATTTTCACGCAGAATATCCAGCAAAACAGCAATTTCCCGATCAACTAACTCTTCTTCTTTTTGCGTTTCCAGGTAGAGGTTAATCAATTCATAGCGGTGTTCAGGCTCATCCGGCTCTTTTTCAGTCAGCGTTTCGTAAATCGAGACCATTCTTTCCTTGTACTCCTGAACCGATTCCTGATCTTCAAAGTAAACCTGTTTTATAAAGACTAAAAACTGGTAATTCTCGGCCAACTCGCGCAGCACCACCGCGGTAGGTTCATGTTCCTCCAGGTAATTCTCCAACCTTTCAACTTCGCTTTCATAATGTGCAAGATAATCTTCCGGTTCAGGATCCGCCTGCTGATCCGGCAAAACAGCACCTTCCTGGCCCAAACCCTGGCCTATATATGCTCCCACGGCGGAAACAAGCATCCCAAAGGCAAGAATGCCGGCTACGATGGCCGCCCACCGTTTTTGTTTTAAAGTTTTTGGTCCTTCTCTTTTTGCCAAAGTATATCCCTCCGTAAAAATATTGAGGACTACGGCATATTTTCGTTGCCGCAGCAATGATACCCTTACTGGTCTTCCAGTTTCACCAGTAAGCGCCCGCAGTTTTCACAATACACCATTGCGCTCGGATTGTAAAGGTGACCGCGCTGGGCTGATGAAATGAAAACCCGACAACCGCCACAAATATCATGATCAACCCTGGCCATGGCCTTCCCCTGATATTTTTCCGCCAGCACAGCATACTTATCAAGATACTTTCGATCTATTTTCGCTTCCTGCTGTTCACGTTCATCTTGCAATCTTGAAAGTTCCCGCTTTAATGATTGCAAGTCCGCTGCAAGCTGGTTTTCTTTATCTTTTAAAACCTGCCTGCTATTATTTAATTCTTCTTCTGCTTCCTGTAACTTCTGTTCCTGTTCCTCAATCGACTCCATTAGAGCCAAGATGTCCTCTTCCACTTTTTTCTTATCTTCAGCCAACAGGTCCAACTTACGCTGCATTTGCTCCAGTTCTTTAACATTTTTTACTTTGCCACCATACATACTGTCATTCAATTCTTTGCTGTCATCGGTTAATTTTTGTTCCTCCAGCTCCAGCTGTCTTAATTTTTTTCGATCTTCTTGCAATCTCTCTTCAATTGCAGCATATTTCTGCTCCATGCTTTCCATATGCTCTTTTGCTTCTTCAACCCCGCTCATTTGAGGAGCCTCTTCAATTTTTTGTTCAAGATCTCTAATCGACAAATCCAGTTCCTGCAGTTCCCATAATAATTTCAACTGCACATTTAAACACCCCTCTCCTAATTTGATTATTACCGTAGTTAAAAATACAAGTTCAATTTAAACAGGTAATAAATATACCCTTTTAATAATCATCCAGTATAGGGGGCCTAAAGATTAAGCGATTAATACCGGAAGGCAATAAAATAGGGTAGGTTTTAACCTACCCTAACGAACTAGCTGCTCCAATTTTCTGCGGCCGAAGCCGGCAGAAATACTTCGGTATTATAACCGTCTTCTTTCAAGCGTTTCTCCAGGTATTGCTGGAGGTAAGAAACCCCTGGCCACTCGGTAGCATCATGCCCGGCATCCACAAGGGCTAATCCCAGGGCCTGGGCATGTTTCAGGTCATGGTGACGGAAATCTCCCGAGATTAAAACCTCCGCTCCATGACCGGCAGCATTCGCAATAATAGATCCACCACTACCCCCGCAGAGAGCTATCCTGGTAACTTCCCTGGTTTGGGGTGTCCAGTAGCGCAAGGTTGCCGGTTTTAAATTTTTGCGGCAGTTTTCAACCAGTTTTTCCAGGGGTAACGGTTCTTCAAGTTCAATGTTCAAGCCTAATCCGATGCTTTTACCTTCCAGGGCAAGCGGGTACAAGTCGTAAGCCACTTCTTCATAAGGATGCGCTTCGATTAAAGATTTAATTACTTTTGAACGGAAAGTAGCCGGTAATATTGTTTCCATACGCAATTCGTTAACCTTCTCCAGTTTTCCCTGATCGCCAATAAACGGACTGGTTCCTTCACCGGGCATAAATGTGCCTGTTCCAGGTGCCTGGAAAGTGCAATGGCTATACTCGCCCATTTGGGCAGCGCCGGCTTCGGCCAGGGCATCGCGAACCCTGTCTTCGTAACCGTCTGGAACAAAAACTACCAGCTTCAGCATTTGCTCACTCCCGGTCACCTCTAAAACGGAGGTATGCTTTAAGGGAAATCCCAGGCATTGTGCAAGGCGATAGCTCACCCCATATGGTGATATATCATAGTTGGTGTGTGCACTGAAAATATGGAGCCCCTTCCTTACAGCAGCAGCCACCAGGGAGCCTGCCGGGGAACTTTCATCAATTCCGGAAAGTTTGTTATAGAATAGAGGGTGATGGGTTACCAGCATATCAGTGCCAGTATTAGAAGCTTCATCAATTGTTTCCCAGTCGGGATCTAAAGCAACCATAATTTTTTTTATTTCTGCTTCGGGATGTCCCAACTGTAAACCTACCGGATCACCGGACAAAGCTATCGAAGAAGGAGCCAGTGCTTCCATGTAGTCGATAATATTTTCTACTCTTGCCTGCATTATTGCTCACCTCCACCAAAATTGCTGATTCTATTCTATAACAAATTCCCGGCTTTAAAAACTGTCAGCTTTTTATAGTCTCATTTATTTCCACGAGACACCTGGCAAATCGAATCTTTATTTTCGGTTGAGACATAACTCTTTTGATCAATAACACTCGGATCGGACAATTTCCCAAAACTTTTCGGCCACCTGCCGGCAAACCGGACCGGGAGCAGGTTCTTTCAAAGCTCTGCCATCAATAGTTCCTACCGGTAATATTTCCATTCCGGTGGAAGCTGTCCAAACCTCGCTTGCTTCAGCTAAATCGTTAACCTTAAAAGGTTCCTCCAAAACAGATATTTGCAGATCTTCAAGAATATCGAGTGCTATCCGCCTGGTGATGCCGGGTAAAACATACCTGGTTTCCGGGTGAGTTTTAACAGTTCCTTCGATAACCGCAAAAATATTAGTCCTGGTTCCCTCAGTAACAGTTCCGTCCGGGCGATACAAGATAGCCTCACCGGCATCCATTTCATGAGCTTTTTGCAATGCCAGCACATTTGGTAACAGGTTGACCGTTTTAATATAGCAATTTAACCACCTCTCATCGGGGAGGGTGATACAATCCACCGGTTCAGCCAGCTCATCTGGAGGCCCAGACTCAAAACCTCGCACGTACATCACCACTGTAGGTGAAACATTACCGGGAAAAAGATGACCACGCGGTGCGCATCCCCTGGTAACTTGCAGGTAAAGATATCCATGGTCGCATTCACTTTGTTCTACCAGGTCACAGCTGTACCTGACCAGGTCCGGGTACGGATAGGGGATATTAATACTTATCGCACTGGCGCTGCGCTGCAGCCTTTCCAGGTGGGCTCCCAGGTAAAAAGGTTTGCCGTTATAAACTTTTATTACCTCATAAACTCCGTCACCAAAAAGAAAACCCCTGTCCTCCAACGGGATCTTTGCTTCTTCCAGATTGCAAACATTCCCATCAATCCAGGCAAGATTTTTCAATTCCATCAACTCCGATCTTTTTTAATTTAATTATTTTTGCTAGAACCCGTGCTACATTTTAGACTAGTGCCGACTCGTCGCGGATAATGGTGGCGACTTAAAACCACTTACCGGATTCTGTTTAACGCCTTTTTACGGTGTCCCCTTCGGCGAATTACCAGGATAACCGCTACTATTACTATAAAAAGGATAGCCAGGGCTAAGACCAGCCAGGCTATGTAAGGGAAGGTCCACACCCGGTTTATCCTGCCTGCAGTGGAAGCATAGTACGATTCAGCCTCGGGCAAACCGGCTGTGCCCTCCGGTTGACCTGCCGCATACTCTACGACTGCCTGCCACACCTTTAACTCTCTGCCGTTCACATAAAGAATTTGCTCTTTGATTTCTTCTTCGCCAATAGGGTTACCCTCGCGATCTTTTAACGTAACATCAAGCTGGGGTACAAGCTCGTTTACCATGGGTAAAAAAGAAACCACATATGAATCTGTAATCAGGCAGTACAGCTCTTGATCCCCTTCTTTAATCGCAGTATATTCCCGATCATCAAAACCCTGACGTCCCTCGCCCGTGTAGCGTTCTGCGCTGACCACCGCACCGGTCGTTGGAATGGGAAGATCTATAAAGGGGATATTAAATAAGATTGCATTCTGAGGATTATACTCATACCGCAAGCCAGAAAACTGGAGAAAATAAGTATTACCCATCACTTCTTCGATCAAGGCGGCTACTTCCAAAAGCTGTAGTATTTCATCACCGGTCAGGTAAACAGCGGTTAGGGGATAGCCGGCTTCATTATCAGCCCCAATGCCCAGACCGACAAGCTCGGTTAAATCATAAAACGATACCTGCCCCATTGAGTGGGGCATAGACCCCGGAACAACACTTCCTCTTATTGCCCCGTTAGCCTGGATGGCAAAATCGGGATTATGTTCGGTTTTATCCCCGGCAACCAGGCGCATCGCATCGGTTACAAAGTTACCAAAAGGCGACTCCTGCAAGGGTGGATAATCAGGAATTTTAAAATCTGAGAACATTACCGGGTCAAGGATGTGTCTAAACTCACCATCCGTTCTTTCATAAACCAGCTCGTTCAGCCTTTCCTTATATACTGCCACAGCTGCATCTATTTCCGGATCCTTTTTATAAGAGCTATCCAGCCTGTGTAAGAAGGAAGCTTCACTTTCCAGGTTGCGAATACGCACTTCCCCGCGCGCAGAATTATAGGCCAGCTCGAGTTGACCGAGATATTCCAAATGTGCACCGGCCTGGACTATTATTGTATCATTTTCTACCAGCGGTTCCTGAAGGGCGGTATGGCAGTGTCCACCAACAATAACATCGATACCGGAAACATCCCTCGCCAATGCCAGGTCTTCATCGACACCTGAATGAGTAAGGGCGACAATCACTTGTGCACCCTGCCCTTCCAGTTCTGCCACCATTCGCTCGGCTGCTTCATGCTGGTCAGTGAATTCCACCGGAGCATGATCATAAGTAACATCGGCAGCATCTTTACCCATTAAGCCAAATATCCCAACTTTAAGGCCGTTTTTAAGGGTAATTAGATGATTATCCAGGTAAAGGTTTTGGGCTTGCAACAAGTGATCGTTAGGAACCCTGAAATTAGATCCAAGCACTGCAGTATGTTCATGGGCTTGCGGGTAACCGGCTTTAAGCAAATAATCGGCCAGATTAGCTGCACCGTAATCAAACTCATGATTCCCGATAACCACCGCATCGTAGCCGATTTCTTGTTTAACGCTCAATTCCGGGGCATAGCTTTCCGGTACCAACCAGCTGAAAGCAGTGCCGCCGATAAAATCTCCACCTGAAAATAACAAAACCGGTTCCCCGGTTTTCTTTTTTTCTTCCCTAATTTCTGCAACCGCATCGGCCAGGCGGGCGTATCCACCAATGGTAGGATTCTCCCGTTCGGGATGGTAATCAATGGCAGACGAGTGCGGAATCATTGCCCCGTGTGCATCATTTGTATGTAATATAGTAAAGTCAATTTCATCATCCTCGGCAGCATTCAGGGTGGGAGGAGCATAACTTGAGAACCAGGCTAAAACAATAATCAGCATGAACGCTAAAACGGTTAATACCGGAAATTTTTTTTTATTACCGGAAACATTAGCCATATAACCACCTCGAACCGGCTTTTTTAGCTTTAGGGTAACAGAATTAAGCCCTTATGAATTCCCTGTGTATTCAAGCCTGTGAACATTCTACCACAGCAATGAGATTAAGAGAATATTTTGTGGAAGAACTATTCAATCAAAATACAAGCCAGAGACGATACTTCCAACATCTTTCTCTTCGGCCTTCGTCTGCGCTTATGCACGCTCGAACCACACCCCTCTTTGGCGCTCAAGTCAACCTATCTACAAACTATGCCTCAATGACCGTTACAACCGCTTACCTGCATGTGTAATAAAATGAGACCATCCCCTTTGTCACAGAATAAAGGCCTCATTTTCAAGCATTATGTAAATAGATTTTTATTTGGTGGTTTCAATATTTGATTTAGTCAAATATTATTTTGCCTGTTCCGTTGCTTTATATTAGATGTTGCGGCCTCTCAAACAAAGCATGGGCTTACCCGAACATAATTACTTCGTTTCCTTATCTACGATACAACCACTAATATAAAGCACAGAGGAGTCGAAAGTAACCTGCTTTTGCTTGATCTCGTCGCAATAAGCTGGTTCATCAGGCAGTAAATCATACTGATGTGACAGTTCTCTTCTTGGCTGCCTGAATACCAGGCGACCATGGGAAGTGCATCCTGCCATAAGGTTATCGAGCAAAAGTTTTTTAGGTTCAGCCTGCAGGGCAACCAGGGCAACATCAAATTCAACCGGTAGTGGTTTGCTGCCATCTGCGCAGGCAACTTCAACCTGCCCTTCCATTCCAAGTGAGGAAATACACCTGCGTGCGCTATGGACAGCATCCTCGTCGCAATCTATAGCCAAAACCCGGGCTCCAGTAAGCCTGGCTACCTGGATAGCAGAAAAAGGAATACCTCCACAGCCGACATTTACAACCAGGTCGCCTGCAGTAATTCCGGCCAGGGAAATTTCGTTACGGATTACTTCATTATATATACGTGAATAAAGGGCAACCAGCAGAGAACTGGTCGCTGCTTTTTTCTCCATCGCTGCAACAATTGACGGGATGATACTCATTTTTTTTCTCCTTTCTATCTGAAGGTTCATCAATTACGCACACTACAACATGCACGGGGAATACCCTGCTGCACCGGTTTTGATATCTTTTGAACTACCAGGCTTTCCGTGCCCAGTAAAGAAGTGCATTTGTTTGCCACATATTCACCCGGCCAGTTTAAACCGTTTGTTGAACAGCGGTTCTTGCCCACCCACGGTGGAAGATTGCGATAAACCAGCACCCCGCTATCTTTAAGCAAGAAATAAGCGTTCTGTAAAACCTTTTCTTTGGGAGAAATGTTTAACGAAACCCATATCGCGTCATAGCTTTTTCCCTTTAAATTAACCCCATTGCCATAAAGCGTATTAATTTTATCATCATAACTCATTTTTTTGATTAGGTTTTCCGCTTCCACAACCGCTTTCTCGTTGCAATCCAGGGCTTCGACTTTAAAACCTTTATCTGCCAGGTAGAAAGCTGTATAAGGATAAGCACCGCTTCCGATGTGCAAAACAGTGCTTCCCGGTTTTAACTCGGCCAGGTAAAATTCCTTTTCCAACATTTTTTTATAAAATATTTTATGATATAAGAAAGCAACAAATGCTGAACGGGCGGCAATGCTTTCCATTTTCTGTGACAAACTAAAAAAAGGAGAATCTTTTTTGGCGTTCCTTCCAGAATTTTGACCAAGGGTAGTACCATGATAAAAATCAGTTACATTTGTTCTTTTTAATTGCGTATAGTGGTTATGATTTAAAGCAAGGTATCCTGCACTTATAGATGATAACAAGAGAGGAAACCAGAAGGTGATTAAACGGGTTAGAAGCGCTACCGTTAAGCCTTCTGCAGGGGGCAGTCCACTTACAGTAAACATCAATGCCATAGTTCCTTCAAAAGAACCCAACCCGCCCGGCAAAAGCGGAACCATGCTTACCAGGTAAGCGGTAAAGGTAGCTATAGTAACGGTAACCAGTCCGGCCTCTAAACCGATCATCCGGGCTACCAGGTAAACCTTCAGTGGATACAGTACCCAGATTAACCCAGAAAAAACAACCAGAAGAACGCTTTCTTCAGTGCTCACCAATCCCCGTGAATAAAAAGATGCACGTTGAACGAAGTTACTCAGTGATAGAGCTTTCTTTTTAAAGAAAGCTTTAAGCCTTTTACCAGATGCAAGGTCACGATATTCATAGCCGGCTTCCGCAGTTTCCCCGGGTTGACCGGTGCCTTTATTTTCCTCTCGCTGCACGCCTGACTTATCCTTTCCACTTTTCAAATGGAACCAGGCAATCAATAAAAAGAATAACAGGAAAACCAGAAAAACCGGCAATATTATCCGGGGCAATTCATATATAAAAAAAGCAGTACCCAGGGCCACAGAAATTAAACCCAGGAACGGAAGCAGTGAAAAATACTTGAGAGCGAGCATAATACCGGCTAACTGTTGGTATGGTAGAGCAGTGTGTTTATGAAGTAAAAAAATTTTAGCTGATTCCCCGCCGACCTTCACTGAAGGAGTAACACTTTCCACGTAATTCCCGGCCAGGTTAATCGCTAATGATCTGCCCAAAGTAATGTTTCCACTGCTCTTGTTAATCAAAAATTGCCACTGGTATGCAGTTATACTTAAGGTGCCGACCTGTAGCCCGGCAAGCAGCAACATTGTGCTCCATTCTGCTTCTCCCAAAACTAGAGTTATTTCATCTAAACCAAAATAGAAAACTGCCAGGGTTATGATACCTATCCAAATTAACCATGGCAAAACATTTTTAAACATAACAGCATCACACTCACAATCCGGGCATAACCTCTTAACAATCATCAAAGCAAAGTGAAATCCACTACTTAGTACTACCTAACATTTGGGTTATAAATATAACTAACACTTTTTAGACTATCATTGTTAGTTATATCGTTTCACTCTTCAATTGTTAATTGAGCCTAACATATATAGCTAATAATTGCAACCCTCTTCCAAAAAAAATGTACTCTTTAATTCAACGGTATGGTCAATTGTTTCTGAGATTAAAATTGATTACCTTTTCTCGTCCATTAAAATACCGAAAAGACTTTGCATTCGGTTGGCAACTTCGAGGGCTTTTTCGGTAGGAATTTCCCGGATTTTTTTATTGTTTTCGATATCATAAACTTCAATGTGCCACAGTTTTGATTCTTTATGCACACTGAATCGTAGTGGTTGCCCTTCATTTTTAGCATCCCTGTTAAGCCTGTCAATGGTTTCGCGAACTTTTTGTTCGTAAGCATTACCAGAAAGCGTTTTATCGCGTTCTTGACCGGAACGGCCCTCCCTGGTAACCCGGGTTTCCGCAGCAGATTTTTCCGCTGGTTGAACCTCTTTTAAGGCCTGTTGTTCCTTGATTTTATTTAACAACAAGGGATCTATACCATCTATTTTCATAGCCCTGCATCTCCCCTTTAAGTCCTCGTTAAAACATAACCGAGTAGAAAAGGAGCTTTTAATCAATCATCCTGCTGTTTTTTTGGTTCTTCCTGAGACTGTCCTTGAGTAAGGATTCCGTCTATCTCCCCGGTATATTTTGCCGCGGCCTCAATAGCCCTAAGGTTTTCCATGCGAACTTCTTCAAATGTTTCTTTACGAAGGATTTTTATATCTTTCGGTGCCCTGATCCCGATACGCACTGAATTGCCATCAATAGAGGCAACCATTACCTCGATATCTTCACCAATCATGATACTTTGTTGGGCTTTTCTTGTAAGTACAAGCATACTTGCGGCGCCATCCTTTCCCGGCCCGTTATTTCTTTACGTTTGTGTATTATTTCGCAATATGGCTTCTATTTCCTGCTAATATAATATTAAAATTTGCGTTCAAAAGCAAATCGGGGGGGAAAACCATATTACAACCGGTGATGTTTTAGTAGTACAAACTAAAATCTTGAGAAAAAATAAACGAACAGTGGAAACTGCTCCCATATTTTTGCGGCTTTATTTGGGTAGGTTTTTAGATAAAAGGGGAGCTTTCGTCAGAAATTGATAAAAGGGATTCTTGGTGCAGAACAACAGTAATAATCCACCGATTAAGAAAGAAAGCCCCGTGTAAAAGAGGTTGTAATTTCCGCCCGTACGGGGAACCGGTGCTCCTTCTTCTTCCAATAAATAGGTGTCATCTTCTACCTCTTTTTTTTCCGCTTTTTCTTTATTTTCTTCGGCAAGTTCCTCGCTTGTCCTTTCTGCAAACTGCTTCGAACCCTCGATATACTCTTTTTCCCCGGGATCGCTTTTTGCGGAAAGATCACGTTTAGCTTCTTCCTTCAATGTGTGGTCTTCGCCCAGCATAAATTCTTTTTCAGGGAGTGTCTCCGGACCGGCTTCCGTTTGATGAGCCCTTTCTTCTCCTAGAGGTGAAAAATCAATCACATATTCCCATACCAAAAAACCACCAACCGACAAAAACAGTGCGGCTGCAAGAATAATTGTACCGTAGACCGGTATTCTCTCAAGTCCGAGATTATAAGTTTTTTGCTTATTGAAGCTCTGCTGCAAGTAGGCTTTGGCCATCCTTGAATCGGTCCAAAGAACATTAAAATCATCAATTAACTCTACCTGGTCAATACCCACCACTGGAGCATATTTCTTAATCAACTCGATTATACTTTCTTTATCCGAGAAAATAAGAAGGTTTTCCTCTTCCAGGGCTTTTAAATGTTTTTGTTTGATCTTTGCTTTCTTCGAAGCTTCTTTCAGAGATAGCCCCATTCCCATTCTCTTATAACGCAATTTATCGCCAAAACTGGCCATATTTTTCACCTCTACCTAAATATTCGGCAGCTTTCTTTTTTTCTTAAGCACGAAGTTTAAAATTAAAGGGTTCCAGGTGCTACTAATATAATAATCTTTTTAGCTTTAATGCTTCTCTAAATTAAAATTAATTCCTGCCGAAATATAATACAGGGGAGATAGACGGATTTGCAGGATAGAAGTACATTTTTGTTGAATATGTATTTACCTTCTTTATCATCGGGGGAATAAATGAACATGAATAAAAATGACCTGGTAAAAAAAACAGCTGAAAAAGCAAACATTACAAATCGTGAAGCAAAAAAAATTGTAGAGGCCACAATTAACTCCATAGGCGAGAGCTTAGCCCGGGGAGAAAGTGTGAGTATAAAAGGATTTGGAACATTTAAGATAAAAGAACGCTCTCTTAAACGAATTCGGCACCTGCACACCAAGGAGATGATCACCGTGCCTTCTGCCAGGGTCCCTGCATTTAAACCCGGTAAAAAAATGAAAGACAATATTAATGAAACAGGAAAAGAAAACGTTGCAGTACTAAATAACCAGAAAGAAAACCAGGATAAAATCCCTGGCTATAAACCAAAACAAAGCGACAACAAGAAAAAACGCCCCAAGGTAATTGCAGTAACCAGTGGCAAAGGAGGCACCGGAAAAACTAATTTTGTGATCAATACCGCCATTGCTCTTTCTCAGCGAGGTCAAAAAGTATACTTGTTAGATGCTGACCTGGGCACCGCCAATGTCGATGTTTTGTTGGGCCTACAGTCTAAATATACTATAAACACCCTGGTTGAGGACAGGGAAATGAATTTGAGGGATATTATAGTTGAAGGACCGGAAGGGGTTCAAGTTATTCCTGGTGGATCGGGCCTACAATCTCTGACTGAGCTTCCCGAGGATGAACTCGGCAGGATAGTAAGCATGCTAAAACCCCTTGAAGAAGACGCCGATATCATCATGATTGACACCGGGTCGGGGATATCCAGGAATGTAGTTGAATTTGCCATGGCAGCAGATGAAATTGTAGTAGTTATTACTCCTGAACCGCACTCGATTTCTGATGCCTACGCTATAATTAAAGTGCTTACTAAAAATGAGTTTCAGCCTCCTATAAAGCTTGTCTTTAACCTGGTTGAGAATCTTACTGAGGCTAAAAAAGTATCTACAAGACTTACTGATGTAACCGACCGCTTCCTCGATTTAACCCCCCAGACAATCGGACACATTGTCAAAGATGATAATGTCGTAAAATCGGTCAAGCAATTTAGGCCTTTTGTGCTCTACAACCCCCTCACACCTGCATCCCGGTGCGTAGTATCAATAGCCGAAAAACTGCTGCCTTTAACTGCAGAAAGAGAAGAAAGCACTGCTGAAGAAGAAAAGAAAGGCTTCCTGGGTAAACTAAGACATCTTTTTTCTCGAACAAACTCATAAACCAGCAAGGATACTTAGCATTGCATCGCAAAAATTGCTCCAAAGTTAACCATCTAAAATGCAGCACGGTTAAATAGCAATTTATTTTAGCGGGAAAGCGGTTCTTTGATAATTCCCCCGCCCAACACTTCTTCACCTTTATAAAAAACCGCGGATTGACCGGGAGTAACCGCTTTTTGAGCTTCCAGAAATTCTATCCGGGCCAGGTCTTTGACCGGTGGATAAAGTATTGCCGGAACAGCTGGGGCCCGGTAACGGATTTTCACTTCAACCTGGATCGGTCCTACCGGAGCTTCACCGACCACATAATTCAAGTTTTCAGCAACCAGACCTCTGCTGTATGTATCTTTTTCTTCCCCCACCACTATACGGTTGTTTCTGGGATCAATCTTGATAACGTATAGAGGTTCAGAAGCAGTTATACCCAATCCCCTGCGCTGGCCTATAGTATAAAAGGCTATGCCGTGATGACGCCCCAATTTTTCTCCCGTTGTATTAACTATATCCCCAGGTTGGACAACTTCAGGACGCATTCGTTCCATAAAAGAACGGTAATCATTATCGGGAATAAAGCATATTTCCTGGCTTTCTTCTTTACCGGCTACTTTAAGCCCTCCTGCTTCGGCAATTTCCCTGATCTCCTGCTTTGTTTTATCACCGACAGGGAAAAATGCGGAGCTCAGTTCCCTCTGCCCGAGCATATACAACATATAGCTCTGATCTTTGTGATGGTCCCGGCCACGCATCAACTTAAAACAACCGCTTTCCTGATCGTATGGGTTCCGGACATAATGGCCGGTGGCTAAATAATCAATTCCCAGTCCTTTAGCCTTCTGCAGAAGATGGTGAAATTTAACTGTCCGGTTGCATTCGACACAGGGATTCGGGGTTCTTCCTTGCATGTATTCTGAAGTAAAATGGCAGACTATGTCCCTGTAAAATTCGTCTTTCATGTTCAACACATAGTGGGGTATGTCAAGCAAAGCAGCAACTTTTTTCGCATCCAGTACATCTTTATAAGAACAGCAGCTCCCGGCCTCTTCATCGGCGCGCTCTTCAGACATTGGATCGACCCAAATGCGCATGGTTGCGCCAATAACTTTATAACCAGCGTCTTTAAGAAGCAGGGCCGCGACTGAGCTATCCACTCCGCCGCTCATAGCAACCATTACTTTTTTATTGTGGCTATCTACCAATTCACACACTTCCCTTTTATAACACTATCCTGGTATTGCCTATTTAATTATAACATTCATTATAGTTTGTTCAGCTGTGCAGCAATCAAAAAAGTCAACCGTTTCAATAAAAAAGGAATTACAGGACAAAACCAAGAATTAGTATTAAATAAAAGTTTGAGGAGGCTTAAATTGAACAAGGAAATAGCTATTCTAGTTCCAGCTTATAACGAAGGACCGCGTATAAGCCCCGTTCTTGATGTTATTTGTAGTTATGAGGTTTCTAAAAGGGTAGTGGTAATAGATGACGGGTCAACTGATAATACAGCTCAAGCAGCAAAATACTATCCTGTAGAAATCGTGCAGTTTGCGCGCAATCTGGGTAAGGGAGCCGCCCTGCAAGCAGGGATCGAGTATATCGGCAAAACGGATTACTGGCTCTTTGTCGATGCCGATTTAATCAACCTGCACCATCAACACTTAAATGCCCTGCTGGCCCCCCTTCATGAAAACAGTAATTATGACATGACAGTGGGTGTTTTTCACGGAGGCAGAACAATTACCGACCTGGCCCACCGCTTTTTTGATATCCTGAACGGGCAAAGAGGCCTAAAACAAAGCTTTGTAGAAGAACTGCCCGATCTTTCATGGAGCAGATTCGGTGTAGAAATATTTTTAAGTAAATATGCGGCTTACAAGGGACACCCTGTTTCTTATCCACAGTTAAAAGGCCTTACTCATCACATGAAAGAAGCCAAGTACGGGTTTACCCGAGGGGTAATCTACCGACTGCAAATGTACCGCGAGTGCCTAAAATCTTCAGCAACCTGGAAAAAATACTGCTGAGCGGGACTGATAGCAACTGAATAATTTTCCGGCAGCCCGGTAATTATAAGTTTCCCCTGAGACCCAGTTCATCAGCAGCAGTTTGCATACCTTTGATAGTTTCTTCGATCAATTCCCCTGTTTCCATACCTAAAAGGTTGGCCCCTTCTTCGATTATGCCGCGATCCACCCCGGCGGCGAAACCTTTTTGCTTCCATTTCTTCTTTACTGATTTAGCAGTCAAGTCCATTATGCTTTTACTCGGCCGCATTAAAACAGTAGCAACAATCAGACCAGTTAGCTCATCTATCGCATAAAGCACCTTCTCCATTTTTTCAACTGGCTCCACATCGGTGCAAATTTTCCACCCGTGGCTCTGGATCGCCCTGATATATTCCTCAGGGTAACCTTCCTCTTCTAACATTTCCCTTGTTTTATGGCAATGCTCATCGGGATATTTTTCATAATCCAGGTCATGGACCAGGCCGATAACCCGCCATTTTTCCACATCCTCACCAAACTTTTCTGCAAAATGTTTCATTACTGCTTCCACTGCCAGAGCATGGTTGATCAAAGCATCATTTTTGTTGTGTTTCTTTAACAACGCCATCGCTTCTTCACGAGAAGGTTTTTTCGTCTCCATGTTATCCCTCGCTTTTCATTAATATCGCCGCCGGGTAGTAAGTGCAACATCCCGGCTACTAAAAAGGCTTTTGGACTTAGTTCGCTTTATGCCTAAGTTCCAAAAGCCCAAAATGGTGGTGGGCGAAGTAGGTTTCGAACCTACGACCCCCTGCTTGTAAGGCAGGTGCTCTCCCGCTGAGCTATTCGCCCATATCCCTTTACGGTAATTAATTTTAATAGTTTTTTGGCATGAAGTCAAGTTAAAAAGGCTACTTTTTTACCTGTAAATTCCTTGCAACCATTGCAAAACCCTGTGAATATAATCATAAAGGGCATTCAGAAAGTAAGTAACAGCCGGTATTTTTCATTCACTCAATGGCCCCCTTAACCTCTGAAAAGATCCACAAGGCTAACCCAGGCGATAACCCGGCATCCACTTAAAAATATTTTTAGGCAGATGCCCTTTTAAGAGCTATCTGCCTAAAAGTTGGTGGTGACCCCTAGGGGATTCGAACCCCTGTTGCCAGCTTGAAAGGCTGGTGTCCTAACCTATTAGACGAAGGGGCCACGTTTTGGTGGGCCCACCAGGACTCGAACCTGGGACCAACCGGTTATGAGCCGGTAGCTCTTCCAGCTGAGCTATGGGCCCGCTTCTTTAAAGCGGCTTTCCCTCTCACCGCTTATAGAGTTTACCACACCCCTCAGATCGTTGTCAAGAACCAGGTGAAAGGTTAGAATAGAAAAAGATTGTTCCAAAACACTGGAGGTAATTTAGATGTATAAACTAATCGACAATATTAATGTTACCCTTACTGCAGAAGATGTTCTCAAAGGTCAAGGTATAGATCCCAAACGGGCTTCTAAACGCCTTTTTGATGACGCAGTCGGGATCATTAACGAAGCACACTCCTTGATTAACCCGGCTGCTTTATATACCCTGGTTGAAGTAACCGGCTTTGAACATCAGAAAATCACTTTCAACGGAGGAGCCTTTGAAGGCCCCCTGGTTGCCAGAGCAATGGCCGGCGCTGAAGCTTTAAATATCGCAATCTGTACAATCGGCCCAGAGCTGGAAAACAGGGTTAACCAGCTAATGGGCGAAAACCCGGTAAAAGCAGTGGCCCTCGACGGTGCCGGAATTGCCGCTGTCCGTAAAGTTTCGCAAACTATCGAAGACCTAATCAGCGAAGAAGCTTGTAAACTGGAATTGAGCCTGGGCATGCGGGCTCAACCAGGCCAGGAAGGATGGCCGATAGAACAGCAACGTCAGGTGTTCTCTCTTCTGCCGGTTGAAAAAATTAACGTCCGCTTGACAGAAAGCTGCCTGATTATCCCCAGAAAATCAGTATCCTTTATAATTCCATGGGGTAAAAATTTAAGCAATAGCATGGTCCCCTGCGATTTTTGTTCCAAAAAAGACCGCTGTCAGTGGCGAAAAGAAAAGCAGGCCGGATAAATCAGTACATAAAATTGGCTCCCCAGGCAGGATTCGAACCTGCAACCTACCGGTTAACAGCCGGTCGCTCTGCCGTTGAGCTACTGAGGAACCTTATCGGCATT
>SL_8KL_010_SEDDRAFT_10000406_pt1 | contig 37467 bp, 34 predicted proteins | sample SodLakKL_010_SED_4_FD_11160 | JGI IMG/M metagenome (IMG submission 11160)
CTCGACCAGACCCGGTGGAAAAAGTCAGGAGCGCATCTTGACCTGGTTGCGGAACTTGCCGGAGATAGTGGTGATAGTGGAGATACCGGTGATGGTGGAGATACCGGTGATGGTGGAGACACCGGTGATCGTGGGATTGGTGATGAAACCGTAATCGGCACCCTTTTTCAGGTGGACAATACCTGGAAAAAATATACAGAGGTGGAGTCAGCCGCCTTTTCCGCCGAACTCAATATCGGAGTGCTGGAACAGATAGCCAGACAGGCTGCCGGCAAGGTTTACCGGCCTGTTTCCCGCTTCCCGAGCTTCGAGTTTGATCTGGCACTCGTGGCAGACAAGCAAATCGCCGCCGGAGACATGATGGCCGCCATGAAGCAAACTGCCGGCACACAGCTCGTCAATGTCGAAGTTTTTGACGTCTTCGAAGGCGGGTCACTTGAAAAACATCAAAAAAGCATTGCTTTTCGTCTGACGTTTCAGGATAATTCCAAGACATTGACCATAAAGGATGTGGATCCCGTCATTCAGAAAATTTTGAAGAAGCTCGGAAGCATGTTTTCGGTGGAGCTGCGTTCCTGAATACGGGTTGCCATATCGCGTAGTAAGCAGTAATGATTCAGCAGCACCTTTCTTGACCGGAAGTATGCCGTCGACAACTTATTGGTTACTCTAAACGGAGCACAAACTGTGACGTACCACGACCAGCCATATTACAAGGAGTTTAGTGATCTGCTTACCAGGATACAGGCAGGTGTAAATGACCTCAAGGAAGAAAACCAGCGCCTTAAAGAGGAAAATCTTGCTTTCAGTTCCCATTTGAAGGAATTGCGCGGACAGCTGGCCGAAGCCCGCAGAGAAGCGGAAATGCTGCAAAAAAACAAGGCGGTTGGCGATGCCGGGCAGGATGAAGCGGCCGCTGATCGTAAACAGCACTCCTCCGAAGCACCACCCGCCTCCAATCCCTCGCTTTTTGACACCCTGGATGATAATGAAAAACGGATACTGCGCCAGCAGATCATTGACCTTATCAACAGGATTGACAAGCACCTTGACCGTGAACGATTCTCCGGGACATGGAAGTAACCCAAATGACAAAAGCGTTCTCCTCTGAAACGACCAGGCGATGAAATCAATCAAGGTTACCATTTTGGGCAAGCAGTATCCCCTCAAGATCAATGAGGGTGACGAGGAGCTCATGCAGAAAATCGCCGGTTACGTGGATAAACGTTTCCACGATTTCCGCAAGGCGCTCATCAATCAGTCCGAATCCACAATCATGGTCCTGGCCTGCCTCAGTATTGCCGAGGAGCTCTTTATGGCCAACGAAGGGGAACATCCCGGCGTGACCTCGGTCGAAAAAGCCGCTTTCACCGATATCAACGGTGAACTTCGCAAGATTTTGGATGAAATTGAACAGGAAAATTCCGATATTTAAGTAACCTTTTAAAAGATCGTTTCTTTAAACGCTTTTGAAGCAGGGTTAACATAAACAAGCACAACACTTAAAAAAAAGGGTGTTCAACTTCGTCCGGCAATGCCAGGCCTCATGTCACCGCAAGTGAATAGTGGAAGGCAGACCCGGTTCGAGTGAATTCCCGCACTGTCATTGACGGTAGCTTGTCTTGTGCCTGCTTCATCAGCGTTTTTTTTATTCCATCAAAAGCCACAGGGCGTTCCATCTGCTTCTATGTCTAAACCAATCAAGATCCTGTTTATCGGCGATATCGTCGGCTCTCCGGGTCTCTCCTTGCTGGAAACACTACTCCCATCCCTGATCAGCAAATACGAAGCAGATTTTGTCATTGCCAATGCAGAAAATTCCCACGAGGGAATGGGCATCAACGAAGAAATCATACGGGCGCTCTATGGCATGGGGATCCATGTTATTACCGGCGGGAACCACAGCTTCGCCAAGTGGAAGATTTATCCCTACATGAAAACCGATCCACGCCTGCTGCGCCCCATGAACTACCCGAAAGGCGCCCATGGATTCGGTTTCGGGGTCTATAATGTGCCCGGAACACCCCACAAGATCGGGGTAGTGAATCTTCAGGGCAGGACTTACATGCAGCCGATTGACGACCCGTTCCGGGCCGCCGAATGGGTAATCGAGAAGATCCGGGAAGAAACAGCGACCATATTTGTTGATTTCCATGCCGAGGCCACCGCCGAGAAAATGGCGTTTGCCTGGCATGTGGATGGTAAAGTTTCCGTGATCGCCGGCACACACACACATATCCCGACAGCAGATGCCCGGCTGCTTCCAAAAGGCACGGGCTACATAACCGATGTGGGCATGACCGGCCCGTACCACTCGGTGATTGGCATGGACAAGGAAACCGCCATCAAGCGCTTCCTGATCCAGACCCCGCACAAGTATAAAATGGCTAACGGTGACAACCGCATTTGCGGCCTTTTCACCAAAATCGATCCCGAAACGGGCAAATGCCTTTATATCTCTCCCGTTACATTTCCTGCATTTGAAACCGGATCCGAATCGTGACTACCTCGACTCCACTACTGATAGCAGAAAACATCCACAAGAGCTATACAGGCAAGGCAGAACCCGTTCATGTGCTCCGGGGAGTCGACATTACGGTCAACAGCCATGACCTTGCCGCCATTGTCGGTGCCAGCGGCTCCGGCAAAAGCACACTGCTCCATATCCTTGGCGGGCTCGACCGCCCCGACAAGGGGACGATCCGTTTCCGAGACAAAGATCTGTCCAGAATGAACGATGAAGCTCTTGCCGGCTTCCGGAACCGCAATATCGGTTTTGTCTTTCAGTTCCATCACCTGCTGCCTGAATTCACGGCACTCGAAAACGTCTTCATGCCCGGACTCATCGCCGGAAAATCCATGGCAGAGATACGCGGGCGGGCCGAGTACCTCCTGGAGGAAACCGGCCTGAAAGAACGTCTGGACCACCGGCCATCCGAACTTTCCGGCGGGGAACAGCAACGTGTTGCCGTCGCCCGGTCACTCATGAACGAACCCGAGATCATCATGGCCGATGAGCCCACCGGAAACCTGGATGAAGCCAACACCGACAAGCTGCTTTCGGTTATGATGGACATCCGGGAAAAGGAGCAAACAGCCATAATCATAATCACCCATGACCCCCGCATCGCCGGCATCGCCCCGTCCATCTATAACCTGCATCACGGACAGCTGGAGCTGCCTGCCGCAGGCAACTCCTGATTTTGTCATCTGCCAAAACAGTCATATATTTATCTCACTTTTACATACACGTTATTATACCAGGTTCAGAACTCAGATATGGCCAAGCGACTAACCAAAGAACAACTAGAAACGGATCCCCTCCTTACCAGTTATTACCTCTTTACCAGCTTCCTGAAGCGCAACATGACCGCTGTAGTCATAGCCGGCGTAGCCTTCATCGCTGTTGTCGGCGGCGGCATTTTCTACTTTCTCTACTCACAGGCCCAGGAAGCCGAAGCACAGGAACTGCTTGTCTATGCCGAACAGGCATTCCGGCAGGGTGAATTCGAAACTGCCCTCTGGGGAGACGATGACGTGCTGCGCACAGGACTGGTAGACATCATCAACAACTACGGACGCACCAGTGCCGGCAATCTGGCCCGTTACTACGCCGCTGTAGCTGAATCCGAACTCGGAAACTACGAGGACGCACTCAGGTATATCGAACGGTTTGATCCGCCTCGTGGTATTCTTGGCGTCGGTCCCATTTCATTCCATGCCGTAGTGCTTTCCAACATCGGTGAATACAGCCGGGCCGCCGATGTTTTCGAAAAAGCCGCAGAGTGGGACATTAACGAAGCCACTACACCGCAGAATCTCTTCAATGCCGCTCAGGCCGCCATGGAAGCGGATGAAATTGCACGGGCAACTCAGCTGGTCAATCGTATCCTGAATGAATACGAAGGCTCGCAGGTTGCCGATCAGGCAAGAAGGCTGGAAGGCATGCTCTTCGTGAGACAGGCCAGCTGATCCACCGTTTCCGGCCCTGATCGCCTTTTTTCGGATGCCCCGTCCACATCCACGGTTAATAGTTGCGGAGATTGTATTTTTTTTTNAAAAAAAAAGCAACAATCCTGCAACTTGTCCGTAATCAGAATAAGTGCAGTTATCGAAAGGCACTGCATGGACAGGACACAATAAACTACATTGACCTCTAAGTTTACAGCCCCGGATACTGATTATATCTGGGGCTTCGTTTTTTACGGCCTATCCCCTTCCTGTTTCTGCCTGTCCAGTCCCATATCGCCCAGCTGAATGTTCAGCGCCCTGATCGAAATCTGGATTTCCCAAATGGACAGTGCCAGCGACGCCAGCAGAAACAGCAGGCTCGCAGCGAATGTGTATTTGGCCGCTGTCATATGCCCCTGAAACAGCAACAACATGCACAGTGCCGACAAGAACAGGCTGATAACACCCAGCACCTGCATGTCCCTGATCAGCCTGGTGCGAAGTCTCAGGTTCTTTATCTGATAGAACAAGATTACATCACTCTCTTTTTTGTAACGATCATGCAATGTGCGTATCAGTGTGGCAAGCGTAAGGAAGCGGTTGGTGTAAGCCAGCAGCAGTAAAGATATCGCAGGAAACAGAAGCGCCGGTGTAGCAAGGTCAAGAGTCATGTCAGATTACTCAAATAGGGGTTGATTACGATTATCGCAATTGAAATCTACAAAAAAAAAATGACGCTGTTATCCTGTTGGATACGGATGTGAGCCAGTTACCCTTTCCCTCATATGCCGGAAGACACTTCAACGATATCGAGATGCGCCCCCGGAAACATGATCTTTTTATACTTTCCATTTTTCTTTTTATGGCCGGGCGGATATATTGCGCAACATATGCAAAATCGGGGGTAACCCCGGGTATGCTCACACCCTTTTCCGGAATCATCACCCGCCTGTATCAAGCAGGGGGGGCGGATTTTCCGACAACCCAAACACCGCCTGTTACGAATATGATCAGTGAACCCACCATTTTATCTAAAAACATTGGATGGATAGAGGTTGTCTGTGGCGGAATGTTCAGCGGCAAGACCGAGGAACTTATCCGCCGGGCAAGAAGAGCCCAGTTTGCTGGACAGCGGGTCGTGATCGTCAAACCGGAAATTGACAAGCGCTACGACGAGGTGAACGTGGTCTCGCACAATGCCACGGCCCTGCCCGGCATAGTTGCCGCAACCGCAGATCAGATCGTATTGATGACCGGCAATGCCGAGGTGATTTGCATCGACGAAGCACAGTTTTTTGACAACCGCCTGGTCGATGTGGCCAATACCCTGGCCAACAGCGGAAAGCGCGTAATCATAGCGGGGCTGGATATGGACTTCGAAGGCAAGCCGTTCGAGCCCATGCCCGAATTACTTGCCATTGCAGAATATGTCACCAAACTGCACGCTATCTGTGCCGAAAGCGGCATGCCCGCCAATTACTCGCAACGTGTAGTTGAGAGCGAACAGCGTATCCTCGTAGGCGAGTCCGAAGCTTACGAACCCCGGGCCCGGCACTGTTTTCGCCCCCCTGTCGACGCTCCCAAACGGAAAAAAACCATCGCTTTCAACCAGTATGCCGAGGTGGCCGATCCAAAAAAACCGGCCGCGGCAAGTAACACGGACGAGGTCCAGAAAAACAACCCGGTCGAGCCCGAGCAACACAAACCGGTCAAGAAGGACAGGCGGGTCGAGAAAAACAAACCGGTCAAGAAGGACAAACCGGTCGATCACAGCTAAGAGGAAAGGTATTTGATGCCGGTTCCCGAAAGAATACCGGCCAAACAAAACAAGCAAATTGACTATGGATTTAACAGATCTTATCAGAGGCATCATTGGTATGGCCTTTCTTATCGGCCTGGCAACGCTGTTCAGCAACAACCGCCGCTACATCAGCTGGCGGCTTGTCGGCATCGGAGTCGGCCTCCAGGTCACCCTGGGCATTTTTATCCTCAAAGGAGAACAGATGGCATTGTTCTTCTCACCGCTCGGGTGGCCGAAAGAACTGTTCCGGATCATCTCATCCTTCTTTGTGGTAATTCTGGACTTCACCACCGAAGGCGCGCAATTCATTTTCGGCGATCTTGCACTGAGTCCCGGCATGGAAGGGAGCATGGGGCATTTCTTCGCTTTCCAGGTGCTGCCCACCATCGTGTTCTTCGCCTCCATAACCACCATTCTCTACCACTACGGAATCCTGCAGGCCATTGTCCGCGGCATGGCCACCGCCATGCGCAAGCTGATGGGCACCTCCGGCGCCGAAACCCTGAGTGTCACCGCCAACATCTTCATCGGCCAGACCGAGTCTCCGCTGCTCATCAAACCCTACATCGAAAAGATGACCCGCTCGGAACTGCTCACCGTCATGACCGGCGGTATGGCCACCATTGCCGGCGGCATCATGGCCGCTTACATCCAGATGCTCGGTGATGCCTATGCCGTTGCCAACGAAGTAAGCCTTACCGTGGGACGCCAGCTCTTTGCCGAGCAGCTCCTGGGTGCCAGCATCATGGCTGCGCCTGCCGCCATCGTCATTGCCAAGATCCTCTATCCGGAGACCGACACCCCCGCCACCATGGGCGATGTCGAAATAAAGGTTGAGAAAACCGATGCCAACGGCATCGATGCCGCTTCCTCAGGTGCCGCCGAAGGCCTTCGCCTGGCACTGAACGTGGGCGGCATGCTCCTGGCTTTCATCGCCCTGCTTGCCATGATCAACTCCATCTTCCTGTGGTTTGGCGACACCGTCGGACTCGAACGCCTCTTCCCGGGCTTCCAGCTTACGATGCAGTCGCTCCTCGGTGTCATCTTTGCCCCGCTGATGTTCATCATCGGCGTCCCATGGGTGGATGCGGTCACCGCAGGCTCCATGCTTGGCACCAAGATCGTACTCACCGAATTCATCGCCTATTCCGACCTCTCCGAGCTCATCCGGCTTGAAGCCCTCACACCCAAAACAATCGCAATGGCCACATTCGCCCTGTGCGGTTTTGCCAACTTTGCCTCCATCGCCATTCAGATCGGCGGAATCGGCGGGCTGGCACCCTCGCGAAAATCGGAACTGGCCGAGTTCGGGATACGGGCCGTCTTTGCAGGCACCATGGCCAATCTCATGTCAGCCACCATCGCCGGGGTACTCTACTGATTCAGGCCGGCCGATAACCCGGACAAATCAACTCATACTAAGGGTCGGATGTGTCCGTTTTTTTGCTACGTAAGAGTCTTCAAAAAATCCTATCTTTGAAGATTGTGACCAATATTACTGCAACCTCTCAAAATAAAATAACTGTAAGAGTATTTATGAACCGCTCCCTTGGAATGAGCGTCCTGGCGGCGCTGGTCTTCGTTTCCGGATGTACCCTTTTTCAATCTTCACAAACTCCTCCGGCAGAGGAAACGGTTATTGGCAGAATCGGCGGAGAACCGGTCACCTATGAGGAACTGTATCAACAGTTTCATAAATCGCATACCCTTGCCAGCGAAGATGACCAGGAAATCGCGGAGTTCGCAGATCTCTACATGGATTACCGGCTCAAGCTTGCCGTAGCCCGCGATGCAGGCTACATGCAGGATCCCGAAATCCTTTCGGAACTGGAGCAGTACGAGCGCCAGTCCGCTTACCCCTACTGGCTTGAGCGTCACGTGCGCGACCATCTCCTCGAAGAACTCTACGAACGCTCCAAAGAACTGGTGCACGCACAGCATATCCTCATCGGTCTTGCCGACAATGCCTCCCCGGCGGATACCGCCCATGCGTACAACCGCCTCATGGAAGCACGGGAAATCTTCCTGGGCGGGGAAAAGGATTTCATGACGCTTTCCAGTGAATACTCCACTGAGCAGCGCGGCCAGAGCATGGGCGGCGACCTTGGATTCTTCACTGCCGGTTGGGCAGTAAAGCCGTTCGAGGACGCGGCATACGCACTGGAAGCGGGTGAAGTGAGCAAGCCGGTCCGTACCCAGTTCGGCTATCATCTCATCCACGTCAAGGACCGCGTGGAAGCCGGACCCAACAAGAGTTTTGCGCATATTTTCTTCATGACCCGCGGGGTTTCTGAACCTGTGGACAGCATCCTTGCCAATGCATGGCAGGCTCATGAGGAGCTGGAACGCGGCTCCGAGTGGTTCGATGTAGTTGAGCAGTACTCCCAGGATGAGCAGTCACGACTGACCGGAGGAGCCATCGGATGGGTCAACTATGGCATGTACGAACAGGAGTTCACCAGCACAATCATGGAACTGGATGAAGTCGGTTCCTACACCGAACCCTTCCAGAGTGTGTACGGCATCCACATCATAAAACTGGACTCCATCTACCAACCCACCCCGTCAGAAATCAGGGAGGAGCTCAGCCAGACCCTGAATCAGCTGCCACGGCTCCGGGACAATCAGCAGGCCGTACTGGACAATGCCGCACAAATCGGGCAGGCGCGTTTCCACCGTGACAACCTTGTCGCATTCGAAGATTTCACCAGGGAGCATTTCCGGGGCAACATCGCGCAAGTTGATTATCCCGATGCACTTCTGGACCAAACGGTCTTTTCTTTCCATGGCACCACCTGGTCTGCCGCCGATTACCTTGAATGGCTCATACCGGCCATCGAAGCACAGACCAATCCACAGTATCACCACCGCCTTTCCGGAGAATTCCGCGATTACGCAATCGACTCCGAACTGGTCTCCCTCACACGTGATCAATTCCCCGAATTTGCCGACCTCAGCAATGACTATCTTACCGGCCTGGCCGTATTCCGCGTGAACGAAGACTCCATCTGGACCTATGCGCAGCAGGATACCGCACGGCTCAGGGAATTGTTCAAGTCGAATCCAGATGACTACCAATTCGACACGCGTTACCGCTATGTGCGTTTCTCGGCCAGGGCAGACTCCACACTTGACCGGGTGCGATCCATGGTGGATGCGGGCGAGCCTGTGGACAGCATCCGCGGGGAGTTCACCAATGTCGTGATGCGCCGTGATGTGATCAATCGTATTGACAACGATCCCTATTCCATGCTCCAGGGGCTCGGTGAGGGGGAATTCTCGCCCTATTTTGAATATCGCCGCCGGCAAACCACCATGTACCTTGAAGAAATCCTGGAAGCACGTCCAATGACGTTCGATGAAGCATACAACAAACTCGTAACGGATTACCAGTCCATTCGTGAGAAAGAGTGGCTGGAAAAAATGCGCAGACGGTACAGCGTCGAATTCTATCCCGAGGTCTTGAAGGCGGTACAACAAAAACAAGATGACTGATACCTTTCGTGCTCTTTTTCTGCTGTCATTATTTCTGTTCACGGTTTCCTGCGAACACCGGGCTATTGACGGCGATGACATTGTTCTTGCCGAAGTAGGCAATCATGTTCTGCTGCTCAGTGATGTCAGGAACAGTGTTCCTGACGAGGTGTATGCAGCCGACAGTCTCCGGGTGATCATGAACTACCAGAAAAACTGGGTCAACCGGAAGCTCAAGGTCATGGAAGCACGGCGGCTACGGCTCGATCAGAACCGGGAGGTACAGCACAGGATCCGGCAAGCCACAGAATCCGTCCTCGTTGACGCTTTCAATGAAGCCGTCTACCTGAACATGAAGGACGAACCTGTGACACAAAGCGAGGCCCAGTCCTATTACGAGAGCAACAAAGACAAATTCATACTCGCGGAACGGCATATTCGTTACAGGCACATTATGGCAGCATCGCTTGCGGAAGCGCAAAATGCGCGTAATGCCCTGCTTCGCGGTCAAAGATGGACAAGTGTGGCAGAAGAGTATTCGGTAAATCCTCAAAAGGCTATCCGTACCTCCCGGCAGTTTTTCCCCGCATCTACCGCTGCCATACATTTTGAAGAGATGAATACCTTTCTGCAGATAATCGGCGTGACAGAGATTTCACCCGTCAGGCGGATCGGCGACCAATACCATTTTGTTCAGCTGATTGATTCCAGGGATGCAGGAGAACACCCGCAAGTAGACTGGGTCATCGGGCAGATAACCGAATGGCTTATGCTGGACCGACGCAGAAAACATCTCAGATCCATGGAACAAAGCCTTTTTCTGAAAGCTCAGGCGAACAATGAACTGAGGATCTACGACGTAACCATACCAGAACAGCAAATAGAAATCGTACAGGACAGTCTCTGATCTGAAACCGGATCACAGACTGATTTTGACAACTGACAACGGCAATCATAGATTATGCGCTCACTTTTCATATTCCTTTTTACTCTTTTACTCACCGCCAGTGCGATGGGACAGCAGCGGCAGGTTGCCGATCAGATCGTTGCCGTGGTGAACGACCATATTATCCTGAAGTCTGATGTGGATCAGAGGGTCTTCGAATTCATGCAGCAAATGCGCGACGAGACCTTCGATGAACAGATGTGGTTTTACGTTCTCGAATCCATGATCGATAATTATGTGCTGGTGGAAAAGGCAAAAATCGACTCCGTTGTCGTCAGCGATACCGAGGTGGACCGTATCCTGAACCAGCGAATCGACGAACTCGTGCGGCAGCTGGGCAGCGAACAGGAACTGGAGCGGGCTTTTGGCCAGTCCATCGTGGAGATCAAGGCCGAATATTCCGAACAGTTCCGTCAGGACCTGCTTGTTAACCGTGTACGTCAAATGAAAATCAACCGGATCAACATCACACGGCCCGAAGTAATCGAGTTTTTCAATTCCATCCCGACAGACTCATTGCCGATCATTCCGGAATCCGTCTCTCTTTCGCAGATTACGGTCATCCCCCCGCCCAAGGCAGAAGCCCGTGAAAACGCACGCAACCTTGCAACCCAACTGCGGGATTCCATACTGCATCACGACGCCTCACTTGAAGAACTGGCCAGACGGTACAGTGACGGCCCTACGGCTGCACAAGGCGGCGGCCTTCCCATGCTCAATACTACCGATCTTCTTCCCGAATATGCGGCGGCCGCAGCAGCTCTGGATCCGGGCGAAATCTCGGAAGTGGTCAGCACTGCCCAGGGATATCATATCATCCGTCTCAATGAGCGCCAGGGACAGAGAATAGCCACCCATCACATCCTTATTTCCGTCCCGGAGGACGAACTGGATGAAGATTACGCAATTGAAAAGCTGACGGCAATCCGTGACAGTATCATGCATGAAGGCAAATCTTTTGCCAATATGGCGCGCAGGCACTCGGATGACCGCAATACCGGTCCGGCCGGCGGCCGGCTGGTCGATCCGCAAACCGGACAGCGCTTTATCCCTGTCAATCAGCTTGACCCGGCCCTGTACCGAACCGTACTGCTGCTGGAAGAGCCGGGAGACATCTCAGAGCCACGTTCGTACCAGTATGGTGAGGAAAACAAGCGGGCGTTTCGTATTGTCAAACTGAATGAGCGGGTTGAAGAACACCGCGCCAACCTCGAACAGGATTACCAGCTCATCAGAAATTTTGCGCTCCAGCAGAAAAGCCAACGAATTCTTTCGGAATGGATAAAGAATTTGCGCGATGAAATGTTTGTTGAGTACCGCATACGGGTCCCTGAATACGACCCGATGGATCTGCCGGATCCTCTTGCCCCGGAAATTCCGGTGGATGCCAGCGCGCCCGTCCAGCAGGAACTGTACCCCGAAACCAATTGACTGGCGTCCTCAAAAAGTCCATCCGCAACCTGTCCATGCATAACGAATCCATGCATAACGAATCCATGTGCAACGAATCCATGTGTAACGAATCCGGCACCCTGCCTTAAGGTCCGGTTTCCAGTTGCTTCACCCGGCATCCTTTTTCATCAACCCTTCCAAAACCGCTGACACTCAGAACCTATGGCCGAAACAAAAGAATTCAGCAAAACGGAAAAAGCTGAAGCCTTCACCAGGGATTTTTCAGCATTACGAAAGGAAATCGCAAAAATCGTAGTCGGACAGAATGATATTGTTGAGCAGCTGCTCATCAGCCTGTTCTCGCGCGGTCACTGCATCCTGGTGGGAGTTCCCGGTCTTGCCAAAACGCTGCTGATCCGCACGCTTTCAAAAAGCCTGAACCTCTCGTTTAACAGAATCCAGTTTACGCCTGACCTGATGCCAGGGGATATCACCGGTACCGAGATCATTGAAGAGGATGCCACCACCGGAAAAAAAATGTTCCGTTTCATACCCGGACCACTTTTTGCAAACATCATTCTGGCAGATGAAATCAACCGGACCCCGCCCAAAACCCAGGCGGCGCTGCTGGAATCCATGCAGGAGTATCACGTTACCGCAGGCGGCGTTCGCCATGATCTGGAGAAACCGTTTTTTGTCCTTGCAACCCAGAATCCCATTGAACAGGAAGGCACCTATCCCCTGCCGGAAGCGCAGCTCGACCGGTTCATGTTCAATCTTTGGCTGGATTACCCCTCTTTCCAGGAGGAGATGGATATCGTAAGCCAGACAACGGCGCCGGGCCAGGCAACGATCCAGCCGATACTCAGCGGCAAGCAGATCATGGACTATCAGGACCTGGTCCGGGAAGTGCCGGTGCCGGACAGTGTGCTGGAGTTTGCTGTGCGACTGGTCTCCATGACACGTCCCAATACGGATTACGCACCCGATTTTGTCAATAAATACATGAGCTGGGGGGCCGGACCGCGCGCCTCGCAGTTCCTTGTGATAGGCGGCAAAGCCCGCGCCCTTTCCCGGGGAAGGTACAATGTTACCGAAGATGACATCCGAAGTCTGGCCATCCCCGTTCTCCGTCACCGGATTGTAAACAACTATGCAGCTGAAGCAGAAGGGCTTGACACGGTCTCTCTTATCCGGCGGCTGCTTGAACATAGCGATTGAAGGAATACCGGTTGACCGGTTGCCATGGACATTCAATTTGACGGTTTTCAAAATGCTATCCCTGTTTTCTGGATTGTGATCCTGATTGCCGGAGCCCTGGCACTCTCCTACTGGACCTATCAGCGTGCAAGCGGACTGTCCGCCACATGGCGGTGGGTGCTGACCGGACTCCGCTCGCTGGCTTTTCTCGTCCTCCTGCTCATCCTGCTGAACCCCGTTATTTCCATTAATGAGGAGAGAACCTCGCCGTTGCGGCTGGCCCTGCTGTTTGATAACAGCCAAAGTACGACGATCGAAAAGGGAACGTATGACGGGGAACGCCGTTACCGGGATGTTATGCGTATCCTCACTACCGATACGGCTGATGAGCGTGAACACGTCGTCATTGAAACGTACGGTTTTGATGCTGAACTGTTTCCGGTCAGCTCACCGGAAGAGCTTACCCTGGACGGCACCCGTACCAATATAGACCGGGGGCTTGCCGATTTTCTGGAACTGCTGGATCAGCAGGAGGCCCTGATAGTGGTCACCGATGGTATTGTCACGTCCGGGAGGGCCCCCTCTGCGACTGCCTCGCAAATGCCCATCCCGGTTTACACTGTAGGTATCGGTGACACATCCCGACAAAATGACATTGTTGTGCAACGGGTGACACACAACCCGACTGCGTCACTGAACAGCTCGCTGACAGTGGAAGCATCCATCCTCAATGACGGGTTCCCGGATCGTGACATTCTGGTACAGCTTCGCCATGAGGATCAGGTCATACAGGAACAGACAATCCGTTCTTCGGAAATGCGGTCTGTTCAGCAGGTTCGTTTTGAGATCATGCTTGAGGAGGAAGGATTGCAGCAGTTCCAGGTCCATGTGCCCGAAATTCCGGGGGAATGGACTGCTGAGAACAATACACGCTGGTTCTCCGTGGATGTGCGTGACGACCGCCTCCGCGTCCTGCACCTGGCCTTTGAAGTGCATCCCGATGTCCGGAATGTGCGCAGGTTTCTGAGGGAAGACAAACAGATCGCGCTTGAGAGCCGGACCTGGATTGCCCGGGACCGTTACGTGGAAGGGGAGCTTCCCGACCGTCCGGATACCCTTGACCTTGTCATCCTGCAAGGCTTCCCGCATGTCGATCTGAATGATGCCCATGCCGGGAAAGTTGCAGACCGCTTTTCTGAAAACGCTCTGTTCCTTATTGGTTCTGCGGGACAGGATGTCTCCCGGCTCTCCACGCTTTTTTCCGGAGAGCTCCCGATTCGTTTTCAATCCGGATACCGTTGGCAGGATGTGCAGTTTCATCTGCCGGCAGAACGCAGCAGCCATGCCGTCCTGGATTTTGAGATGCCGGACGATCTGCGGGTTACCCCAATCCGGGGCGGTATCCGTGATGCCGGGACAACTGCAAATGCGGCAGCATTGCTAAGGACCACATATCGCGGCAACGAGACCCAAGCACCTCTTCTTGCCGTACAGACCATTGGAAACCGCAACATCTCCCAGCTCAACGCCTACAACATGTACCTGTGGTCATTGAGTACGCGCAAAGAAACACGTGATTTCTGGGAAGATCTCCTTAACAATATCATCAAGTGGACAGCCGCGCAACCCGATGAAGAACTGCTGAATATAACTCCGGCAGAGCCTGTATTTCAATTGGGGGAACCTGTTGTCCTGAATGGTTTCCTTCGAAACGAATCCGGTGAGCCCGAGGAGAATGCAGTCATTGACATGGTGCTCGACAGCGATGATATCGATGAACGTCGCTACGTTATGAGTAACGAAAGCGGCGGACGCTACCAGCTTGAAATAGGTAATCTTCCTGAGGGTTCTTACCGTTTTACAGGCATGGCAAAACGGGGGGATCGTGAAATTGACACCAGAACCGGACAATTCACAGTTGGTGGCGTCAACCGGGAGTACCTTGATACGGTTCGGGATGATGACCTGCTTCGATTCATTGCTCAGGTTTCCGGAGGTCAATTCCTGCCCCATGAACGAGCAGAAGATCTGTTTGCCATTCTTGATGAGCAAATTGGATTTGAACAACGACTTGAAACCACTTCCGAGACACTTTCCCTGCACCGGAACCCTCTTTGGTTTATTCTGGTCATACTTCTCCTGACGCTGGAATGGGGCATCCGCAAATACCGGTCATTGCATTAAGCAGCAGCGAGCGTGTGTCGCACAATAAAAAAAGCCGGAATCCGACTGTTCCCACAGTCTGATCCCGGCTTGAGATTATGATCGGTATGCGGGTTACTGATAACCGCATACTGCTTTCATATCCTTACCTCCTCTCGCGTGTCTGACCACTTGTCTGACCACGTGCCATAAGCCAGAGCACAAGCAGTATGATAATCAGGACGATAGCGAGACCGAGAAGGATCAGCATCGTGTAAGTAGTCGGCTGTGCTTGCAGCTTCCACTCCGTAAGCTTCTCGTCGATGGTATTGAAGTTCTCATAAGTCATGAGGTTCGCATCGATCAGATACTCTTGCCAGTTGGGCTTCACGGTGCCGAACCAGAAATCAGCAAATCTTTGATATCTTTCAACTTCTTCGTCGCTGCCATTGTCCTCTGCGCGGGCGAGGGCTTCGTCGAGATAGGTATTGAGCGAGGTATAGAACTCAAGTGAATTGCTGAAAGGTGCCAGTTCGATGTTATTCTGTGCAAATGCATCAGAGAGGGTCGTCCAGGCAGCATCGTCGATCAGCATCTCCCATTCGTCCACTTTCTCGACGATGGAGCCGATGCGTTCACTGCGGCGGGTCTCGGCAACATAGATCTGGGCAAGGTCATATCCCATATTTTCCCACATGCGGTTGAATTCAACCTGAACACTGTAGAGCTTGAGGAAATCCTGGGTGCTGAGCTCGGTATGTGTATTGAGGAAAGAGATGTTGTTGTCGACAACAGACTCAATGTAACCCATGACGTTCTGGGCATCGATTTCAAGTGCAAGTCCACGACGTTCCGCCGGTGACAGAGACTGAAGATCAACGTCTTCATATGCCACAAAGATGGAATCAACCATGTTTATGATGAACGCATCACGCTTGTCGAGTTCCTGACGCAAACGGCGTGCCTGGGCGGCATTGGCGTCCCGTGAACGGCGCATGGCGGCAAGCTCCTGGTTGAGCGAGTCTGCACGCTCCTGATATCGGGTGGCATCTGTTGACAATTCTGCAATGCGCTCTTCAAGGACAACTATGGTGTCACCTTTCTCGCCAATGCTGGCAATATGGGTTCCCGTTGCCTGGGTGAGCTCACGCAGATTGGTCATGCGTCTCTGGTAGGTTTCAGGGTAGAGTACCCTGTTGAGCAGAGATTCGTTATCACGATATCTGCTATCCATTTCATTGAGCATTTCAATGACTTCGTCCACCTCCTCGGCGGTCCGGATGGTTTTCAGGGCCTCGAGAACTTCGGCATGATCCCGATCAAAATTTTGCTTGATCTGGAAATCAGACTGAAATTGTGCCTGCACCTGACCGGTAAATCCCAAAACGAGTACGAGGAGGGTTGCCAGTACAGTATTAATAGTTAGCTTTTCCATGTTCTTTATACTTGTAGCTTAAAATTTCGGTTTAGTTTGCAAGGCCGTCTTTGGTCAGACGATACTCAACATCTCCATCCACAAGTTGGATGTAAGGAGAACGCTGATTGAAAGCCGGGTTTGCCAGACCTGCTTCCGAAACACGGATAACTTTTTCCAAGTCCAGGGCACGCTCTTCTACTTCAAAGACATAGACATTTCTGTACCCGGGAGCAGTAACAAAATAGTACCCGTCCCTGCTACGTATAAAGCGCACTTCCTCGGGAAGAGGTGAGCCTTCACCACGCTCCTTGATGTTGAGTTCAGTAACATTGAACCTGATACCCAAACGGATGTCTTCCACATTGCCGTTTTGGTCAGGTGATGCTACAGACTCCATGGGCTGAGCGTAGTCCACATCGGTTAGTGTTAGAGAGGGGCCGCAGGCAACTGCAAAAACAAGCAACATTGCCGCTGAGATATTCCCCAGTAATCTGAGATGTTTCATTGAGACCATTTTTTTAAGCGTTAATTTTAATTGATCTTGTTTCGTTATGCTGATGTTATTTTTTTGGAAAACCGTTGTAAACTTGTGCTAAATAATTGTGAGCATGAACATTATTGGTCAAAATATCAAAAAAAACAACGCAATAAAATAACCAATTCAATTATTATGATGCGTTTGACAAGATTATCATCAGTTTTACCATAACTTTCAAGGTGTTGTTCTTCTATTTTCCGTCATATTTTCAACAGGGAGTGAACGGGGATACCTTGCTCCAGCTTCTCTTTGCCATTTAGAAAAGTCAACTCCAGAACAAAGGAATAACCGATTACCACACCACCCAGGGATCGGATCAACTCCGAAGCAGCGCGTGCCGAACCGCCTGTGGCCATAAGGTCATCATGAATAATCACACGATCCCCTTTACGGATGGCATCCGAATGGATTTCCAGCCTGTCGGTACCATATTCCAGTTCATATTCCACGGATATTTTTTCTGCCGGAAGCTTGTTCGGCTTACGGACAGGTATAAATCCCGCATTCATATCCGTTGCCATACGGGTCCCGAAGATGAAACCTCTTGATTCAATGCCGGCAATAAGATCTACCTGCTGATCTGCAAAGGGTGCAAGTAAAAGCCGGGAGGTCAGAATCAAAGCTTGAGGATCCTGCAGTACAGGCGTAATATCCTTGAAGACAATCCCCTTTTTGGGAAAATCAGGAATATCCCTGATCAACTTTCTGATCAGTTCAATATCTTTTTCAACATGCATTGTTGTATTCATACGCGTTAACTCTTCAAAACAAAGTGCCATAATAACAATATTGAAGAATTATAAAAATATGTCCGGCAAGGATGTTTTACAAAAACGGACCCGTAAATTGATACATTAGCCATCGCCGCCATGACTACTTCTTCCCCAGAGATCTTTTCTGAAACCGGGCATCACCGGTTCATGCTGCAAGCCTTTCTTGAAGCTGAGAAAGCATTCGAGGCCGGTGAAGTGCCGGTTGGCGCTGTCATTGTCCATAATAATCGGATTATTGGCCGGGGGCACAACCAGGTGGAACTCCTCTCGGACGCCACCGCGCACGCAGAAATGATCGCCCTGTCCGCAGCTTTTCAGCATCTGGGAGAAAAATACCTGACCGACTGCACCCTGTATGTAACGCTGGAACCCTGCCCGATGTGCGCCGGTGCCCTGGTATGGGCGAAAATTGGACGCCTCATTTTTGGGGCCCAGGATGTAAAGGCTGGAGCTTGTGGAAGCATTTTCAATATCGTCCAGCACCCGGTGTTGAACCACCGCATTGAAGTAATTCAAGGGGTTATGGAACAGGACTGCGAATCACTTATGCGTCTTTTTTTTGAAGGGCTTCGGGGAAAAAACAGCCCGTGATTACGGAGGTCCACGCCGATCTGCGTGAGAAATGCAAGAAGCCGCATGCGCCTCTCTTAAGGCCCAAACCCGGCAGAACCGTACAAGCCCTCCGAACGGATGTATTCCGCAACTGCCGGGTGCAGTTCTTCCGGTCCCGGTGTTTTTCCATCCGCCAGTTTTTTCCGGATGTCCGTCGAAGAGATGGCAATAGCCTCATGTTCACAATAGTGCACCGTGAACGGTTCCAGTTCGGATGGACGTGTCAGCGGAACCCCCGGACGCTCCGCAACCAGCAATTCCACCTTGTGAGCAATCTTTTCATAGTCATACCAGGTGGACAGTGTCTGCAATGTGTCGCCACCAATGCAAAGATAAAATGATTTGTCCGGATAACTGCTCTTCAGATAGGCAAGAGTGCGGATTGTGTAATGAGGGGAAGGAATGCGCTGCTCGATATCAGACAAATGCACGCCATCCCGGTTTGCAAATGCCAGCTCAAGCATATTCCAGCGGTCGGTGAATGATGCAAGTTCCCTGATATGCTTGTGGGGCGGCGTGGGTGTGAGGATGATCCACAGATCATCAATCAATTCGCTGTTCAGAAAAGATGAAACCATTTTTTCGTGACCGCGATGAACCGGATTAAAACTTCCTAAAAAGAGTCCGGTACCCATCCCCTATCGTTCTGCAGTGACCCTGGAAACCCTGGCAAGGCCATCAAGAGCCCTGTCGTGGTATTGTTCCGCCAAATCCCTGTTATCGCCTCTTGGGAAAATCTGGAGGTACTGCTGATAACTTTCAACCGCTTTCTCAAAACGCTCCTGTTGCCGGGCCTCGACACTGTTTTCCGCATAGTAAACATAGGCCAGTATCTGGTTGACCAGCGCTTTCTCCGCCCAGGAACTGCCCGGATACCGCTCAACCGTTAACCCGTAGTAGATGGCAGCAGATCGATATTCACGGACACGCATATACATCTCAGCAGCATGGAATTTCTTTTTGGCCAGTTTGTCCCGCAGTTCATCCATGTACGTCTGGGCATCCCGGGCCCGTTCCGTGCCGGGATAGCGCGTCACAAATAACTGAAAACGATCAAGGGCATTATAGGATTCCGTCTGGTCCAGGTTGAATCGCGGACTGAGCCTGTAGTGGGAATAGGCTTCCATGAACTCCGCTTCCTTTCTCCGCTCATCACGACTGTAGTTTCTTGCAAACCGCCGGAACTCACTTGCAGCCGAGAGGTAGGAACGATTGTGGAAATGGCTCTTTGCCAGATAGAACTGCGCATCCGCCGCAAATTCCGTGCCTCTGCCCATGGCGAGAATCGTTTCAAAAGATCGGACGGCATGGGAATAACGCTCCCGCTCAAATTGACTCATGGCCTTTTCAAAGGCCACATCAATGGTGTCGCCCGGACGGATGTCCCGGCTGGACCGGCAGCCGGCCGCAAGCACTATGAGAAGTAAAAGAACTGCAATACTTTTTGTTGTTTTCAGCATATGGATTTTTTGTTACACTTTTAATGTACCCTCATTTATCTCGTACCTTTAACTTGTCAAGAAGCAATTTTATTTCCTCACGGTACGCAGATTCTTCAAACAGAGCCAGTTTTTGTGACGCATTGTCATAATGCTCTTTTATAGCCCGCACAGCATCGTCTATGACCCCCAGATCATGGTAGATACGTATGGCCCTGAGAACCTCGGATTCACCGGCAGCGCCACTGCCAAGGATCTGCCTGAGCAACAGACGATCCGTATCGTCAGCTCGTTCCAGTGCCCGTATCGTCAGCCATGTTTTTTTCCCTTCGATGATATCGCCACCCACTTTCTTGCCGAATTTCGAGGTATCGCCGACAGCATCAAGCAGATCATCCTGAATCTGGAACGCGAGTCCGGCATGCTCGCCGATCTCACCGCAATCAGCGACGATATCTTCGTCTGCACCTGCTGTCAGAGCCCCCAATTCCATGGAACAACGAAGCAAAGCGGCTGTCTTGGCACCTATCATTTCCAGGTACTCGGGCAGGGCAACCTCGTCGCGGCGCTCAAAATCCATGTCCATGGCCTGACCGTCACAGACAATACGAATGGCCTCCAGAAAACGCTGCATAAGCCGGGTGTTGACGGCATCGGAAAGACCCGCATGTGCACCCTGGACAGCAAGCTGCTCTAAGGCCAGTACAAAAAGGACGTCGCCTGAGAGGATCGCCGTAGCGTCATCCCATTTTTCATGCACCGTTGCCATGCCGCGCCTAGTATCCGCATTGTCCATGATGTCATCATGGAGCAGTGTGAAGTTGTGCAGCATTTCAACAGCCCGTGCGGCAGGTATGGCATCTTCGGGTTTTCCCCCGCAGAGTCCTGCCGTGAGCAACAGCAGGCGCGGACGCAGCCGCTTCCCTCCCTTGCCCATCACATAACGCACCGGATCGTACAGAGAAGCCGGCTCAGCCGGTATGGGCAGCAAATGGAAGGCGGATTCAAGAACGGCGTCAAGGTGTTTTCGGAGGTCTTGCAAAATCATGCAGATTCAGGGTGAGGGTTTCGGGGAGCAAATATACAAAAAAGATTGAGTATCAGCGACCCTGAACCCTCCGAAGATGGATCATATCCAGATCTGTGGGACGTTCACATCCCAAAAGGCACAAAATCGTACGAAAATCCTCCTCCCACTGGCGGAACATGGCTTCCAGGCCGTCATAACCTCCATCCCGGATGGCTTTGATCACCGGCTGTGCAGTCGCAGCCATCACGGCACCCAGACAAAGGCTTTTGGCGATGTCGACACTGCTGCGGATCCCGCCCGATGCAACAAGCTCACACCTGTCATGCACCAGCTCCCGCGATGCCAGCAAACATTCCACGGTGGGTATGCCCCAATCGTCGGTGAAATGACGCTCCGGGTCGCCATTGCGGATATTTTCCACTTTCCCCCAGCTCGTACCGCCTGCTCCGGCAACATCAAAAGCGGACACCCCACAATCGATCAGCTGGGATATTACACTCTCGGAAAGCCCGGCTCCTGTTTCTTTGACGATAACCGGAACCTGCACATCATTGACCAGTGAGCGTATTCCCTCCCTGATCCCGCTGAACCTGCGATCGCCCTGTTTCTGACGCAGCTCTTGCAGCGGATTCAGGTGAACGATAACCGCATCGGCCCGGATGGTGTCGACCAGCAGGTCGATCTGCGCTTTTTCCATTCCGCCGGCAAGCTGCGCCCCGCCGATGTTTGCCGCGATGAATGCCGATGGCGCCTCCTTGCGTACAATGGAAAAACTGTTTCGGGTGGATGGGTCCTCGAGCATGGCACGCTGGCTGCCCACTCCAAAGGGCAGGTTGCAGCGTTCACAGAATGCCGCGATAACGGCATTGACAGGGGTTGCCTCATGATGCCCCCCGGTCATGGAAGAAATGAACAGCGGGAAACTGAACCACCGGTTCAGGAAACGGCTTTCGCAGGTGATTTCGTCAAAATTCACCTCGGGGAGCGCATCGTGTATGAAGTCGTATCGCTCAAATCCGGTTGTCTTTTCGTATCCGGCACCGCCGGCAGCTGTTATATCCAGATGATCTTTTTTGCGTTTGCCTATTTCGTCCATTACGGTCGCTTGTTCCTCGTTGGATGGTAAACATGTTCGCCGGATCCGGTGAATCGTCCCCTCATCTCCGGTTGCCGTCATGGCCATTGCACTTCGTGACCTTCGGTTCATGCGCTTATAATTTCTGTTCCAATAGGTCAGATAGAATATCCATGACGATAAGAATCATGCTTCTTTGTGACGGAGAGCCGTCATGGCCATTTCATTTTGCTGCGCGTGGAAAAACACGGTACCCCGGGTTGCTATGTTTCCCGGGAAGCGCGATATACCGGTACAAAAGAGCAAGCTTCCCCGTACATCAGACGCTCAACATAAGGTAACAGTTTCTGAGTAGCATATAAATAGGCAGAAGGCGGCACTTCCACATCGGCACACCCTTTCAAAAGCACGCGCTTTCCCCGGTATCGGGACCAGTCCTCGGCGTCCATCCCATTTCGGAACCGCTCGAATGCAACATGCTCCGGTATTCCGAAAACAACATTTTTTGCGTGACCGTGGGCATGGGCCGCTACCAGCATGTAAGCCCACGAAGCGATAATGGCATCCGTTGAGCAAAAAACGGCTACGGTCTTTCCGGTATACGGGCTCCAGTCATGTTCTGCCAAAGTCTGCCGGAATTCCTTTTCGCGAAGGAGCAGCTCCATATGCAGATACTCCTTGAGATCGAAGGGCTCAATCCCTTCCGGGGAATACCAATGCTGAAGATCCAGGGTAATGAGGCCGGATCTGGCAACCTTGTTTTCAATTTCGCTATGCTGCTCGGCCATGGAATTTTGCTGAATGGACAATGAAGAGCTGATACTGCCTGCATCTGAATAACTGACAACACCACTGCCGTCATATTTGCCGATACAATTGCCAGCTTCTGGCACTGTTCAGACTGAGAACGACTCGCCGCACGAACAGGTTCGGCTGGCATTCGGGTTAATGAAGTGAAATCCCTTTCCCTGCAACCCGTCGGAGTAATCAAGCTGTGTACCCGCCAGGTAAAGGAAACTGCGCATGTCAATGACTACCTTGAGGCCGTTCACTTCAAACTCCTGATCCTTTTTCTCTTCCGACACCCCTTTTGCGTCAAAATCAAGCTGATAGGATAGCCCGGAGCAACCGCCACCGACCACACCGATGCGTAATGCCGTGCTATCGCCAGCCCCTTCCGTGCTGCGAATTTCATTGATTCGTTTGAGTGCTTTTTCAGAAATACTGATTGCTGCCATATTTTACTGATACCTCTGGAATATGCAGGATGACGCCGGAACGGTACGGACCGATGTTACTAACCTTTTTAAGCGTAATCCTTCAAGTCCTATACAGATTGGATGCGTATGTTGGGATCGACACGTTTGGCCATGCTCTCAATGGCATAAAGCGTTCCGGTGGTGGCGGTCGGACAGGTACCGCAGGCACCCTGATAATGCACTTTCAGCACATCGTTCTCAAGGCTGACGACTTTGAGTCCGCCCCCATCGGCCAGCAGATACGGCCGCACCTGTTCATCAAGCATCTTGTTGATTTCAACCAGCCTCGGATCATCCGATTGCCTGGCCTCCTCGCTTATATTTACGTTGGGATCATCGGTCTCCAGATGATCCACCGCCTCCGCTTCGCGTATCGGAGGTGCCAGCTGCCGAAGTAAGGTGTTCCAGTCTATCCCACCATCCTGGGTAATGGTTATGTATCGATCGACATAGTAAACCGAGATTACATGAGGAATGTTGAACAGCTCGGTCGCAAAAGGATCGGCCGTAGCTTCCTCCGGTGATTCATAGGAGCGGGTGACACCATTGGAAATGGGCTCCCTGAGCACAAATCGCATGGCGTCCGGATTCGGTGTTCTTTCGATTTCGGCTATTTTTGGCATAACATCAATTTTTCAGTGTTCTTTTCTTTTCAGGATGGTAAACGTTCGGTTTACGCTGATAGTACAAGAACGGATCCATGTAGTGTTGTTGTAACATCGTTCATTTTGGCTTGCAAAAGTGCATCTGCTATTCCGTGGTGACCTTTTCCTTGCCTTTCAGCGCGGCATGCAGCGTATGCCAGCATAACGTGGCGCACTTCACGCGGGCCGGAAGGTTCCTGACACCATAGAAAATTTTCAGGCGCCCCAGATCATTGGGGTCGGTTTCCGGATCCAGCTTGCCCTGCGCCATATCATGAAACTGGTGGAACAGCTTATCTATCTCAGCAATGTGCCTGCCTTTGACGAACGTGGTCATCATGGATGCCGATGCTTTGGAAATGGCACATCCGTCACCGATAAAGGTGATATCTGTTACGATATCATTCTCATCGATATTCAGAAAAATCTTGTATTTGTCACCGCATAGCGGATTGTGCCCCAGAGCCTCAAAGTCAGCCGGATCAAGGACGCGGTAGTTCCTCGGCGTCTTGTTGTGGTCCAGCAAGACCTGCTGATACATCTGGCTCAGTTTGTCATCCATTCCGATCATGCATTATCTGAACATTTCAATGGTTTTATGCAGTGCTGCCATAAGCTGGTCAATCTCTTCCTTCCGGTTGTACATCGCCATGGATGCCCGTGTAGTGGCCACAATGCCGAGACGTTCCATCAGCGGCTGCGTACAGTGGTGCCCTGTCCGGACCGCCACACCTTCCAGGTCCAGGATGGTGCCGATATCATGCGGATGAATACCGTCAATTACAAATGACACTACCGATGACTTCTCCGGGGCTGTCCCGATGATCCGCAGCCCTTCAATCGATTGCAGCTGTTCCGTAGCATAACGGAGCAGCTCCTGCTCCTTTTTGTGAATGGCCTCATAGCCAACGGACACAATGTACTCTGCCGCCTTGCCCATCCCGATCGCACCGGATATGTTGGGCGTTCCAGCTTCAAATTTGTAAGGCAGGTCGTTGTAGAGCACCTCGTCAAAAGAGACGCTGAGGATCATGTCCCCGCCCCCCCGCCATGGCGGCATCTTTTCCAAATGTTCCTGCTTACCGTAGAGGATGCCGATACCGGTCGGGCCGTACATCTTGTGCCCGGATGTTACATAGAAGTCGCAGTCGATTTTCCGGACATCCACATTCATATGCGATACGGCCTGTGCTCCGTCCACAAGCACCGGTATGCCCCGTTCATGCGCGATCCTGGTAATCTCGGCAACCGGATTGATCGTGCCAAGGGTATTGGATACATGAACTATCCCGACCAGACGCGTACGGTCGGTGATCATGGAAGCATAGGCCTCCATGTCCAGGACCCCGTCATCGCTGACAGGGATCACTTTCAGCTCCGCCCCCTTTTCATCACACAGCATTCGCCAGGGTACAATGTTGGAATGATGCTCCATCGTACTGATCAGGATCTCGTCGCCTTCGCGGATGTTGGCACGGCCCCAGGACTGCATCACCAGGTTGATGGCGTCGGTTGCCCCGGAAGTGAAGATGATTTCCTTGCTGCTGCGGGCATTGACAAGCTCGCGGAGTGTTTCACGCGAACCTTCCATGGCTTCGGTCGCCTCCTGGCTGAGCAGGTGCACACCGCGGTGGACATTGGCGTGATACTTGCTGTGGTAATCCGTATAGGCGCGCATCACCTGCTCCGGCATCTGGCTGGATGCGGCATTGTCCAGGAAAGCAAGCGGCTTGCCGTGGACTTGCCGATGCAGGACCGGGAAGTCATCACGACACTGCTCGATATCAATGGATCCCGCTGCCATGTCCGCAGCGGATGCTCTAAGGGTTGCGGAACGGTCTGCCATCAGGCAAGTTCTTTGATGGATTTGCTTTCGCGGGTGAACGCTTCCACTTCTATGCTGAGCCGCTCCCGGATGGAGGGCACGGGAATGGACTCGATCACATCCAGTGCAAATCCATAGGTTAGTATTTCTTTGGTCTGGGTTTCATGAAGCCCCCTTGTTTTCAGGTAGAAGACCTGGTCCTGGTCCAGCTGGCCAATGGTGGCTCCGTGACTGCAGGAGACATCGTCGGCAAAGATCTCCAGCTGCGGCTTGGCATAGGCCATACCGGTGTTGGAGAGCTGCAGATTCCTGTTCTCCTGGAACGCATCGGTCTTCTGGGCGTCCTGACGGACAAAAATCTTTCCATTGAACACCGATGTGCCATGACCGTCAATGATGCACTTGTGCAGCTGGTGGCTGGTGCAGTTGGGCATGGTGTGATCCATCACGCTGTGCGTATCGGAGAGCTGGTCGCCGTTGACCATCACCAAACCGTCCAGCGTAGCATGCGTGTTCTCGTCGGTCAGCACAGCCTTGACATCACTGCGGGAAAGGCGCGAACCAAGATGAACGGCATAGGATTTGTAATTGCTGTCGCGGCTGATATCAGCGGCAAGCCGGGAAATGTGGTACGCCTTCTTGCTGTCGCGCTGCAGCTTTACATGCGTCATGTGCGAGTTCTCGGCCAGGGCGATCTCGGATACCGTACAGTTGAAATAGACATTGTCGCCCAGCCCGATATGATCTTCCACTACCGTCATCTCACTGAACTGGTCGCCTACGATCAGGCAGCGGGGGGTCATCACGTACTGCTCCGCCTCATCCGTGTTGATAAAGAGAAGCTGGATGGGATCGGCAATCTTGACGCCTTTTGGAACATAGATGAATGCCCCGTCACGGAAAATAGCGGTGTTGAACGGCACGAACGGATCATCCTCCCATCTGGCGTATTTGCCGAGATGATTCAGGGCAACTTCGTTCCCTTCCGCAAGCACGTCGGCCAGGTTGGCTACGATAACACCTTCGGGCAGGCGGTCGGTTTTCGACAGCTCCTCGCTGTACACCCCGTTCACAAAAGCGAGATGGTGATGCTCGGCTTCGGGATAGATATATGTGGCGGCATCAGCAGGTATACTGGGCGAACCGATACTCTGTGCGGGGACGAAGGTCTTCTTGCTCAGCGATTTCAGGGAACAGTACTTCCACTCCTCGTGCCGTGTTGTGGGAAGCTCTTTTCCGGTAATCTCCCTCGCTGCTTCGCGCTGAAGCTCGGCCACCTTCTCATTAACAGGTTTTGCCACTTCAAAACGATCCAGGAGCCTGTCCAGAAAGAGCGTTTCTTTTGCAATGTCTGTCATTATTTTGCCTCTCCGTTTACTTCCGCGTTGGCAGTTATCCACTCGTATCCGTGCTCTTCCAGTTCAAAGGCAAGTTCTTTCCCACCAGACTTGTGGATGCGGCCGTTGACCAGCACATGGACATGGTCCGGGGTGATATAGTTGAGGATGCGCTGATAGTGGGTCACCAGCAAAACGGCATTGTCCTTGCTGGCCAGCTTGTTGATCCCCTCCGATACAATTCGGAGCGCATCGATGTCAAGCCCGGAGTCGGTCTCGTCCAGCAGCGACAGTTTGGGATTGAGCACCGCCATCTGAAGGATTTCATTTCTTTTTTTCTCACCGCCGGAAAAGCCCACATTGACGTTTCTGTCCAGAAGCTTCTGATCCATTTCCACAAGCTTCAGCTTATCAATGATGAAATCTTCAAATTCCAGGGGATCCAGCGGCTCCAGGCCTTTTTCTTTCTGGATTTCGTTGTATGCCTCACGCATGAGCATGGAGTTGCTCACACCAGGGATTTCCACCGGGTACTGAAATGCCATGAAGACACCTTTGCGGGCACGCTCGTCGGGTTCCATCTCAATCAGGTCCTCCCCTTCATAGATGATCTCACCCTGGGTCACTTCGTAGGAAGGGTGCCCCGCGATGATCTTGGCCAGTGTGCTTTTGCCGCTGCCGTTAGGGCCCATGATGGCGTGCACCTCGCCCGCCTTTATTTCAAGATCGATACCTTTGAGGATTTCCGTTCCTTCCACGTTTGCGTGGAGATTTTTAATTGTCAGCATGTGCGTATTATCGTTTATGGATGTCGTTTACTATTGAAAAAAAATGAATAAGGCCTTGCAAAAGGCTTCCGCGGACGCGTTGCGGAGAGTTCCGGAATCCGGCACCACGGTCAGCCGGGCGGGCCGCGCGCAGCGGCCGCGCCTGGGTCCGCACTTAGCCCACGCTGCCTTCGAGCTTGATGCCCAGAAGCTTGATCGCCTCGACGGCGAATTCCATCGGAAGCTCCTTGAAGACCTCCTTGCAGAACCCGTTGATGATCAGGGAGACCGCATCCTCTTCATCAAGGCCGCGCTGCTGCAGGTAAAAGATCTGGTCTTCACCGATCTTGGACGTGGTGGCCTCGTGCTCCACGCTGGACGTGTTGTTGCCGGCTTCCAGATACGGGAACGTATGCGCGCCGCAACGGTCGCCGATCAGCATGGAGTCGCACACCGAGTAATTGCGGGAATTCGCAGCTTTGGGGCTGATCTTGACCAGTCCACGATAACTGTTCTGTGAATTCCCTGCGGCAATGCCCTTGGAGATGATCGTGCTGTTGGTGTTCTTGCCAAGGTGGATCATCTTGGTCCCGGTATCGGCTTCCATTTTGTCGTTTGTGACCGCAACAGAGTAGAATTCACCAATAGAGTGGTCGCCTTTCATGATCACGCTCGGATATTTCCAGGTGATGGCGGATCCGGTCTCGACCTGGGTCCAGGATATCTTGGAATAATCGCCCTTGCACAGGCCACGCTTGGTGACAAAGTTGTAAATGCCTCCAACGCCCTTTTCGTCGCCGGAGTACCAGTTCTGCACCGTGGAATACTTGATCTGTGCGCGATCGAGGGCCACGAGCTCAACCACGGCAGCATGCAGCTGGTTGCTGCTGAACATCGGTGCCGTACATCCTTCAAGGTAGCTGACATAGCTGTCCTCTTCGGCAATAATGAGCGTGCGCTCAAACTGTCCGGACTCTTCGTTGTTGATCCGGAAATATGTGGAAAGCTCCATCGGGCTGACGACACCTTTGGGTACATAGACAAACGAACCATCGGAAAAGACAGCCGAGTTCATGGCGGCGAAAAAGTTGTCATTGTAGGGCACAACAGAGCCCATATACTTTTTCACCAGGTCTGGATAATTCTTTATGGCCTCGGAGATGGAGCAGAAGACCACACCGGCCTCAGCCAGCTTTTCCTTGAATGTGGTAGCCACGGAAACACTGTCAAATACCGCATCCACTGCTACCCCGGCGAGCATTTTCTGTTCGGAAAGCGGGATACCCAATTTCTCATACGTTTCAAGGATTTCAGGATCGACCTCATCCAGGCTGTTCAGCGACGGCTTTTTCTTGGGGGCCGAATAAAACTGAATCTTGTCATAGTTGATGCGCGGATACTTGATATTGGCCCAAAGAGGATCTTTCATGGTTTTCCAATTCCGGTAAGCCTTCAACCGGAACTCACGCATGAAATCGGGGTCCTCCTTGATGTCGGAAATCATATTGACAATTTCCTCATTCAGGCCCTTCGGGAAATAGTCGTATTCCACATTTGTCGTGAAACCGTATTTGTATGGCTGTTTTACCAGGTTTTCGATGGTTTGGGTATCACTCATAACTGATATTGAAACGGTTAGTTGTATTGGGTGTTCCGGTGCGGGAGTGCCTACTGGAGGATGCGTTACTGCCCGCCTGTAAAAAACGGGCAAATGTCACCTTCAGTGTCCTTACATGTAACCACACCGGCGGCGCCGGAAGTTCCTTATTTTGACAGAATCTAAATATAAAGAAACTCCTGCCCACAATCGAATCAAATGTGCCGTTTTCTTGCAGATACCAATCTATTTTTCAAAAAAGTAAGCGCTTTCATTTTTTGGGTAAATTACATTATTTTATAGCGTCAATGGTCAGCGCTGATCCGGCCTGATCTTTTCAACGATCGATTCCCTGTCACATACCCTGCGATTATGAATTCCAACCTGCAAACACCCCGCTTCTCACTGCGGCAGCTCATGCCGTTCCTCCTGCTGCTGTCCATGCTCACTGTCTTTTGCAATCCGGAAAAGCAGTCCGAATACCCCTCGCCTCCGCAAACCCCGGAATGGGCTGTCAATGCCACCATCTATGAGGTGAACCTTCGTCAGTTCTCGGAAGAGGGGACCTTTGCCGCATTTGCTGAACACCTGCCCCGTCTCCGCGACATGGGCGTTGACATTCTCTGGCTCATGCCCATCCACCCGATCGGTGAAAAGGAGCGGAAAGGCACGCTGGGCAGTTACTATTCCGTGTACGATTATCTGGATGTGAATCCTGAATTCGGCACAAAAGAGGATTTCCGGGAGCTGGTCGGCCAGATTCACGAGCATGGTATGTACGTGATCCTGGACTGGGTGGCCAACCATACGTCATGGGATGCGGTGTGGACGCAAACGCATCCCGAACTCTACGAAACGGATGAGGAGGGCAACTTCATCATCCCGCCGGGAACCGACTGGACCGATGTGATCCAGCTCGACTACAGCAATCCCGAGACACATCGAAAGATGCACGAGGCGCTCGAATACTGGGTGCGCGAGTTTGATATCGACGGATATCGCTGTGATGTGGCCGACATGGTGCCGACGGAATTCTGGAATGAGGCCCGATATCGCCTTGACGTCATCAAGCCGGTATTCATGCTGGCCGAAGCCGAGACACCGGAGCATCACATCCATGCTTTCGAAATGTCATACGCATGGGAGACCCACCATCACATGAATCAGCTGGCTGCCGGGGAGATCACCATAGCTGATTTCGAGCAGCATCTGGAGGAAAACCGCGAGCGTTTCCCGGATTATGCCTACCGGATGCAGTTCACCTCCAATCATGACGAAAACAGCTGGAACGGGACGGTCTTCGAGCGGCTGGGGGATGGAGTGGAGGCGTTTGCCGTGCTGGCAGCCACCATCCCGGGCATGCCGCTTGTGTACAACGGCCAGGAAGCGGCCATGGACAAGCGCCTGGAATTTTTCGAGAAGGACCCGATCGAATGGGGCGACTTCCCAATGCAGGATTTCTACACCCGCCTGCTCCGTCTGAACCGGCAGAACCGTGCGCTTTTCAATGGCATTCATGGCGGACCGCTGAACAGGCTCGTCACCACAGCAGATGACAATATTTTTGCTTTTTACCGTGAAAAAGAAGGTGACAGGGTGGTCGTGCTGCTCAACCTGACGGACCAGCCGGCCTCATTTGAACTTTCAACGGCCGAGGCTTCCGGCAGCTATACCGATCTGTTCCGGGATATCGAGGTGGTCCTGGGCGACGCGGAATCGTTCAACTTCGCCCCCTGGGAATATGCCGTTTACCATTCCGCCAAATAGGGGGTTCATGCACTGCGCCATAGTGGCCAGTTTGTATCGGGTTACGGTAAACCAGGGCGTTCTCAGCCAAGCATGCCGCGGTTATGGCTCATCCGGGCGTTCCCTGACCAGCATGAGTCTTTCGTTGCCGGCGAAACCCGGATCCTGTGCCCGGTCCAGCAGCCTCCTTGAGGTAAACGGGACATTCCGTTCCAGGTAGCTTTCCAGGCTTCCGGTGGTCCGCTGTCCATCTTTCAGCCCCTGGAAAAAATACCAGGTGAAGATATCGTATGGGCGCCCTGTCCGGTCGTTATTGGCACTGTACGGCCCGGAGCGTTGTCCGGGACTGGCTGCCCAGAACGCTGCCCCTGTTTCAGGCAGGCGCGACATAACCGACTGCAAAGCTTGCACTTCCTCAGTTCTCATACGGACACCGTTGTCGGTATGCGTCCCGAATACAGAGGCCCGTGACCAGTCGGTGTCCAGCACCGTGACGGTTTTCCGTGCGCTCATACCGGCAATCGTATCCACCAGATCCTGAACAGGTATCAGCCCGCTCGTGCCGCCGGCGGGTTCATAGTCGACCGGAACCAGATAAAACCGGTTCTCCGGACCCATGATCCCATGGCCGTAGTAGTAGACAAAGAGGTCGGATTCATCCTGCGAGAGATGCCTTCCTCCGATTCTAAGTGAGTCGCTCTCCTGAAGGAGCCGCCGTATCTCGTCATAGGTCATGTTTTCGTAAACCCGGATATTGTCCGAGTAGTACCCAAGCACCTGGCCGGCATAAAGAGAAACAAGCTGTGCCGTGCGTGAGGCATTCCGGAGGTACTGCAGGGGATCGCGGTATTCGCCGTTGACAATGACAATGGCTATGGCATCCGGGTTCGCTCTTCTGTTATCCGGCAGATTCCGTTCGATCTCAATGTCACCGAACACCACCTGGTCGGGCAGCACCACCTGATCGCCAATGCGGGCCGTGTCGGCGACCTGCCATATCCGCCTTGAGTATTCCTTGCGCACATAGGCAGGTCCATCCGATCTCAGGATCCGGAACCAGCGGTCATCCACATCGCTCAGATAAGGGAAGCGGCTTTGGGTGCCAACGTGCTGTATGATATTGTTGCTGAGAATTGCCGGTGACGTTCGCAGCGGCACACTTGAGGCCGTGACCTCCACAAATTCCTGCATGAAATCGGAGAGCGCCACGTACTGATCAAAGCTCACGTTCCGGTACTCAATCTGCAAATGCAGGCCGGTAGTGTCCGTGCCGGGAAGTCTCCGGATATCTGTCTCCTGGCCGATATGAAAAGAGACGGTATTGTCCCGGAAGTCAAGGGGGCGCGCATCCACCAGTTTTTCTGTTCCGCGCGCTATGGTGAGCCGGGCCTGAGCATCGGTGGAGAGGGGAACGGGAATGGTATCCTGAAATACCCGGGTGCCTGTTTTCTGGAGCAGGCGTCTTTCACCGGCAGCCCGTGGTTCGCCGTCGGGTTTCATGGTCAGATAGCTGGCTGCGCCAATACTCAGCGCCGCAACGTTCAGCATGGCGCGTTCCCGGGTTGAGAGGCGGTCAGCGCCGATTACAGAGGAGTTTGACAGATACAGCCCCATGGTCATGCCGGACAGGCCGAGCACCATGTACCCGTAGCGGGGCCGGTACTGCTGGATATACCGCTCCGAAGCAAGGTGCATGTTGAAGAGCTGCGCCCGTTCATTCAGCAGTTCCAGAGAGAAGACCGGGTTTTGGGGAGAAGGTGTGATTACCGGGTGGAAAAATTCGTTTTCGGAAAGTGTGGTTTCGGAATCCGGGTCGGCCACAGGCTGTTCGGAAATCATCCATGCCGATGTGGTGCAACTGCTGAGCCCCATGGCAAACACCATAGCCAGCGCGATGCGCATCAGCGGGCTTCGGACGCGCTCCGTCGCCTGCGGAAGCTCCGGCGGCTGCGTAAACCCCGGTGCCTTCGGAAACTCCGGCGTTTTGCTCAAGTCCCGGAATGCTGAATTTGGGAAAACTGGCATGAGTGGGAAAATAGTGTCTGTTTACGGAAATCACCAGGTATTACAGTGCTGGGGACGACGCTGACCAGAGACTGCAAAAAAATGATGGCACCGATGAATCAAATTGCATGCCAGATTCTGTTTTCTGATAACATGCCTGCCCGCTCCTAACGGGAGATTTATCCGGGATATTTTTGCAGGATGTCCGGACAAGGGTCCGTCCCTGGTAAAGATAACACGTGTGACCTTGATTTCAGAGTGGTATATTTGCTTGATAAAAGCCCTTTTTCATGTTGCAATTAACGGTATTTCTCCTTTTTTTTCATGGATAAACCAAGGGCGTAGAATTTCAGCATTTACAATACTGGTCGTTGGGTTTATGGTGACCCGGACATTATTCAGAAAAACAATTTCAACCTCAACATTCACCCTTTTATAAATCGGATGTGGCTATGTCAGAAAAAAAATCAGGAATGAAGTCATTTATGTCAAAATCCCGTGTTTTCCCTCCTCCCGAGGAATTCCGGAAAAAAGCATGGATCAATTCACTGGATCAGTACAAAAAAATGTGGGAACAGTCCGTCAACGACCCTGACGGGTTCTGGCTGGAACAGGCCAAGACACTGGACTGGTTCAAGGAACCAACAAAAACCCTCGAGTATGAGTGGAACACGAAAAAACGGATCATCAAACACACCTGGTTTGAAGACGGGGAACTGAACGTATCCTACAACTGTCTCGATCGTCACCTTGGCACACCTGTTGAAAACAAGACAGCCATTTTATGGCAGGGCGAGGAAGAAGATGCCGTACAGGAATTCACCTACAAGCAGCTTCACACAGAGGTAAGCAAATTTGCAAACGTACTGAAATCCAAGGGCATTAAAAAGGGCGACCGTGTAGCCATTTACATGCCGATGATCCCTGAACTGGCTATTGTGATGCTGGCCTGCACCCGTGTAGGTGCTATCCATTCGATCATTTTCGGCGGATTCAGTGCCGATGCGATCAAGGGTCGCGTGAATGACTCGGACTGCAAGATGCTGGTGACATCCAACGTGTCCCTGCGTGCCGGCAAGAAGATCCCTTTGAAGAAAATTGCCGATGAGGCGCTGGAAGCCTGTCCGACCATCGAAAATTGTATCGTAACCAAAGTGACCGACGATCCCTGCAACATGGTGGATGGACGTGATGTCTGGTATCATGATGAAATGGTGGAGGCAAGCGATGATTGCCCCCCCGAAAAAATGAATGCGGAAGATCCCCTTTTCATCCTTTACACTTCCGGCTCTACCGGAAAACCCAAGGGCGTGGTCCACACCACCGGCGGGTATCTGCTACATACGGCCCTGTCCCACAAACTGGTGTTTGACATCCATGACGATGACATATACTGGTGTACAGCCGACATTGGATGGGTTACCGGTCACAGTTACATCGTGTACGGCCCGTTGGCCAACGGCGCCACCAGCATGATGTTCGAAGGCGTGCCGACCTATCCGGATGCCGGACGTTTCTGGCACATCTGTGATAAATTCAAAGTCACGGCGTTTTACACGGCACCCACCGCCATCCGTTCCCTGATGAGCCAGGGTGACGATTGGGTGATGAAGTACAAGCTGGACTCGCTGCGCGTTCTCGGCTCGGTGGGCGAGCCGATCAACCCGGAAGCGTGGATGTGGTACCATACCCGTGTGGGACGCGAGCGCTGCCCCATTGTGGATACGTGGTGGCAGACCGAGACCGGCGGTTTCATGATCTCCCCGATGCCGGGGGCCATGACGCTGAAGCCTGGCAGTGCTTCCAAGCCGTTCTTCGGCGTGGACCCTGTCATTCTCCGCGACGACGCCGCCGAGTGTGACATTGACGAAGGCGGCAAGCTTTGCATCCGCAAGCCCTGGCCGGGCATCATGCGCACCATGTGGGGCGACCATGACCGGTTCATCGACACCTATTTTGCCATGTTCAATGACATGTATTTCACCGGTGACGGCTGCCGCATCGACGATGACGGCGACTACTGGCTGATGGGCCGCATCGATGACGTTGTGAACGTATCCGGACACCGTATCGGCACCGCAGAAGTAGAAAGCGCACTGGTCAGCCATGCCAAGGTTGCGGAAGCGGCCGTTACCCCGGTACCGCACGAGATCAAGGGACAGGGGCTCTATGCCTATGTCACACTGAACGAAGGCGTTGAGGAAAGCGATGAGCTACGCAAGGAGCTGGTGATGCACGTCCGCAAGGAGATCGGCCCCATCGCCACTCCGGAAGCGATCCAGTTCGCACCCTCCCTGCCGAAAACAAGATCAGGCAAGATCATGCGCCGTATCCTCCGGAAAATCGCCGAGAAGGACACAGGCAACCTGGGTGACATCACCACCCTGGCCGATCCGAGCGTGGTCGAAAAACTGATCAAAGACCGTGGCGAATGATCCGGTCCAGATAGCCGGAATTCCTGCCTGTGTTTGAACCGGCAGCAATAAAACGAACAACCCGGGTGGATGTCTCCCATGCGGAGAACATCCACCCCCTTTTTCATTAGCTGAATCCTCAATTCTCCGGCTTTTCATCTGTTAAATCATTTCGCTTACGCGTTTCACTGGGCGCTTCGTGACTTTCGGTTCCATGGTCAGAATGATTTCACATGACTGGATGCAATCATGCTCCTGTGAGACAGGCGGAGGCTGTCATGTTCGGTTCATATTTATTTCTTAAAACATTCTAAATTCAACATATCAGGTTGACTGCGCCTACGATACTTATTCCAAACCGGCGCAAACCAATCCGATATTATTATTACGTACCTCAACAAATTTTCAGAGGGTAACCCATGTCAGAAAAAAAAGTAATGAATCGATGGTGGGTGGTCGTCGGGGCGCTCATTATTCAGGTAAGTCTCGGCGCTGTGTATATCTGGAGCGTGTTCCAATCCCCGCTTCTTGAATTTTTTCCCACCTGGACCGAAACGCAGGTGACATTGCCGGCCCAGGTTGTACTGGCGTTTTTTGCCCTTTCGGTGATTCTTGGCGGTCGTTTCCAGGATCGCCTGGGCCCGCGTATCGTGGCAACCACGGGCGGACTCGTTCTTGGATTCGGCCTGATCCTGGCGCGCTTTGCGTATACCCTTGAGCCCACTGGCGCACTGGTGTGGCTTATCCTTACCTATTCCGTGCTGGGCGGGATTGGAATAGGCGTTGCTTACGTCTGCCCGATTGCCACCTGCGTCAAATGGTTCCCGGACAAACGGGGAATGGTAACGGGACTTGCCGTGGCCGGTTTTGGCGCCGGCGCTTTTTTCTTTGCGCCACTTGCCCGCGGACTTGTATGCGGAGATGCTTATTCCCTGTTCAATGTTGCTCTGTTCAATCTGCCTCAGATAGGTGTGTTCAACACCTTCATGGTACTGGGTATCATTTTCCTGGTGATTGTGGTAGCCGGCGCCCAGCTAATGCGCAATCCTCCGGAAGGATACAAGCCCGAAGGATGGAATCCTCCGGAAGGAAAAACAGCCGCAACCGCTCCGAAAGTGGACTTTGCTCCGGGCGAAATGATACGAACACCAGCGTTCTGGCTTCTCTGGGTCACCTTCTTCGCCGGTTGCACGGCCGGTCTGCAGATCATCATGAAGGCATCGCCGATCTGGCAGTCGTTCTCATTCGGTGAAATGACCGGACCGATTCCCCATTCCACGTATCTGAGCGTTACCGCGATGGGAGCCACGGCCGTATCGATCCTGGCCATATTCAATGCAGGCGGACGTATTTTTTGGGGCAAGGTTTCCGACATGCTGGACCGCCGGGTCACCCTGCTGATCATGTTTCTCATATGCGGTGCCGCCATGCTCACTCTGGACTTCATGCGCATCTTCCCACTCTATCTGCTGGGAATCAGCATAGTCGGCTTGTGTTTCGGTGGATTCCTTTCTGTTTATCCGGCGCTTACGGCTGACTTCTTTGGCACCAAGCACATGGGCGTCAATTACGGACTGATGTTCACGGCCTTTGGCGCAGGTGGCATCGTAGGTCCCTATCTGGCTGCCGTTTTCATGCGCATTGTGGACTACGTGCCCTACCAGACAACGTGTCCAAGAGGCACCATTCAGGAGGTCCAGTTCGCCGTTGGAGATTACAGCATGGCATTCTGGGTCGCGGGAGGAGCATGCCTGATTGCCGCCATCCTGATCATGCAGATAAAGCCCGACAAGATCCAGAGGAAATAGCCGGGCCTGTCCGGCAGTGCATGCCGACAAATAACACTCGGGACCGGACCGGGGCGGCATGCTCCGTCCGGTCTTTTTTTTGCGAGCGGCCTTTTTTCATGAGGCGCGAGGCCTTTTTTCAGGGCGCGAGTCCTTTTTTCAGGGCGCGAGTCCTTTTTTCAGGGCGCGAGTCCTTTTTTCAGGGCGCGAGTCCTTTTTTCATGAGGCGCGAGGCCTTTTTTCATGAGGCGCGAGTCCTTTTTTCAGGGCGCGAGGCCTTGCTACAAGCGGACAACC
>SL_8KL_010_SEDDRAFT_10000408_pt1 | contig 37404 bp, 41 predicted proteins | sample SodLakKL_010_SED_4_FD_11160 | JGI IMG/M metagenome (IMG submission 11160)
TAAATGCCTCCAGGTTTTTTCTTCAGTGTCATGGGGTTTGCACTCAGCTTGACCGCACTCAGGACAGTGGAATGTACTGCCTTTTGGAAAATCTAAATACAAATCCAATCGGTTATTACCTGCATCAAATTTGCTTTCTACAACTCGCCATGGTGGAGTTAAGCCTAAAGCTTGTTGGAATATATCAATATCTCTCGCAGGAATCATCTCTTTATCATCTTAACATATTCTGTGAAATTAACCCCACCAAATAGCGAGGAACCTGAAAGGATGGCCCCCAAATTTAGCTTGATAATGGGAAGGCCTTTCAATTGGTATTGATTATAATAATTTCCAGAAGCAGAGAGTTAAGGGGAAAAACCCAGTGGAGAAAATAGCATCAACCTGATCCCAGCCCCAGAACCACCCTGTTTTAACTCGGGGTATAGTCAACATGGAAAAATCCCGGATTGGAAAAAAATTTTTCCTAAAAATAACCGGGAAAAAGGCTTAGATATACCAAAGGAAGGATTTTTTTCTTATGGGTTTGCCATTTGGACCTAAGAATAACCCGAGGAATAATCGCTTCGGTCCTTTTATTGAAAAGGGATAATTAATATGATATTATTTAGTGGAATGTGGAGGAGGGAAAAAATGAGGAGTATGACCGGCTATGGAACCGGAACCGCCAGAAAAGGAGCATGGGTTCTGGAAATTGAAATAAAGAGCGTTAATCATCGCAATTTATCCCTTAATCTGTATCTCCCTGGGGAATATTCTGCCCTGGATCCCCTGATCCGCTTTAAGATTAAAGAGCGAATTCCGCGGGGCAGAATTGACCTGAATCTTAACCTGGAGGTCGAGGAGGGACAGGCTCCGGAAATATCCCTGGATAAAGATCTACTGCAGGCCTATGAACAGGCCATTCTTGAGGCTGTTGGTGAGGGACAGGTAAGTGAAGAGTTTAAATTATCCCTGCCAGGAGTTATTCGGCAGAAAAAAACCCCCGCAATTGAGGATATAGAAGGGGTTCTGGAGGAGGCCCTGAATGGAGCCCTGGATCAATTAATTTTGATGCAGGAAGGGGAGGGGCAGGCCTTAAAAAAGGAAATTGAAGAATACGGGAAAAAAATTGCGAAAATGGTTCAAAATATAAAAGGAATATTGCCCGAAATCCAGAAGGAACATTATCAGAGACTAAAAACCAGACTTAAAGATTTCCTGGAGGATGATGATTTTGGGGAAGAAAGAATAATGATGGAAGCGGGGGTGTTAGCCGAACGTAGTGATATCCAGGAGGAACTGGTTCGTATGGAAAGCCATATTGATCATTTGAATAATGCTTTGAAGGAAAAAAATGCTGTGGGAAAAAAGCTGGATTTCATCGCCCAGGAAATGCTGAGAGAAATTAACACCATCGGTTCCAAGATAAATAATCGTGAGGTCCTCTATCGGGTAATTGAGCTAAAAAGCTGGGTAGAGAAAATCAGAGAACAGGTTCAGAACATATTATAAAAGTACGGGAGGGGAATTGAATGGAAATTAAATTGATTAATATTGGTTTTGGGAATATTGTAGCAGCGAATAGGATTATTGCTATAGTCAGTCCGGAGTCTGCTCCCATTAAAAGGATTATCCAGGAAGCAAGAGAGCAGGGGCGCCTTGTTGATGCTACTTATGGCCGTAGAACCCGGGCCGTAGTTATTACTGATTCTGATCACATAATTTTAAGTGCGGTCCAACCGGAAACTGTTTCCCACCGGCTGGTAGACAAAGAAGCCTCCCTGTAAACAATGGATGAAGGAAAACTTTTTGTTCTTTCCGGTCCTTCGGGTGTAGGCAAGGGAACTGTTCTGCGGGAACTGCTGCGGCAGAAAACTGATCTGGTGTATTCCATTTCTGCCACCACCCGACCTCCACGCCCGAAGGAAGTGAACGGTGAGGACTACTTTTTCCTTAAACCCGAGGAATTCCAGGAAGGGATTAAACAGGGCCGCTGGCTGGAGTGGGCCCGGGTTCATAATCACCTTTACGGAACTCCCCGGGATTTTGTCGAGCAGACAATTAATTCGGGTCGGCACATTATACTGGAAATTGATGTGCAGGGAGCCAGGCAGATTAAGGAGAAGTGTCCCCACGGTATTTTTATTTTCCTGGCCCCTCCCAGTATCGAGGAGCTGGCCCGGCGGCTGGAAAAAAGGGGAACGGATTCCCCGGGCGAGAAAGAATTGCGCCTGAAAAATGCCCTCCAGGAAATGGAGGAAAAAGATGACTATGATTATGTTGTGCTCAACGATCGATTGCAGCAGGCTGTGGGCCAAATTATTGAAATCATTAGACAGGAAGAAAGGAGCAGTTAAAGGTGGCCATTAACAAAAGATTGAGTCATGAAAAATTAATGCAAAGTGTTGATAGCCCTTATACTCTGGTTATAGCTGCCGCCAAAAGGGCCCGACAGTTAAATGATGGAAGTAAACCTCTTATTCAGACAACCCGGACCAATAAGCCGGTGACTATTGCCATGAATGAAATTATTGCCGGAAAAGTTGAGTATGTTCGCAAGAGGGCGGACAGTATCAAATAAGGAGGAGGGGAAGTCTTGCTCCAGGGAAAGACCATTGTACTGGGCATCAGCGGCGGGATAGCTGCTTACAAGGCGGTAGATCTGGCCAGTCGAATGATTAAACAGGGAGCCCGGGTCAGGGTTATTATGACCAGTTCTGCCTGCAAACTGATTCAGCCCATTACCCTGCAGAGTATCACCGGGGAACCGGTGGCTACCGGGATGTTTGATCAGTCTGCTCGCTGGGATATTGAGCATATTGAACTGGCCTCTGCAGCGGACCTGTTTTTGATAGCTCCCGCCACCTATAATATTATTGGGAAAGTAGCCCGGGGAATTGCCGATGATCTTCTTTCCACCACTATTGCAGCCACCAACGCCCCCGTTATTTTTGCTCCCGCTATGAATACCCGGATGTATGAAAATCCCATACTGCAGGCCAATATCAGAGAATTGCAGGAACTGGATTATTCCTTTATCGAACCAGACGTGGGGCGGATGGCCTGTGGAACCGAGGGGGCAGGACGACTGGCAGAAAATGAGCGGATCATTGAAGAGGTAATCAGGGCCCTTACCACCAAAGATCTGCCGGGAATGCGACTCCTCGTTACCGCCGGCCCCACCCGGGAGCATATTGACCCGGTTCGGATTATGACCAACCCTTCCACCGGGAAAATGGGTTTTGCCCTGGCCCAGGCTGCTTTACGCCGGGGTGCCCAGGTGACCTTGATTTCCGGACCAACTGATCTCCGACCGCCCTGGGGATTACAGGAAATGGTGAGAGTTGAAACTACCGGGGAAATGCTGGAGGCAGTTGGGGAGCGCTGTCTGGATCAGGATGTCCTGATTAAAGCTGCAGCACCCATGGATTATCGTCCCGCTGAGACCTATACCATGAAAGTGAAAAAAGAACAGCAGGCTGAAATGGCTGTTGCATTGCAGCGCAATGAAGATATCCTGGAGATTATCGGCCGGAAGAAGGGTGACCGGATTCTGGTTGGCTTTGCAGCGGAAACTGAAAATATCCTGGACAACGCCCGGGATAAATTAAAAAGAAAATATCTGGACTTCATCGTAGCCAACGATGTTCTGGCTGACGGCTCAGGGTTTGCAGCGGATACCAATCAGGCCATTCTGGTTTTTCCCGATGCCCATGAGGAATTACCACCACTGTCCAAGCTGGATCTGGCCCACAGAATACTGGATGAAGTGCAGAAGTTGAGGCGAGAAATCAAATAATGGGGCCCTTTTGCTCGTATTGTTCTGATTTTTTTTTGCGCTTAAAAAGACAGGAGTCCTGATTTTTTCCCAAAATTTTTTAATGATTGTCATGAGATGATGCGAAAGAGGTGTAACAGTTGCCTAAAAAAGGAGAAGTCAGTATTATTGAAAAGCGGTGTAAGGGTTGTAATATTTGTGCAACCTACTGTCCCAAAAAAATTCTGGGGCTGCGGGAAGATGGAAAAATGGAGGTCAAAGATCCCGACAACTGTATTGCCTGTGATTTATGTGAGTTAAGGTGTCCCGATTATGCCATAAAAGTAGAGGTGAAAGAAAATAATGAGTGAACGGGTAAGTTTAATGCAGGGGAATGAAGCCAGTGTAGAAGGGGCCCTGGATGCTGGGGTTCGTTTTTATGCCGGTTACCCCATTACCCCATCATCCGAAGTTGCCGAGGATTTTGCGGCCAAGCTACCTCCCCTGGGAGGGAAATTTATCCAGATGGAAGATGAAATTGCCAGTATGGCTGCAATTGTGGGGGCCTCTCTGGCCGGCAAAAAGGCGGTTACTGCTACCAGTGGACCGGGTTTTTCTTTGAAGCAGGAAATTATTGGATTTGCCAATATGATTGAAGCCCCCTGCGTGGTGATTAATGTTCAACGGGCCGGACCCAGTACCGGCTTGCCCACTTCACCGGCCCAGGGTGATATGATGCAGGCCCGGTGGGGGACCCATGGAGATCATCCTGCTCTGGCTGTGGCACCCAGCTCCGTTGCTGACACCTATTTATTAACTTTCCAGGCGGTTAACTGGGCTGAAAGATTCCGCATGCCGGTTATGGTGATGCTGGATGAAACCATCGGTCACCTGCGGGAAAAGGTAATTCTGCCCTCCCGGGAGGAAATGATAATAGTTAACCGCAAGCATCCTCAAGGCTCTCCCCAATCCTTCCAACCCTATGATATTGAAGATGAGGACCTCATTCCACCCCTGCCCCCTTATGGGAGTGGTTATAGATTTCATACCACCGGACTCTACCACGATGAAACCGGATTTCCCGCCAACCGGCCCGAAATAACTAAAAGGCTTCTGGATCGGTTACATGACAAAATTGACCGCTATAAAGAAACCCTTTATCTTTATGACAGTTTTGGATTGCGCCAGGCCAATCAGTTAATTATAAGTTATGGGGGCGCGGCTCGTTCGGCCAAAGCTGCCTGGAGAATAGCCCGGGAAAAAGGGCTTTTAGTGGGGCTATTAATTCTGAAAACAATCTGGCCTTTTCCTGAAGAAATTGTGGCTCAGGCCGGTCACGATAAAAACAATATTGTTGTAGCCGAAATGAATCGGGGTCAGCTAATAGGTGAAGTAGAGAGAATAATGGATAAAAGAATACCCATTAGAGGGGCTCAGCGGGCTGATGGAGTACTCATTACGCCTGAACAGATTCTGGCCCAACTGGAGGGGGTTAATTAAATGGAACTGGAAAAATATTTTAGAGAAAATAAATTGCCCCATATCTGGTGCCCCGGTTGCGGACACGGCACTGTCATGAGCAGTATTATCAGGGGAATAGATAAAGCTGGATGGGATCCCAATAAGGTGGTTGTTGTTTCGGGAATAGGGTGTTCCTCCCGGGCTCCAGGGTATATGGATTTTAATACCCTGCATACAGTTCACGGGCGGGCCATAGCTTTTGCTACTGGAATAAAACTGGCCAATCCGGAATTAAAGGTTATTGTCCTGACCGGTGATGGTGACGGGGCTGCTATTGGCGGAAATCACCTTATTCATGCCTGCCGCCGGAATATTGGCATCAAGGTAGTCTTATTCAATAATTATATTTATGGAATGACCAGCGGCCAGTATTCCCCGATGACTCCCGAGGGATCTCTGGCTACCACATCTCCCTATGGGAACATTGAACCTCCTTTTGATCTCTGTGAATTGACCAAATCGGCCAATGCCAATTTTGTGGCCCGGGGAACCGTTTATCATACTCGCCCCCTGATTTCCTACATGGAAAAAGCTTTTGCTAAAGATGGCTTTTCCTATGTAGAGGCCATAAGTCAATGCCCCACCTATTATGGCCGACGCAATCGCCTCAAATCTCCGGTAGAGATGCTGGAGTGGCAGAAGAAAAACTCGGTTGATATAAAAAAGGCGGCTGATATGGAGCCAGAGGAATTACAGGGGAAAATTGTTACCGGAATTTTTGCCGACAGGGAGAAAGAGGAGTATACAGCTCGCTACGATCGGTTAATCAGCGAGATACAGGGAGGTAAGAAATAATGGGCAGGTACGAAATAAGGCTGAGTGGAGCGGGAGGCCAGGGTTTAATCCTGGCAGGATTTATTCTGGCTGAGGCAGTGGTCCGTTTTACTGATCAGGAGGTTATTCAAACCCAGTCTTACGGTCCGGAGGCCAGGGGGGGAGCCAGCAAAGCCGAGGTCATTATTTCCGATGAAGAAATTGACTATCCTCAGGTGACCAAGCCCGATTTTCTCCTGGCCCTGACCCAGGAAGCCTACAACAAATATAATCGGGATCTCAAGGAATACGGTACTATGATTGTGGATGAACGAGTTGATGCTGCTTTTCGGGGCGGCCCCACCTATGTAGTTCCCATCCAGAGAAAGACCCAGGAACGGTTGGGAACCCGGCTGGTAGTTAATGTGGTTTCCCTGGCCCTTTTTAATCACCTGCATGAAGTGGTACCGGTGGATAAATTGCAGGAAGCAGTTCTGGAAAGGGTGCCCCGTGGAACTGAAGACTTGAATAAAAAAGCCCTGGAATTGGGCCAGGAACTGGCCCAGGAGTTAAACACCTATAAAGTTTTCCGCGAGGAGGAGGAGGAAGACGAATGACCGACAAAAGCGGACAGGATAAGCTTCGTCAACAACTGGAAAAGTGGCGGAAAGGGCCTCTGGCCGGGTTTCAAAAGCGAGGCTGGAAAGAAACCTATACCTCCTACCGGGAACCAATAAAGGATATTTATACTCCCCTTGATTTTCCGGAGGAGAAATACCTGGAAAAAAGTGGGTTCCCAGGGCAGTATCCCTATGTGCGAGGGGTTTACCCCACCATGTACCGGGGGCGGCCCTGGACCATGCGGCAGTATGCCGGATTTGCCAGTGCCGAGGAATCCAACAGGCGTTATCGCTATCTTCTGGAGCAGGGTCAGACCGGCCTTTCCGTTGCTTTTGATCTGCCCACCCAGATCGGGCTGGATTCGGATCATGACCTGGCCGATGGCGAAGTGGGTAAAGTCGGGGTTCCTATTGATTCCCTGGCTGACATGGAAATTCTCTTTGCCGATATTCCCCTGGATCAGGTCAGTACCTCGATGACCATTAACTCGCCTGCTGCTGTTCTGCTGGCCATGTACATCGCCTTAGCAGAAAAACAGGGGGTGGCTTCGGATCAGCTCAAGGGGACTATTCAGAATGATATTTTAAAAGAATATTTTGCCCGGGGCACCTATATATTTCCCCCCGGTCCATCTTTACGCCTGATTACGGATATTTTTGCCTACTGTTCCCGGGAATTGCCCCGGTGGAATACCATCAGTATTTCTGGTTATCATATCCGGGAGGCCGGGGCCAATGCGGTTCAGGAACTGGCTTTTACCCTGGCTGATGGCATCGCTTATGTTAAAGCCGCCTTAAAGGCCGGACTGGAAGTGGATGATTTTGCTCCCCGGCTGTCCTTTTTCTTCAATGCCCAGATGAATCTCCTGGAAGAAGTGGCCAAGTTTCGGGCTGCGCGGCGATTGTGGGCCCGTATTATGGATGAGCAGTTTGGGGCAGAAAACCCCAAGAGTAAAATGCTGCGATTTCATACCCAGACTGCAGGGGCTTCTTTAACCGCTCAACAGGCCCAGAATAATATTGTGCGAGTAACAATTCAGGCCCTGGCTGCCGTCCTGGGGGGGACCCAATCCCTGCACACCAATTCTTATGATGAGGCCTGGGCCCTGCCCAGTGAAGAATCAGTGCGGATTGCTTTAAGGACTCAGCAGATTATTGCTCATGAGAGCGGTGCTACATCTACTGCTGATCCCCTGGGTGGCTCTTATTACCTGGAGGCCCTTACCGATGATATTGAGAATAAGGTGGAGGAGTATCTGGAGAAAATTGAGGAAATGGGTGGAATGGTCGAGGCTATTGAAAAAGGATATGTTCAGAGAGAAATTCAGAAAAGTGCTTATGAGATGCAAAAAAGAATTGAGCAGGAAGAAGATATCGTGGTTGGAGTCAATAAGTATGCCCATGAAGAAGCAGCCCCCGATGATCTCTTAGAAGTTGATCCCAGAATGGAAAAAGAGCAGATCAAAAAATTGCAGGAAATCAAGAAAAATCGGGATGAACAGGAAGTGGAACAGAGCTTAAATAAATTAAAAGAGACTGCGGAAGCGGATGAAAACCTGATGCCTGCTATAGTTGAGGCCGTAAAAGCCTATGCTACCCTCGGAGAAATCTGCGGGGTGCTGCGGTCAATTTATGGTGAATATCAGGCGCCCACATTTTAAAGGGAGGAGGCAGGAATATGGCCGAGAACAGAATAAGAGTTTTAATAGCCAAGCCCGGCCTGGATGGGCATGATCGTGGGGCTAAAGTGGTGGCGCAGGCATTGCGGGATGCGGGCATGGAAGTAATATATACCGGTTTACGGCGAACACCGGAGCAGATTGTTTCTGCTGCAATTCAGGAGGATGTCCAGGTAATTGGCCTGAGCAGCCTTTCCGGGGCCCACAATCATCTATTCCAAAAAGTAGCCGGACTCCTGGAGGAGAAAGGCTATACGGATATCCTGCTTATTGGGGGAGGAATTATCCCCGACAAGGATCGAAAAAAACTGGAAGAAATGGGCTTTGACTGCATATTTTCACCCGGGACCTCAACTTCGAAAATAGTTGAATTTATTCAGGACCGGGTTAATGGTTAAAAAAGTGGCGGAACTGGTTCAGGGTATTGGGGAGGGAAAAGAAGGGGCTCTGGCCCGGGCGTTGACCCTGGTGGAAAACCGCGGGTCTGGCTACAGGGAACTTCTGGATGAAATTTTCCCCCTGATAACTCCATGTCCCATCTGGGGTCTTACCGGGGCTCCGGGGGTGGGCAAAAGTACCATCACCAATTTCTTAGCCGGAGAGCTGGTAGAAAAGGGAGAAAAAATAGCAATCATTGCAGTAGACCCCACCAGTCCCTTCTCGGGAGGAGCCCTTTTAGGGGACCGGGTCCGGATGATGGATCTGGCCGGGAAACCCGGAGTTTTCATCCGCAGCATGGCCTCCCGGGGTGCCCTGGGTGGCTTGAGCCCGGCTATCATGGATGCAATTGCCCTTTTCCAGGCTTTTCAGGTGGACCGCATAATTGTGGAGACCGTTGGAGTCGGACAGTCCGAAACTGATATTGTGGCCCTGGCGGACAGTGTGACTGTAGTAATGATGCCCGGGACCGGGGATGATGTACAGACCATCAAGGCCGGTTTACTGGAAATAGGGGATATTTTTGCAGTGAACAAAGCTGACCTGGAGGGGGCAGAGACCCTTGCGGGTCTTTTACAGAGCATGATTTCCTCCCGGACTGAAGAAGGGCAAAGCCACCAGCCGCCGGTTTTGAAAATGATTGCCAGCCAGGGCAACCAGCTGGAGCAATTGTTGCAGGAGTTTTTTCACCATCAGGAGTACCTGAACAGGGGAGAATTAAAGGAAAAAAAGGAACGAATGAGGGGAGAAATGGCCCTTAAAATGCACCTGCAGGCCCGTTTCCAGGATCTCTTTTTGGGTCCGCTTTTAGGGAGTGAAGAATGGGAACAGGCCCTGAAATCCATTACAGGGCGGGAAAAATCACCAGCCTACTGGGCTGAAAAAATGATACCAGGGAGGGATTAGAATGCATATCGACCACATTGGGGTTGCGGTCAGTGATATTGAGGAGGCCGCCCGGGTTTATAAGCTGCTGGGCCTGGAAATAAAAAATATTGAAGAGGTTCCCTCGCAGAAGGTACGGGTAGCAATGCTGCCCCTGGGAGAAAGCAAGGTCGAATTACTGGAACCATTGGAACCGGACAGTCCTATCCAGAAGTTTATGGATAAAAAGGGCAGTGGCATTCATCACCTGGCAGTTGCAGTGGATGATGTACAAGCTGAGCTGGAAAAACTTAAAAAAGAGGGAGTCAGGTTGATTAATGAAGAACCGGTTCCAGGAGCCGGTGGTGCCCTTATTGCGTTTGTTCACCCCAAAGAAACCGGGGGAGTACTGCTAGAATTGTGCCAGCACGCATAGAGGAGAGTTGATGATGAAAGCCAAAAAAGGAGAGAGCCTGCAGTCATTAAAAGAAAAGGTCCGCCTGGGGGGCGGGCAGGATAAAATTGCTTCCCAGCACAAAAAAGGCAAACTTACTGCCCGGGAGCGTTTAGAAAAATTACTGGACCCTGATTCCTTTATGGAAATCAATATGTTTGCTTCCCATCGCTGTAATGATCTGGGTATGGCCGGTAAAGAAGTCCCCGGAGAGGGTGTTGTAACCGGGTCGGGTTCTATCAATGGGCAGCTGGTTTTTGTTTTTGCCCAGGACTTTACCGCCATGGGAGGAACCCTGGGGGAAGCCCATGCCCAGAAGATTGTTAAAATAATGGACCTGGCCCTGGAAAATGGAGCCCCGATAATTGGCCTCAAAGATTCGGGGGGAGCTCGCATCCAGGAAGGAGTCGATGCCCTGGATGGTTATGGGGATATCTTTTTCCGCAATACCATGGCCTCGGGGGTGGTTCCCCAGATAGCTGCTATCCTGGGGCCCTGTGCGGGTGGAGCAGTATATTCTCCAGCACTGATGGATTTTGTGTTCATGGTGGAGGGGATCAGCCAGATGTTTATTACCGGTCCCCAGGTAATTAAGGCTGTTACCGGGCAGGAAGTTTCCCCGGAGGAGCTGGGGGGAGCAGCCACCCACAGCCAGCTGAGCGGAGTTGCTCATTTTTCTCATGCTGACGAAGAAAGCTGTCTTCTGGCTATCCGGGAGCTTTTGAGCTATTTGCCCCCCAACAATATGGAGGCTCCAGCTGTAATTGAAGAAGAAGAGCCCCCTGAACCGGGCCCGGCAGGTATTCCCGACCTGGTCCCCACCGATCCCCGCCGGCTTTATGATATGAAAGAGGTTATAAACATCCTGGTTGACGGGGGTAAATTTTTGGAAGTACACCCTGATTTTGCTCCCAATATTGTCGTAGGATTTGCCCGCCTGGGGGGACGTTCGGTCGGAATTGTGGCCAATCAACCCCGGGAAAAGGGGGGAGTTCTGGATATTGATTCCTCTGATAAAGCTTCCCGCTTTATCCGGTTTTGTGATGCCTTCAATGTGCCCCTGGTTAACCTGGTTGACGTGCCAGGCTATTTACCCGGAACCGAACAGGAACACGGGGGTATTATTCGCCATGGGTCCAAGCTCCTCTATGCTTATTCTGAGGCAACGGTGCCCAAGGTAACCCTTATTGCCCGGAAGGCTTATGGAGGATCTTTTCTGGCCATGTGCACCCAGGCCCTGGGAGCAGACTTTGTCTTTGCCTGGCCCAATGCAGAAATTGCGGTAATGGGTCCTGAAGGGGCGGCCAATATAATTTACCGCAGGGAAATAAAAAATGCGGACGATCCAGAAGAGGTCCGCAGGGAAAAAATTGAACAGTACCGGGAGCTATTTGCCAACCCGATGGTGGCCGCAGAACGGGGTATGGTTCATGACATCATTGAATATGAACAGACCAGGGCCCGCCTGATTTACTCCCTGGATCTTCTGAACTGCAAAAAGGTGTCGCGGCCTCCCAGAAAACACGGCAACTTCCCGGTTTAAGGAGGAAAAACAATGCCCGATTTAACTGCGGGTTGGGAAATAATTATTCTTGGAACGGGAACTGTTTTTGCGGCTTTGATTATCCTGGGGTTTTTGGTTACAGTTCTACAGCGATTTTTTGGGCCCAGGACTTCTTTCCCCGCAGCACCGGAAAAAACGGACTCTTCTCCCGAAAAAACAGAAGAAATCCCAGTAGCAGCCATTGCCGCTGCAGTTCATGCTTTCAGGGGTGAAGGAGATTTCCGTATTGTCCGGATCAGGCATCGAGGGCAAGAATGGGCTCGCCGGGGCCGCCAGGAATCAGTAAATAATAAACCAGAATGGAAAGGAAGTTAGTTCAGGGCATGAAAAAATACAGGATTAGAGTTAATGGTGAGGAGTACGAGGTTGAAGTTGAAGAGATAAAAGAATCCGGGGACAGGAGTGCACCTCCCCCTACCCGGCCGGAGGCTACCCCTCCTTCTGCTTCAGCTCCCCCCCGGGCAGAGAAAAAGACAACGACCCGGACAGAAACCCCGGGGGAAATCAAGGCACCCATGTCGGGAAAAGTGTTAAAAATAAATGTCAATCCCGGCGATGAGGTTGAACGGGGTCAGGTTGTTATGGTCCTGGAAGCAATGAAAATGGAAAATGAGATTGCTGCTGATGCTAAAGGCCGGATCAAGGAAGTAAAAGTAAGTGAAGGTGTTTCGGTTAATCCGGGTGATACCCTGATAATACTGGAGTAGGGGGAAAATAAATGGAACTGGCATTTGAAAATTTCTGGCAGAGCACCGGTTTTGCCCATCTTACCTGGCAGCAGTTAATTATGCTGGTTGTAGCCGGGGTGCTACTGTACCTGGCAATTAAGAAAAAATATGAACCCCTGCTGTTGATACCCATCAGTTTTGGTGTAATCATGGTAAATTTGCCCCTGGGAGGATTGATGGATCCCCCTCAGGGGGATCAGGTGGGAGGCCTCTTATATTATATTTATCAGGGAACCAGTCTGGGGATCTATCCTCCTTTAATTTTCATTGGTGTTGGAGCCTGGACTGATTTTGGGCCGCTTCTGGCCAATCCCAAAACCATGCTGTTGGGAGCAGCAGCCCAGTTTGGAATTTTTACCACTGTTTTGGGAGCTTTGCTTCTCGGTTTTCAGCCATTTCAGGCCGGAGCTATTGGAACTATTGGAGGTGCCGATGGCCCTACCGCCATTTTTACTGCGGCCAATCTGGCCCCTGAATTACTGGGACCGATAGCAGTAGCGGCTTACTCTTACATGGCCCTGGTTCCGGTTATTCAACCGCCCATTATCCGATTATTAACCAATTCCTCCGAGCGGCGGGTGCGGATGGCCCAGCTGCGGGAGGTTTCCAAAAAGGAGAAAATTATTTTTCCGGTGGGGGTTACCATTTTAACGGGAATGCTTATCCCCGCTTCCATTCCCTTAATCGGTTCTTTAATGTTTGGGAATTTGCTCAAGGAATCGGGAGTTGTAGACCGGCTGTTGCAGACTGCCCGGGATTCTCTGGTCAATATTGTTACTATTTTTCTCGGGCTTACCGTTGGCGCCACCGCAACTGCAGAAAATTTCCTGATCTGGGAAACCATTCAGATTGTTTTGCTGGGACTTTTTGCCTTTGCAGTGGGAACCTTTGCCGGCGTTATCCTGGGCAAAATTATGCACCGGGTGACCGGGGGGCGGGTTAATCCCCTGATTGGTTCCGCAGGAGTATCTGCGGTGCCCATGGCCGCCCGGGTCAGCCAGAAACTTGGTCAGGACGAGGACCCCGATAATCATCTTTTAATGCATGCTATGGGTCCCAATGTAGCTGGGGTTATCGGCTCAGCCATTGCTGCCGGCGTTATTTTATCTCATTTTGGCTAGGAAAGGGGGACGGAAAGAAGTTATTGGTGGTTTTTTCAGGAAGAACCAATTAATTTTAAGAAGAGGTGAACTATATTAATGGAAGAAAATCTGAATGTATACGAAATTGTTCAACAGCAGGTTGCCGTTGCAGCCAGAGAGTTGGATCTTGACCCTGGAGTTCACGACCTATTAAAAGAGCCCATGCGGACTTTTAACTGTTCGGTTTCGGTGCGTATGGATGATGGGTCGGTAAAGGTCTTTTCCGGTTACCGCTGTCAGCATAATGACGCCCTCGGACCGACCAAGGGCGGCCTTCGTTTTCACCCCGATGTGGCTATGGATGAAACCAAGGCCCTGGCAGCCTGGATGACCTTCAAGTGCGCCCTGGTTGGTATCCCCTATGGCGGGGGAAAAGGTGGAGTCAAGGTTAATCCCAAGGAATTATCCCGCCGGGAAATCGAAAGGCTCTCCCGAAACTTTATCCGGGCCCTGGCCCCCATAGTAGGGCCGGACCGTGATATTCCCGCTCCTGATGTTTATACCAATCCCCAGGTTATGGCCTGGATGATGGATGAATTCAGTCAGCTCAAAGGGGTTAATGTTCCCGGACTCGTAACCGGTAAGCCCATTATCTTAGGAGGCTCCGAGGGACGGGAAGAAGCTACTGCCCGGGGCTGCGTGATCGTGGTTCGGGAAGCTGCCAAGGCCATCGGTCTGGACCTCAATGGAGCAACTGTTGTAATTCAGGGCTACGGGAATGCCGGTAGTGCTGCAGGCCGACTGCTGCAGGATCTGGGAGCAAAAATTATTGCCGCCAACGATTCCTCAGGAGGAGTTTATAATCAAGATGGCTTCGATCCCATTGAACTCCGGGCCCACAAGGATCGGGTGGGTTCAGTAAAAGGGTTCCCAGGTTGCAGCGAAATTTCCAATAAAGATCTCCTGGAACTGGAATGTGATATCCTGATCCCCGCGGCAATGGAAAATGTAATTACTACCAGGAATGCGGAAAACATCAAGGCCCGGATAATTGGTGAAGCTGCCAATGGACCAACCACTCCCAAAGCGGACGAGATTCTGGACAAAAATGGGGTCGTGGTTCTCCCCGATATTCTGGCCAATGCTGGTGGAGTAACCGTATCCTATTTCGAATGGGTTCAGAACCTGATGAACTATTACTGGACAGCAGAAGAGGTAACAGAAAAACTGGAAGAAATTATGGTCAAATCTTTCCATAACGTATACAATGCCTACCTGGAAAACGAAGTAAACATGAGGATTACCGCCTACATGGTAGCCATTAAGCGCCTGGAAGAAGCCATGCGGGTGCGCGGCTGGGTGTAGAGTTAAGGAAAGGGCAGCACAAGGAGGCCTGGAATAAATACGGGCCTCCTTTTTTTGCCTGGAGAACTGCAGGACAACGGTCCTGCTTATTTCAGTTGAACTAAAAAATGGGGGACAGGTGACCGGGAGACTAAATTGGCGGGAGAGGGATGGCTTTTTCCCGGAAGGAAGTAAAAAAAAGCAGGGTTATGGGGTTAATTGGAGGAAATTAATAGGATAAGCCTGTCTGCTTTTCTTCTGTTTTCTGATAATATGAACAGCGCCCCCTGAACAGGGGCATTAAGGGGTAAAAAGGGTATGGAATTTAACCGGCTGGTTCCGGGGGTTCTCCTGGAAAGGAAAAATCGATTTGTTGCTACAGTAAAAATTGAAGGGGAAGAACACCTGGCTCATGTTCCCAGTACGGGACGTCTGGGAGAATTAATGCAGAAGGGGGCCCCGGTCTTTTTAAATCCCCGCCCGGAAACCTCCCGCAAAACCAGGTGGGACCTGATCCTGGTAAAAGCTCCAGGAGGATTGGTAGCGGTGGATTCCAGGCTGGCCACTTCCCTTTTTGCCGAGGCCCTCCTGGCGGGAGACCTGGCGGAATTAAAAGGTATGACTCTGGGCAGGAAAGAAGTACGGGTAGGACAGAGTCGTCTGGATTTTCAGCTGCATTCTCCGGAGGGACCGGTCCTGGTGGAGGTAAAATCGGTCAACCTGATGCGGGAAGGAATGGCTTTATTTCCAGATGCTCCCACCAGTAGAGGAACCCGGCATATTGAAGAGTTGATCCGGGTGCAGGAAAATGGGGGGAAAAGCCTCCTGTTCTTTGCTGTTCAGCGGGAAGATGTTAGTTCATTTGCTCCCAACCAGGCTATGGATCCCGATTTTGCTGGAGGAGTTGTTAGGGCCCGGCAGGCCGGGGTATTGGTTCTGGCCTATAAATGTGAAATATCAATTCCCCGGATCAAGCTGGGGGAGAGAATCGAGGTAATTCTGGGAAAAGTGGGTGATATGAATGGCTGATAAAGAAAAAATACTGTTTACTTCGGAATCTGTTACCGAAGGGCATCCGGATAAAATTGCTGATCAGATCAGTGACAGCATCCTGGATGAGATTATCAGGCAGGATCCCAGGGCCAGGGTAGCCTGTGAAACCCTGGTCAACACCGGATTGATTATGGTTGCCGGGGAAATAACTACCTGTTGTTATGTTGATATCTCCAATATTGCCCGGGAAACAGTCCGGGAAATTGGCTATACCAGGGCCAAATATGGTTTTGATTGTGATACCTGTGCTGTTCTGACCTCAATTGATGAACAATCTCCCGATATTGCCCAGGGGGTTGATAGGGCTCAGAACGGGGAAAACGAGGAGACAGGAGCGGGGGATCAGGGATTGATGTTTGGTTTTGCCTGTGATGAAACTCCCGAATTGATGCCCCTGCCCATCATGCTGAGTCACAAGCTGGCTCGTCGCCTGGCCTGGGTCCGGAAAAAAGGGATTTTACCCTATCTCAGGCCCGATGGGAAAACGCAGGTTACGGTGGAATATGGACCCGAGGGCCCCAGGCGTATTGACACCGTGGTAGTTTCTGCCCAGCATCACCCCCAGGTAGAGGGTTCTGAAATAGAGCAGGGGATCAGGGAACACGTGATTGACCCGGTTCTTCCGGAAAATCTGCGGGATGAAAGAATTAACTTTTATGTTAACCCTACGGGCCGTTTTGTTATTGGCGGGCCTCAGGGCGATGCCGGGTTAACCGGGAGAAAAATAATTGTTGATACCTACGGTGGGTACTCCCGTCACGGCGGAGGAGCTTTTTCCGGTAAAGACCCGACCAAGGTTGATCGCTCCGGTTCTTATGCGGCTCGCTACGTAGCTAAAAACATTGTAGCCGCCGGTCTGGCCAGAAAATGCGAGGTTCAGGTTGCCTATGCCATTGGTGTCGCCCGGCCGGTTTCCATACTGGTTGATTCGTTTGGGACCGGGCAGCTCAGTGATATGGAATTAGAAAAGCTCATCCGGGCCAATTTTGACCTTCGTCCCAGTAAGATTATTGAAGATCTTGATTTGTTACGTCCATTGTACCGCCAGGTGGCGGCCTATGGTCACATGGGGCGAGAGGATTTGCAACTGCCCTGGGAAAAGACTGATAAAGCTGAAGAACTCCGGGTACAGGGAGGCCGGCAGATATAAAATGAGCTGCAAAGTGGCCGAAGTGATAATTGATATTCCCCACGGAGAAGTGGATCGGGTTTTTGATTACCTGATTCCCCCTGATTTACTGGGTGCTTTGCAGCCCGGTTGCAGGGTTCAGGTTCCCTTTGGCCGGAACAACAGAAGCGGTTTTGTCTGGCAGTTGAAAGAAGAAAGCACTCTGGATAATATAAAGACCATCACCGGGGCGGAGAGTACCCCGGTATTAAATCAGGTTCAGATGGCCCTGGTGCAGTGGCTGGTAGAGAACTATTTTTGTTTTCATATTACTGCCCTGCAGGCAGTAATCCCTCCGGAAATAGCCCGGGATGAAATCCCTCGGGAAAAACGAGTTTACTGCAATCCCTCCCGGGAAAAAAAAGAGTGGGGTCGGGCCTACCGGCAAAAAGAGGTTTGGGATTATTTACAGGAAATTGATTTTAACCCGTCCCTGGTCCGCCTGAAAGAGGCAACCGGGGTCAGTTCCGATACCATACAGACCATGGTCGAAAGAAATATTATAGAAATTCGTAGGGAAAGGGGCAGACGTGATCCCCTTGCTCCGCGTCCGGAAAAGCCGGAGGTTTTAAATGGGGCCATTGATTATCAAATGAAAAGCCATTTAAGACCCGGCAGGGCAATGGTTTACCGGGGAGTCGCAGGGAAAGAAACCTGGAACCGATTTATTCCCATGATTCAGGCCTGTCTAAACAATCAAAGAAGTGCAATTGTCCTGGCTCCCGAAGCAATGCAGGCCTATTTTCTGGCCCGCTACCTGATCCGGTTTTTTCCTCGAGAAACGCTGCTTTTGCATAGCGATCTTTCTCCTCAGGAACGTTATGATCAGTGGGAAAAAAGCAAAAAAAGGCCTGCTCGATTGATAGTAGGTACCAGATCCGCGATTTTTGCCCCGGTCGAAAATCCGGGTCTGATTATTATTAACAATGAAGAAGACGAAGCCTATCGGCAGAGAGAAAATCCTCGCTATATAACCAGTGAAGTTGCTGCCCGGCGAGCCCAGCTGGAAAAAGCCTTTTTTATTCTATCTTCATCCAGTCCTTCCCTCTCTGCTTTTTATGGGGTCAGGAGGGGGAAATATTCTTTTTTTTGCCATTCTTCTCCCGACAGGCTCTCACCGGAGATTGAAATCGTGGATATGCGGAAAGAATTTTCTCGGGGCAATATCAGCATTTTTAGCCGGGAGGTTTTGGACCTCCTGCAGCAGGTGGCGGTAGAGGGCAGGGGTCGATTGTTTTTTCATGTTAACCGCCGGGGATATGCCCCCTTTGTCCTATGCAGGAATTGTGGTTATGTGGCAAGTTGTTCGAAATGTGGAAAAAATATGACCCTGCACCGGGAGAACAAACAATTAATCTGCCATCACTGTCAGAAAAAGGCCAGACTCCTGGAAATCTGCCCCGCCTGTAAGAGTAAATTTATCCGATCCCTGGGAATAGGGACGGAAAAAGTAGCGGAAGAGATTTCCCGTTTACATCCAGATCTTGATTTAAAAATTGTTGATTCCGATAGGGTGGGGAAGAACAACTCCCTGCAGGAGATTTGCCGGGAACTGGAGCAAGGGAAATATCAGGTGGTAGTGGGGACCAGCTTAATTTTAAAGGACTTTTTCCCTCGTTTTGAGGGAGGGGTAATGGTAATGGCCGATACTGATCTTAATCTTCCTTTTTATGACAGCCAGGAGGATTTCTTTCAGGTAATTAATTCCAGTGCCCGCCGGGTACAGGGAGGAAAGCTATTTATTCAGACCTATAATAAAGATCATCCCACCCTGCTTCAGGCCCAAAAGGGGGATTGGGAAGGATTTATGGGCCGGGAGTTGAAATTCCGAGAAGAATACCGCTATCCTCCGGCCTGGAACTTTCTGGCTTTTTACCTGGAGGGAAATTTGAATACAGAAGTAGAGCAGGCGGGTCGGAAACTGGCCCGGGTTATTTCCAGGCAGGTCTCAGGTCAGAGAATTGATGTGTTAGGTCCGGTTCCCGCCTTTTTTCCCAGGGAAAAAGATAAAAGTCGCTGGCAGCTTCTATGCCGCAGTCGAGAAAGAAGGGTCCTGATCAGGGCAGAAAAAGAAACCCGGGGAATGGTCCGGGAACTCTTACGGGAAGGTATCGCGGTAAACCTTGAATTAAATCCAAAAAGAATGTTATAATTACCTATGAATTGTGAGGTGGATTATCATTGGTAGTCAGGCAAATAAGGACTATTGGAGACCCAGTTTTAAAAAGTAAATGTCAACCGGTGCAGGAAATTGATGAGAGCCTGGAACGTTTGATTGATAATATGGCTGAAACCATGTATGATGCACCTGGAGTTGGCCTGGCAGCACCTCAAATTGGGGTTAATAAGCAGGTGATTGTTTATGATGTGGGAGAGGGTCTGCAGGTAATCCTCAACCCGGAAATAATTAATAGAGGACCAGAAGAAGAGAGTGCAGAAGGCTGTTTGAGTGTTCCAGGTCATGAAAGGATAGTTAAAAGAGCAGGCTGGATCAGGGTGCGGGGTTTAGACCGCAGGGGGGAAAAAATCGAAAAGGAATTCACTGGATTTCCAGCCCGGGTTCTGCAGCATGAAATTGATCACCTGCAGGGCCGGTTGATTGTTGACCGGGGACGACCGGTGCCCCAAAAGGAGATGGAAAATTAATGAGAATTTTTTTTGCCGGGACCCCTGATTTTGCAATTCCTGCCCTGGAGGTTTTAAATGCAGATCAGGACATCGATGTGCGAGGGGTTTTCTGTCAGCCTTCCCGGCCCCGGGGTCGAGGACAAAAGAAAAAACCAGCCCCTGTAGCCCGGGCTGCCCAGGAGTTAGGGCTCATGGTGCATGAAGTGGCTGATATTAATCAGGAGGCACAGCTCGCAATGCTGTCCCGGGTCCAGCCCGCATTTCTGGTTGTAGTAGCCTTTGGGCAGAAAATAGGCCGGGATTTGCTGCAACTCCCGGATAAAGGAGCAGTTAATCTCCACGCCTCACTGCTACCCAGGTACCGTGGTCCCAATCCCATACAGAGAGCAATATTAAATGGGGATTCAGTCACTGGTGTTTCCACCATGTTGATGGATGAAGGCTGGGATACCGGTCCAGTTTTTCTCCAGGAAAAAGTGGAGATCAGAAGCAATGAAACTCTGGGCAGCCTCCATGATCGTCTGGCTATTAGGGGCGCGCACCTTCTGCCCGAGACCCTGAAAAAATTTTTCCGGGGTGAGATTGAACCTCAAAAACAGCCAGAGGGAGGGGTTCACGCCCCCAAGCTTTCTCCAGAAGAAATGTACCTTAACTGGAATTATTCAGCCGGTTTTCTGGAAAGGCAGGTTCGAGCCCTGAATCCTTTTCCCGGAGCCCGGACAGTTTTTGGAGAAGAGGAATGGAAAATCTGGAAGGCCCGGGTTGAAAAGGATATCCCCGGACTTAAAACAGGTTCCATTAAAACAACTTCCCGGGAAATCCTTGTTCAGACCAGCCAGGGTAGCCTTAATCTCCTCCAGCTGCAGAGGCCGGGAAAAAAGACCCTGGCTGGTGATGAGTTTTTGCGGGGTTTTTCCCTGCCTCCCGGTAGCAGAATGGAAGTAAGGGGCGAAAAAAATGGCTGATAGACGTTTATCCCCCTCTTTTTTAGGGCTGACTCTAAGTCTGATTGTTTTTTTAATCCTGACCCTGATTATTATGTGGTACTTTAATTTATTTGGAACCGCAATTATTATAAATGTTTTTTTTATGGTAATAAGTGTGGTCCTGAGTGCTTTCTTGCTGGTTCTGATCCTTGGCTTTCTCGGGATATGGTTTCTTTTTCAGCAGTGGAAAATTCCTCGATTTCTCCATTTTCCCCTTAAAATAACTGTTAATAATTTTCTGGGATTTGTTGTCCGGATGGGGCAGGCCCTTGGGTTTTCCCAGGAATCCCTGGAGAAGAGCTATATTTACCTGATCAACAAAATGGTAAAAAACCTGGGATCCAGCTATGCCCCGGAGGATATTCTTGTCCTGGCTCCTCACTGTATGCAGGAAGCCAGTTGTCCCCACCGCATAACCCATGATCTGGCTAATTGCAGTCAGTGTGGGAAATGCCAGGTGTGCCGGTTAATTCAAATGCAGAAGGAAAACGGTTTTCACCTGGCGGTTGTTACTGGAGGGACTGATGCCCGTCAGGTTGTTAAAAAAATTAACCCCTGGGCCATTGTCGCTGTGGCATGTGAAAGGGATTTAATGAGTGGTATTCGTGATGTTTTCCCCCGGCCAGTTCTGGGTGTTATTAATATCAGGCCTCAGGGGCCCTGTTTCAACACTGAAGTCGACTGGTGGGAACTGGAAAACGCAATAAAAACTCTGTGCAAGGAGGTAGGGTGATGTTCTTCCCCATTTTTGATATTACCATAATTGTAGTGATTCCCGCGATGCTATTTGCTTTTTATGCCCAGTACAGGGTAAAATCCACCTTTAAAAAATATATGCAGGTCCGATCCCGGACTCCCTATACCGGGGAAAGGATTGCTCGTGAAGTTCTGGGGACAGAGGGCAGGAATATAACAATTGAACAGGGGCAGGGGCAGTTAACCGATCACTATGATCCTCGCAGCAAGACCATCCGCCTTTCTCCGGATGTTTATCGGGGGAACTCGGTGGCAGCTATCGGAGTTGCGGCTCACGAAGCCGCCCATGCCCTGCAGGATATGCATGGCTATGCTCCCCTGACCATCCGCAGCATGATCTTCCCGGTAGCTAATATCGGATCCCGACTGGGAATTCCCCTGGCCTTTATTGGTTTTTTATTTGCCAGTGAAAGCCTCATTATTGCCGGTATTATCTTTTTTGCCGGGGCGGTGCTTTTTCAGCTGGCAACTCTTCCGGTGGAGTTTAATGCCTCCAGTCGAGCCCGGGAGGTGCTACAGCACAAAAACATTCTGGCCAGTGATGAAATGGGGCAGGTCAAAAAAGTCCTGGATGCGGCGGCCCTGACCTATGTGGCGGCAACGGCAGTTGCTATTGCTCACCTGCTGCGCCTGTTTTTATTGCTTGCCGGTTCCAGGAGGTAAAAAATGGGTTACCTTATTTTACTGCTCCTTTTTTTCTTTTTTCTTTTTACTCCCCTGCTCCTCCCTTTCCTGGTTGTGCTGGGTCTTTTTCTCCTGATTTTTATCCCTTTTAAATTTGCCTTTAATTCCATTGCAGTTTTGCTGAATGCTCCCGGGCAGATTTATCAAATAGCAACCAATAAAATTCTCCGGAAAAATCATGCCCTGGAACACGCAACCATTAATGTCCTGGAGGAAAAATTCGGTAAAGGTTTTTTCTATTCTGGAATGGCCCAGGAGGAAGGCTATTTTATCCGGGGCCGGGCCAATCCCTGGGATGTAGAAGAAGCCGCCCGGGAGGGACTTATTCGCTTACAGCGGGGTGAAAAAGAACTGGCTGTTCATAGCCGCTGCGGGACTACTATCCTGGTTTTTAACATTATTTCCTCAATAGTTTTTCTTACAATTCTTTTTGGGTTTGGGGCCTTTACCCTGATCCATGTAATTCTGGCCATACTGCTGGCCAACCTGGTGGGACCCTACCTGGGGATTTTCTTTCAAAAGTGGCTTACTACTTCCAGCAGGGTAGAGGACATGATTATTCGGGGGGTAGAAAACCGTTCTCCCCAGGGGATAATGGACCCCAGCTGGTTTTTTATCCGAACTGCTGTCCTCAGAACCCTTAACTAGTTTTTAAAGGAGGTTGCCCCTGCTTGTCGAACTAAAAATATGATAATCTGGAAGGTGTAATATGGAGACCAGGCAGGATTTAAGGGGGATGAAAAAAGAAGAAATTGTGAACCTGATGGAGGAAATAAAGGAGCCTTCCTTCCGCGGGGAACAGGTCTTTCAGTGGATTCAGGGTCGGGGAGTCAGCAAATGGGAGCAGATGCATAATCTGCCTCAGGGATTAAAGGAAAAACTGGCCACCAGGACTTTTATTCCACCCTTAAAACCGGACCGAGAATGGGAAGGACAGGATGGAACCAGAAAATTTTTATTTGAGCTTTTTGATGGGGAAAAAATAGAAAGTGTCCTTTTAAAACATCCTGACCACTATACGCTCTGTATTTCTACCCAGGTCGGATGTCGATTTAATTGCCTGTTCTGTGCCACAGGGAAAATGGGTTTAAAACGTAATCTAATGGCTGGGGAGATAACCGGCCAGGTTCTGGAAGTTGTTTTCAGGGAAAAAATTAAACCCCGCAACGTTGTTTTTATGGGTATGGGTGAACCCCTGGATAATCTGGAAGCCGTCCTGAAAACAATTTACCTGCTGGGAGATCAGCAGGGGCAGAATATCGGCCAGCGCCGGATCACCATCTCCACCTGTGGACTTATTCCTGAAATTAACCGGCTTGCTGCCCTCGAGCTGCAGTGTGTTCTGGCAATTTCCCTGAATGCTCCCGCTGATGATTTGCGGAGCAAGCTAATGCCGATAAATCGCACTTATCCCCTGGAGGAATTGCTCCGGGCCTGCCAGAATTATTTTACTACCAGCGGACGCCGGATTTCTTTTGAATATGCCTTGATTAAAGGAATAAACGATACCCCGGATCATGCCCATCATCTTGCTGCCCTCCTGGGGAAATTTCCCGCCCATATTAATCTCCTGCCTGCCAACCCCATTCAGCATGCCGGTTTTGAAGGGGCCGGAGAGGAAACTTTAAAAAGATTTTTAAGTATTCTGGAGGCCAGTGGCCTTCCAGTAACAGTCAGAAGATCCCGGGGTCAGGATATTCAGGCGGCCTGTGGTCAACTCAATCCGCTGGAAGGGGAGGATTAAAGGATGTTTCAGTTGCGCACCGGCTATTTAACCGATATGGGTTTGATGAGACCCAGGAACGAAGATGCCCACCTGGTGCAGATATCCCAGGAAATTAAGAAAATTGCAGTTGCAGATGGGATGGGGGGACATCAGGGAGGGCATATAGCCAGCAGTTTAGCCCTGGAAGTTATCGATGGCTATTCTTTTCATAAGGAAACCCTGCGGGAGGATATGGAGAAAGCCATATTGGAGGCCAATAAAAGAATTAAAAACAGGGCTCTTACTGACCCGGGACTGGAGGGCATGGGAACAACTCTGACCCTGCTGGGAATCAATAATCGGAATGGCCTGGTGGCCCATGTTGGTGATAGTCGCCTTTATCTTTTTCGGGAAGAAAAGCTGGAAAGAGTGACCCGGGATCATTCTCTGGTTGAGGAAATGGTCAGACAGGGGAAATTAACTCCCGAAGAGGCTGCATTTCACCCCCAGCGCAATGTTTTGCTCCAGGCCCTGGGACTGGAAGAAAAACCGGATATTGAGTTTTATGAACTCCAGTTTAAAGAAGGAGATCTCCTGCTCCTCTGCACAGATGGTTTAACGGGCCTGGTTGGTGAAGAGGAGATTTCCCGGTTGCTGGTTGAGCGCAAGGAGTTGCAGCAGCTGGCCCGGGAAATGGTAGAAAAAGCCAACGCCCGGGGTGGGCATGATAATATAACCGTTGTTCTCTGTTCTTTTGAAGAAGAACAGCCTTAAAAGAGGTGGGAGTTAATGGAGGGCCGAATTTTAAATGATAGGTATAAACTTGAGCAAAAAATAGGTGAGGGCGGAATGGCTATCGTTTTTCGAGCTGAAGATCAACTGCTCGGGAGAAAGGTAGCGGTTAAAGTTTTGCGTCCTCAATTTGCCAGTGATATTGATTTTATCCGTCGTTTTCAGCGAGAGGCCAGGGCTTCGGCCAGCCTCAACCATCCCCATATTGTTAATGTTTATGATATTGGCCAGGATGGTGATTATCATTACCTGGTCATGGAAAATGTTTTTGGTATAAACCTGAAACAGAAATTAAAAAATCAGGGCCGTATTCCTGTTGATGAAGCGCTGGATATTGCCTCCCAGATAGTAGGGGCCCTGGCCTGTGCCCACCTCAATGATATAGTGCACTGTGATATTAAACCCCATAATATTCTCCTTACTGAAGATAAAGGCTGTAAGGTAACTGACTTTGGAATTGCCCGTGCAGTATCTGCAGCAACCCTAACCCATACTGACAGCGTGGTAGGTTCTGCCCCCTATATTTCTCCCGAGCAGGCCCGGGGAGAGCGTCTTACCTCGGCTTCTGATATTTACTCTCTGGGGGTTGTTTTATATGAAATGATAACTGGCCGGCTTCCTTTCGAAGCAGAAGCCCCAATTACCCTGGCTTTAAAACATATTCGAGAGGAGCCTCTCCCGCCCTCAGAGTTGCTACCCGATATCCCTACCTTTATCGAGAAAATTATTATGAGGGCCCTGGAAAAAGATCCTGGGGAGCGGTTCCCGGATGCTGAAAATATGCTTCAGGTTCTTCAAAACGCCCAAAAGACTCTGCAGAGTGAAAAAGAAGATGAAAGCTATTTGGTGGAGGAAGCAAAAACTCAGGAACTCAAACGGATCAAAGATTATACTGACTATAGCCGGGATTATAAACCCCGGATCAAAATTAGAGAAAAAGAAAAGAAAGAAAAGAAAGAAAAAAAAGGAAGGGAAACCAGCAAAAGGAGAAAAACTGGCGAGGAAAAACCCCCCTCCCGGACCAGAAAAAAACCTAAGGCCAGGCCTTCAATCCCCGCACTGAGTTCCAAACTATATAACTATCGCTATTTTGTTTATTCAGCCATTCTTTTGCTTTTGTTTCTGGGAACCGCTCTGGGACTTTACTCCTGGTACATGTCAGTTCCCGTTGTCGAGGTTCCAGACCTGGTGGGGCTAAGCGAAAGTGAAGTGGAGGAACGCCTGCAGGATTATCAGCTTGATTTTGTGATCAGTGGTGATCAGCCCCACGGCGAAATTCCCCTGGGGTATGTTGTTTCCCATTTCCCCCGTGCTGGAACCAGTATTCGCGCTACCAGGGATGTGCGCCTGGTTTTAAGCAGTGGACCAATGTGGACTGAAGTTCCAGATTTATTTGGTAGTTCTCTGCGGGAAGCAGAGATTATCATTGGAGCAGCTGGTCTGGAGATTGGAGAATTAGAATATGAGTTCAGTGAGGAATATGAGGCCAACATCATTATCGGGCAGAAACCCGAAGCGGGGAAAGATATTGTTGCCGATGAAAAAATTGACCTGCGAATAAGTCAGGGTAGCGAGGCCTTTACCGTTCGAATGCCCAGTCTTACCGGACTGACCCAGGCCCAGGCTGAAGATCGTCTGGCTGAACTGGGTTTATCCCTGGGCGAAATTGAGACCGAGGAATCCCGGCGTTTCAGGGAAGGGCACATTATTGAACACAGCCCTGAGAGGGGATCACCCATGATTGAAGGAAGCCGGGTTGATGTGGTTATGAGTTCAGGCCTGATAAATGAAGAAGATGCCCCGGTTTATTCCCCCGCCATCAGGATCCCCGTTCCGGGAGGAGATCCTGAGCAGGAAATCAGGATTGAAATTGAAGATAATAACGGTCATTATATTCTTTATGAAGAAACTCACAGCCCCGGAGAACGGGTTTTTCAAAGGGTGCATACGGTGGGGCCCACAACGGTTAAGGTCTTTATTAATGGAAATCTGGAGAAAGAAGAAAAAATTGGTCATTAGGGGGTTCTATGGAAAACGCTATTGTTTTGAGGGCCAGTGGTGGAGAGTTTCATATATGGACCGAAGAGAAAGGGGAAAGAACCCTGGCAGTGGCCCGCGGACGGCTAAAAAAAGAAGGGGTTAAAATCCACCCGGGAGATCGGGTTCAGTATGTTGTTGAAGATGACCGCCCGGTAATAGAAAAGGTCCTGACCAGGAAAAACCTTCTTTTCCGGCCCCGGGTAGCCAATGTGGATCAACTGATTATTGTGGTCAGCCTGGAACATCCTCCCCCGGATTATCTGTACCTGGATAAAATTCTGGCCCTGGCAGAATGGTTCCAACTGCCAGTAACAATATGTGTCAATAAAATTGATCTCGATGGCCTGGAAATGGAAAGGATAAAAAAGGTTTATGAGCCCCTGGGTTATCGGATCATATATACTTCTGCTCTTCACGGCGAGGGGGTAGAAGAATTAAAGCGAACTGTGGCAGGGCAGACAGCAGTTCTCATTGGTTTAACCGGGGTGGGGAAATCCACCATGTTAAATCAAATTAACCCCCAATGGGAACTGGCAACAGGGGAGGTAAGCCGCAAACTGGGTCGGGGTAGACACACCACTAAACAGGTTCAGCTTTTTCCCTGGGAAGATGGTTTAATTACAGATACACCTGGTTTTTCCCAGTTAAAAATTAACCTCATTCCCCGCAATTCCCTGCCCTTTACCTTTGTGGAGTTTATCCCTCTCCAGGAAAAATGCCGTTTCTCTTCCTGTTATCACAACAAAGAACCCGGGTGTGGAGTAAAAAAAGGAGTGGAGGAGAGCATTGTGGCCTCCAGTCGATATAATAACTATATAAGGTTACTAAAGGAGCTGGATTAATATGGGTGGGATAAAGATTGCTCCCTCGATACTGGCTGCCGATCCCCTTTTTCTGGGTGAAGCCCTGGATAATGTGCAGGGGGCTGATATGCTGCATCTGGATATTATGGATGGTCATTTTGTCCCCAATATTTCCATGGGCCCGGCAGTGGTAGAGGCCTGTCGGAGGGGTTCTAATTTGCCCTGTGAGGCTCATTTAATGATTGAGAAACCGGAACGACTTTTATCCTCTTTTATTGAGGCTGGTAGCAATATCATCACTCTCCATCAGGAAAGTACTCCCCACATTTACCGGGGTATTCAAAAAATAAAGGAAAATGGAGTGGGTGTAGGGATTTCCCTTAACCCCGGCACTCCTCTTTCTGTCCTGCAGTCCATCTGGGAGGAAATTGACCTTTTGCTTTTGATGACCGTTAATCCAGGTTTTGGTGGACAGTCCTTTATACCAGCAATGGTAGAAAAAATAAGGGAAGCCCGGCACCTGATCGATAGCGGCAATAAAGAGATTGAACTGGCAGTGGATGGGGGAGTAAATGAGGGCAATGTTGGAGAAATTGTAAGGGCCGGAGCCAGCCTTTTGGTTGCCGGGTCAGCAGTTTTTGGCCGGAATAACGGAGAGGGCTGGCAGTCTTTTAAAGAAAAGGTTCTCCAATTAGAGGAATAAGGGGTTGGATTGACGAAAATTTAAATTAGAATAAAAAAGCCCTTACTGGGGGAGCTTCTTGCTGAGAGGACGGTCTCTGCCGTCGACCCCAGAACCTGAACCAGGTAATACTGGCGGAGGGAAGTGAGGAATTAATCCCAAAATCTCCGTTGCTATCTGCTCAGGGTCAGGCTTATCCCCGGGGGGCTGCGGAGGAGGATCATTTGTGGCAAAAAAAATTGAATTGCGGTTAATGACGGAAATTGGACTGGCAGTTGCGCTGGTTGTTATTCTGGATCTGTTTAAGCTGTGGCGGGCTCCACAGGGCGGATCGGTAACCCTCGCCGTTGTTCCTTTGATAGTGGTTGCTTTCAGGCACGGCCTGCCGGCAGGGATGATGGCCGGTGGAGTAGCCGGGGTTATCAAGCTCTTTCTGGGCCCCTATATTATTCATCCCGCCCAGGCTATTCTGGACTATCCCCTGGCTTTTATGTTCATCGGACTGGCGGGTCTTTTTTATGAGGGCTTTCAGCGGACAGACGTTAAAAGGAATTTGTTTCTGGCAGCAGGTGTAGGGGTTGGCTTTCTGGCACGTTTTGCGTGTCATTTTGTGACCGGCTTGATTTTTTTCGGACATTATGCTCCGGAGGGAACGCCGGTGGTAATTTACAGCTTAACCTACAACCTTTCCTTTATTATCCCGGAAGGGTTGCTGACTTTTGTGGCAGTCCTGGCTCTCAGCTATAAACGAGGGATTTTTACAGGGAGGTAATCTTTTGGGGATTAAGAGGGAGTTTGCCATAATAAAAATGCTGCAGGAAATACTGCCTCCGCCTTCGGATAGGGTAGCCCTTGGTATCGGGGATGATGCAGCAGTTCTGGAGACTCCCTCGGGGAATGAGGTCTTTTCCACTGATGTCCTGGTTGAAGATGTGCATTTTAAGAAATCAGCCCATCCACCCTTCCTCCTGGGAATTAAAGCGGTTTCCGCAGGTGTAAGTGATATCAGGGCCATGGGAGGTATCCCCTCCTATGGTCTTTTAACCCTGGCTTTGCCAGGTCAGGTGGAGGATAATTATTTAGAAAAGCTGGGGCAGGGGATTGCCTGGGGTTGCCGTCACTATGGATTACAGGTGATTGGGGGCGATACCACGGGTTCTCCCGGCCCCATTTTCATTAATTTAATGGTCTGGGGTTATGGCCAGGATATTATTACCCGGTCAGAAACGGTGGTGGGCGACTTAATCTGGGTTACCGGGACCCTGGGTGATGCCCGGGCTGGTCTGGATTGGATCCAGGGGGCAGAAACCCAGGAAATCAGCTCAGTGGAAAGGTTATTCCGGGAAGAAAAACCGGATCATTTTCTGGCTCCAGAACCGGCCCGCCTGGCCTTAAAGCACTTTTCTCCGGTAATTGACCCTGAACTGGGTTCCCTGCTGGCAGGAGCAGTTAATGCGATGGTGGATATCAGCGATGGGCTTTCAGATGACCTGGGCCATATCTGTCAGCAGAGCCGGGCGGGAGCTCTAATTTATCGGGATAGGATTCCCATTTCCCCGGAATTGAAGCGGTGGGCCAAACATAGCGGAGAAGACCCCCAGGAGATTGCTTTGAAGGGGGGAGAAGATTATGAACTTCTTTTTTGTGCTGCTCCGGCAAAAGAACAGGAAATCAGGAAAATACTTGATGGCCGTGGTGTTCGGGGGACAATAATTGGGGAAATAAAGCCCCGGGATTATGGTCGGAAAATTGCCCGGGGGACTGAAATTGAGGAATTAAAACCAGGAGGGTGGGATCATTTTGCCCGATAGGACCTGCTATATTATGGCCGGGGGACAACTTTTGGGTGACCCCAATCTTTATAGGGACTTTTTAATTAACCGCAAACCCCTATTTGCAGCGGATCGAGGGGGAGAATACCTGTGGCGGTGGGGTCTGTCTCCAGAAATGATAGCAGGAGATTTTGATTCTATTGACTTCCCCACCCTGAAGGAAATTCAGAAAGCCGGGGTTCCCTGGCAGAAACATCCCCAGGAAAAAGATGAAACTGACCTGGAAATATTGGCAGAAATAGTTCTGAAAAAGGGTTTTCAGCGAATAAACATTTTGGGAGCATGGGGCGGGAGGCCTGATCAGACTCTGGGCAGTATTGCTGTCCTCCACAAAATCAAAAAAAAAGGGGCCCATGGCCTTATTTTAAACCCCTGGAATAGCGTGGAAATTATTGAAAAAAGAATTGGCCTTGACCGGGAGACGGGAGCGGATTTTTCCCTGCTGCCCTGGGCTGGCCCGGTCAGGGGCCTGAGCATCAGCGGTTGTAAATATAATGTGCAGGACTTGAATTTAAATCCAGATGAAACCCGGGGTTTAAGTAACCGAGTAGAATCCCCGGCGGGGCATATTAACTTAAAAGAAGGTCTTTTGATCCTGATCAGGCATTTTAAGGACCCTTTTGGCCTCCAGGCTTTTCAGGGGAAGGATCAGATGGATAAGGAATCAGAGCCTTTTTATTGATCCTGATTTTTAAAAGGATATCAACCATTAAGGCAGGAATATAGATGGTTAAAATTGAATAAAAGTGGGAGAAAAAAGAAAAGGAGGCCCTGCTATTGAATTGGAATAGGAAACACATTCTGGAAATTGAGGAAATGACAGTTGAGGAAATAATGACTTCTTTTGAGAAAAGCCACGAATATCTGCAGACCATGGACCAAAAACCCGGTGATGTTTTGCCCGACCTCAAAGGTTACACTGCGGTCAACCTGTTTTTTGAACCCAGCACCCGGACCAGGATGTCTTTTGAACTGGCCCAAAAGCGTCTGGGAATGGAGGTTTTAAACTTCTCTTCGGGGGCCAGCAGCCTGGCCAAGGGAGAAACCTTTATTGATACTATTCAAACAATTGACGCCATGAACATTGATGCCATTGTCATGCGGCATGTTCAACCCGGAACTCCGGAGCTGGCTACCAGATATACCAGTGTTCCCGTTCTTAACGGAGGAGATGGTTCCCGGGCTCATCCCACCCAGGCTCTCCTGGACCTTTTTACCATCTGGAATCGGGGTATTGATTTTAAGGGGTTGAAGGTTGCGATAATTGGGGATATCCTGCACAGCCGGGTGGCCCGTTCGGAAGCCCTGGGTCTTCAGAAACTGGGAGCAGAAGTGGTCCTGGTTGGACCGCCGGCTCTCATCCCTGGTGACTTAATTAAAAGAGGTTTTCAAACAGAAAATGATATTGATCAGATTCTGGAAGATGTGGATATCCTGTACCTATTGAGGATTCAGAAGGAGCGTATGGCTGAAGCCTTTATTCCCAATGAGGAAGAATATTTTCGCCTGTACGGGATCAATGAAGAGCGCCTGGAAAAAACGAGGGGAAATTGCTTTATAATGCACCCCGGACCTGTAAATAGGGGAGTTGAAATTGAAGATGGCCTGGTGAACCATCCCCGTTCAGCCATTCTGGAGCAGGTTCGCAATGGGGTAGCGATGCGTATGGCTTTACTTTATCTTTGCCTGAAGGGTTAGAAGAAAGGTGGGATCTTTTCTTGCGGGAAATAAAGAGCCAGGAAATTACCGACAGGGTTGCTCAAAAACTGATAGAAATTAACCTGAAACTGGCGACCCCCCTTTGTAATAGTTTAGAAGAAAGCCTGAACATGGAAGAATCCTCCCTGGGGCGGGAATTGATCAATCAACTCCTGGAAAATGCCAGGATTGCCAGAGAACAAAGTATTCCCATATGCCAGGACACGGGGATGGTAGTTGCTTTTGTCCGGATAGGAGAAGGAGTCCGGATTATTGGAAATGGCCTGGAGGAGGCCATTAATCAGGGAGTGGCCCGGGGCTATCGGGAGGGTAATCTTCGCCAATCAATGGTTCTGGATCCCATTTTTGAGCGAAAAAACAGCGGGGATAACACCCCGGCAATACTTCATACTGAAGTGGTTCCCGGGGAGGAACTGACCGTGGAAATTGCTGCCAAGGGTGGAGGTAGCGAAAATATGAGTCAGCTAAAAATGATGAAACCCGCTGATGGGCCCGAGGGCATTATGGACTTTGTCTGCGAAGTTGTTGAAGAAGCAGGGCCCAACCCCTGTCCTCCGCTGATTATTGGAGTGGGGGTAGGAGGCTCGATGGAAAAGGCTGCTGTCCTGGCCAAAAAAGCTTTATTCCTTCCTCTGGATTATGAGCATCCCCATTCTCGCCTGGAAGCTTTTTCTCAGGATATACTGGCCCAGGTTAATAAAACTGGTGTGGGACCCCTTGGTCTTGGAGGAAGAACTACAGCTTTAAAGGTTAATCTGTTAACCCATCCCTGCCATATTGCTTCTTTACCGGTTGCAGTTAATCTAAACTGTCATGCTGCCCGCCATGGTCATATTGAATTTTAGGGGGGAATTTTGTGATCCAGTTAAAAGCACCTCTTACATCGGAAGAATTGATTGATTTAAGGGCTGGAGACCGGGTATCCCTATCCGGGACTATTTTTACCGCCCGGGATGCGGCCCATCGCAGGTTAACTGAAGCCATTAATGACGGCCAGGAACTGCCTTTTTCCCTGGAAGGCAGTGTGATTTTTTATGTTGGGCCCACCCCGGCCCCACCGGGTCGAGTGGTTGGTTCTGCCGGACCAACTACCAGCGGAAGAATGGACCCCTATACCCCTCTTCTTCTGGAAAATGGGGTTAAAGGATTAATTGGTAAAGGGAAGCGTTCAGAAATGGTAAAAAATGCTCTAAAGAAGTACCGTTCCGTCTATTTTACGGCAACCGGGGGCGCAGGCGCTCTCCTCTCCCAGTGTATTAAAGGGGCAGAAACAATTGCTTATGAAGATCTGGGGCCGGAGGCAGTGCACCGGTTGGAAGTTGTGAATTTTCCCCTCATTGTTGCTAATGACACGGCTGGCAATGATATTTTTCAGGAGGGGAAGGCTAAATATCAGATTCGGTAAAGGAGGTTAAATAATGGACAAACTGAAGAAAGATGCCCTTGAACTGCACCGCAGGCATAAAGGGAAAATTGAAGTCCGGGGTAAGGTTGGAGTGAAAACCCCCCGGGATTTAAGCCTGGCTTATTCACCTGGAGTGGCGGAACCCTGCAGGGAAATAGCTGAGAATCCTGAACTGGTAAATGATTATACTGCCCGGGGCAATCTGGTTGCCGTTGTTTCTACCGGGACTGCGGTTTTAGGGCTGGGTGATATTGGGCCCAAGGCAGCAATGCCTGTAATGGAGGGCAAGTGTGTTCTTTTTAAAGATTTTGCAGGTATTGATGCTTTTCCACTGTGCGTGGGAACAAAAGATGTTGATGAAGTTGTAAATTTCGTTAAATTGCTGGAACCCACCTTTTCTGGAATTAACCTGGAGGATATTGCTGCTCCAGCCTGTTTTGCCATTGAAAAACGATTGAAAGAAGAAACCGGTATGGCAATTTTTCACGACGATCAGCATGGCACAGCAATTGTTACCCTGGCGGGCCTCCTCAATGCCCTGAAGCTTACCGGAAAAAAACTGGATGAGGTAAAAATTGTGGTAAATGGAGCCGGGGCTTCGGCGGTGGCCACCCTGAAACTCTTAATAAATGCCGGGGTAAAGGATTCGATTATCTGTGACAGCCGGGGTACAATTTATCGGGGTCGGACGGAGAGGATGAATTCGGAAAAAGAAAAACTTGCCGAACTAACCAATCCTCAAAACCTGGAGGGTGATCTGGCCCAGGCCATGCAGGGAGCAGATATCTTCATTGGGCTCTCCATCGGCGGAGTAGTAAGCGAAGAAATGGTAAAATCAATGAATCCCCAGCCCATTATTTTTGCCCTGGCCAATCCTATTCCCGAAATTATGCCGGAACAGGCTCAGAATGTCGGCGCCCGAATCGTAGCTACTGGCCGAAGTGATTATCCTAATCAGATTAATAATGTCCTGGCTTTTCCCGGAGTTTTACGGGGTGCCCTGGATGTGCAGGCCAGCGATATTAATGAAGAAATGAACGTTGCTGCAGCTGAAGCAATTGCTGGACTGGTGGCAGAGGAGTTAAAAGAAGACAGGATTGTTCCCGATCCTTTTGACGAAAGAGTTGCTCCTGCAGTTGCCAGGGCCGTGGCTCAGGCAGCCCAGGAAACCGGAGTTGCTCGTCTGCAGGTTGACCCGGAAGAAATTGAGGCCGCAACCAGAAGCAGGGTAAAAAATCAATAAAACCCGGTTATCCGGGTTTTTCCTTTAACAGGAGGTGAACTAAATGGGTCTGGAATGTGACGTTTGTTCCCAGCAGATAGAAAAGTTGGAACTGGGACTTTTTTCCTGGAAAGAGGAGGAGGGCAAGGCCAGCAACTTTCATATTCACCACAAGCATACCTGTGATCTGGAAGAAAACAACAACTGGGTGCCCCTTTATCTTCTGACCAATCCCAAAATTCTCTGTAACTGGTTTGTGCTCTTTATCCGGAAATGGCGGGATGGAATGGACATTAAAGAGAGCCGGAAGCTGGAAAAGTCTTTCATCCGCCTTTTCCCCTTTATTATCCGGGAACTGGAGGATAAAGAAAAGCGAGACTGGATCGGATATACTAACCGGGTATTACCAATGAAATTTCCCGGGGAGGATTAAGATAATGAGGGAAACAATTTTTTCGGTAATAGGACCGGTGATGATTGGACCATCCAGTTCCCATACTGCGGGGGTTGCCCGTCTGGGGAAAATTTCCCGCCATATTCTGGACCGGGAACCAGAATATGCAGAGATATATTTTTTCCATTCCCTGGCTGAAACCCTGCGGGGGCATGGCTCCGATAGGGCCGTTATTGGCGGAATTCTGGGGTTTGACTCCGCCGATGAAAAATTGCCTGAATCCCTGGAACTGGCTGGAGAAAGAGGTCTCGAATTTACCCTGAAAAAAGGTGAGGAAAGAGGAGCCCATCCCAATTCTCTCTTAATCAAGCTGGAAAGTTCCGGGGAAACAGTGGAAGTTTTTGGGTCTTCACGAGGTGGAGGGAATATTCTGGTGGAAAAAATAAATGGTTTTGATGTGTCCCTGGAAGGCCGGTACAATGCCCTGTGGATATTACATCTGGATCGACCGGGACTCGTTGCTGAAATAGCTTCTCTTCTGGCTGCGGGAGGTATTAATATTGCTTTTATGCGGTTGCAGCGCAGTCAACCTCGGGGGATGGCCTCTTTAGTTGTGGAATGTGATCAACATCCCGGCGAGCGAATACAGGAGGACATTTCCCGTATAAAATTTGTGGAAAGCTGCCGGATAATTCCCCCGGTGAGGTGATCAGATGAAAAGAGACTGGACTTTTCAAAGCTGGCTGGAAACTGCCCGGGAAAAAAGTGTTTCCCCGGGAGAGGTTGTTTTGCAGAAAGAAATAGAAGAAACAGGTACGACCCGGGAAAACATCCTTGAGGAGCTGTCATTGAGGCTGGAAGTAATGAAAAAAAGTCTTAAGAGAGGACTCTCCAGAGAGGACATTTCACCCGGGGGGATGCTCAAAGATGAAGGACAGCGTTTACAGGAATATTTTTCCCGGGAAACTTCCCTTACCGGAGCAGGAGCAATTAAGGCTGCAATATATGCCATTGCTATTGGCCGGGAAAATGCCGGGATGGGGAGAATTGTTGCCCTGCCCACTGGAGGTGCTGCCGGAATAGTCCCTGGAGTTTTGCTGTCCCTAGCGGAAAAAAAGGAGTTAGGGGAGGAAGAGCTCCAGAGAGGTCTTTTAATTGCTGCTGGAGCGGGAATGGTTGTGGGCGAGAAAATGGAAATGTCCGGAGCAGCGGGTGGATGTCAGGCTGAATGTGGGGTAGCTGCTGGGATGGCTGCCGCAGGAGGCATGGCCCTCTTGGGTGGGGAAGGAGAACAGGCTTTTGAGGCTTTTGCCCTGGCCTGCAAAAATCTATTGGGGCTTACCTGTGATCCAGTGGGGGGGCTGGTGGAAGTGCCTTGTGTAAAAAGGAATGGATTTGCTGCTGTGCAGGCCCTCCTGGCAGTGGACCTGGTTCGAGGTGGGCTCCATAGTGTTATTCCCCCGGATGAAATTGTTGATGCCATGGCAGAAACTGCGGGGCTCCTTCCCGGATCTTTAAAAGAAACAGCCCGGGCCGGACTGGCCCGGACTAAAACTGGTTTGAAGTTAATGGAAAACAGGGATGATTAGATTATAAATCCTTATAAGAATCAAGAAGCTGTTCTATTTCACTTTCCCGGACTGCAAAAGAATCCAGGACCTGGGGATAAAAAGGAAAGCTGTAATGTCGCTTCAATTTTTTATGGGAGAAATAATCGGCCAGATGGACTATTGAAACCAGTTCTTTATGGATAATATCCGGGTTTAAGGGTTGATGATGGTACATGGCTGCTTCAATTATTGGAAGAGGTAATTCCCACCAGTTAAGGAGAAAGGCCCCCATTTCGGTATGGTCGATCCCCAGCTTGTTTTTCTCCTTTTCCAGGAGNGTTTCGTCGGGATCTGGTTTTTTATGAGGGTATTTTTTCCCGAAATATTTTATCAGGAAAACCCGGCCCAGCTCATAAAAAAGTCCGGCAGTAGCATGAGTTCGGGGAATATCTTTTTCCAATAGTTCCCTGAATAGAATATTCACCATCCTGTTGCAAATGCGGGCATTTTCCCACAGGTTTTTCTGATAAAATTTACCGATTTGATCCTGACCCAGCCAGTCAAAAACGGTTGAGGTCAGGATCAGGTTTTGGGTATTGATTAATCCCAGATAAACTAAAGCCTCTTTAATTGATCCAGTATTAACCCGAAAAAATGCCGAGTTCACAACCCGCAGCAGGCGGGCGGCAATTGCCGGATCTTCGCTTATTGCTGAGGCAATTTCTTCCATGGGGCGATCTTTTTCAATTAAATCCTGGACCTTGTAATAGGTGAAGCCCAGAGGAGGCAGGTCTTCTAAATGATTGAGGCGGAAAGGGAGGTTTTTGCCCTGCAGTCTCTCTTCAAGGGTAAAAATACTGCTGATAATCTGCAACAGATCTTCATTATCCCAGGGTTTCAAAAGGTACATTTTGGCCAGGTTTTTTTGAAAGGCTTTAATAAGTATTTCTTCATCAGCATATCCGCTTAAAATAATTCGAATTATTTCCGGATATTTATCCCGTACTTTTTCCAGAAGGGTATAACCATCCATCCGGGGCATTCTGATATCGGAAATAATAATGCTGATATCATTGTCAGCCAGGATTTCCAGGGCTTCCTCTCCACTTGAAGCCAGAAAAACTGGGAAATCGGAAAAAAGAAAGCAGCGCTTAAAAGCGCGCAAAATTGCTTCTTCATCATCAACAAAAAGAACGGTT